>Ga0080013_1001970_pt1 | contig 25553 bp, 56 predicted proteins | sample ETNvirenome_6_85_FD_69236 | JGI IMG/M metagenome (GOLD analysis project Ga0080013, IMG submission 69236) | Marine viral communities from the Pacific Ocean - ETNP_6_85 (SPADES assembly) (version 2) | ecosystem: Environmental > Aquatic > Marine > Oceanic | place: Pacific Ocean | collected 2013-06-19
TGGAATATCATCAATTACAATCATTATATCTACATCAAATGATGACTTAGAGCCAAATATATAATAGTGCATTTGTTCCTCCCACGTACTAAAGGTTCCGCTATTGCGAAACCTTCAATATATTATCTTATCTATACTTTTTCTTATATCTTTCCCAAAATCCAGTGGCAGAATCGGCAGATACCCACGTACAATTAACTAATAAATCCCACTCATTACGTGTATTTAAATATCCAAGCGGACCTCTTATAAACCATGGATCTCCATATACTGGATCATTCATTAATTTTACATTTTGTTCAAGTTTTATTGTTAAAACTTCATATCCTTTATACTTCATTATCTTTTTAATCTTTGCTGGTAACTACAAGCAATGTAGTATCATCTTTTAATTGATTATTTGTTTTCCCAAGAACATTTAATCGTTCTTGTATCGCATTATCTTTTAAATATTTTGGATTAAGAAATTGATCAATCCCTTTTTGAATCATTCCATCTTTTAAAATATGTTTTTGTTTACGATCTATATCTTCCAAACCATCTGTTCCAACAATAAGAGAATCTAATGTTTTATTCTGTACCGTTTCTAAAACTTTAAAATCCACCTCTGTACCTAACAACTTATAAGAAATATAATCAGGAGCATTTGAAATGAAATCTAAATCATTTCTATCTTTTCCATCATCTGGATCAATGATTATTAATGAATTATTAATCATATATATTCCATCACCTGATCCAAATATATATGTTTCATTTTCTTCTATAATGAATCCAAGAACTGTAAAAAGAAAGTGGTTCATTATAAAATTTGGTTTATAATCTTTCATAATACCCATAACATCCATAATACAATTCATTTTTCTACAAATTTCTTTTCCGAAAAACAACATTGCTTCATCATCAATTGGTCCATCATAATCAGCAATAAACCATGGAAGCCATTGGCTAGCAAATATAGATCCAAATTCTGATTTCTCTCCGCTCCCACAACCATCTGTGACCATACCTACAATCCTATTTTTACTACGGGCAATATTAAATGAATCTTGATTGTTAAATCCATAATGAATATGATCTACACCAATAACTGAGCCACCAGTTATTTTAAATTTCGCTTTCATTTTAATGCCTCTTCTATTTCCTTTTTCGTAAGTTCTGGCTTAACTTCCTTTTCTTCTTTTTTATCTATTTCATCTTTAATATGTTTTACAACTGATTTTGTTTTCTTAGATACTTTGGCTATTTTATCTCGGTGTGGAATTTTTTCTGGTGTAACAATTGCTGTATTTGTAACCATAATAAAAGCCAAAATAACAAACCCGGCACCAAAAATAAATCCAATACTTCCTTCAATTCTTAATATTATAATTCCTATTATTAAAAGTATAATTGCTAATATCATAATGTCATAACTCCATAATGTGGTACTTCTATTGTTCCTGATATTGTGTATGTAATTTTTCTTATATTGGTTTTCTTTATAACTTCCAAGCAAACAACACAAGGTTTTGAAAGTCCCAATGTACCATCTTTTTTTCTTCTACATATATATAATGAATGCTTCTTACTATATTTAAGATTTCCTAAAATTATAACTTCAGCATGTGTAGAATTAGCATGAGATTGTGAATACTGTTTTGTCAGATATTGATTTTCTTGTAATGGATGTGTTTTTATTAAATTAGTAGATTGCTTGATCACAGAACTACCTTTGCCCAATACTGCAGCCACAGGTATCCTATGCTCTGATTTGAATGTCAAAGCATAGGCATACCCAAGCATTCTCTCATTACGCGTCATTATCGATCATGCGGAAACTTAACACCATCTTTTCTAAGAATACCAGCAATCTTTGTATTAATGGTTTTGAGTTCATTCTCTTCCGATATATTCAACTTATCTCCATCCATAATTTTACAAATTAATGCAGATCGTCTGTTACTTAGTTTCATCAGCTGAGGGTTAAATTTCATATCCTGCTCCTTTACTTTCAACAAGTCTATTTATAAAAGTTTCTAATTTTTTCTCACTACCTCCATATAAGGAAAAACACACCGATCTAACATGTTTTGGTTCTTCCTTTATAAACTGAGCAAATTGCTTCCTCCTAATTTTTCCTTCTGGAAAATCTGTTTTATCAAACTCCTTTATGAGGCTCTTTGCTCTGCCCATTAATGCAGCAGAAATCTTAACTGCATTATCATATTCATTTAGATATTTAAGCATGTCTTGTCCCAACTCCCAATCGAAATCTTTATCTTGACAATATTTATCCATTTCTTCTGGGCTAGTTATCTTTTCATTTCGAATTATAATAGCTGCTGCTACATAATTCATAGTTGCTTTTGTACGATGTTTAGCAAGATAATCTTCACTTTTTATCTTAACCATCGTTTGACCATTATTACATCTAGCAACTATGCCCTCAACTCCAATCCATTTTTTATGAACTAGATTAACCAATTCTTTTGGATCAGAAGGAAGAGTATGTAGTTTGACAATATTTAATTTTCCATTTGTTGATATATTTACCAACTCTTTCCAGTCAAGCATTGTCAAATCTGAATGCTTCATGCCACCGATAAAAATAAGATCGGTGTGTAGATAACTTAATACAATCCTATTTGTTGGAGAAACATATTCAAACAACAATGAATATTCTGGATAAAAATTTGGATCTAAAAGTCTTGGATATTTCTCATCTATTATCTCATAAAACTTTTCATAGAAGGTTGGCCCCTCATCATTGAGCGCGAATTGGCCGAACATTGTTCCTCTAGTTCTAAGTATAACTTTGTTATTAATAACAGAACGTATGCATAGACTTCCATCCTCCTTATGACTAAATCTTACTATGCTTTTGTCCTTGAGAGCATCTTCCAATATCTTAGTTTCATCCAAAAATTCTCCATAATTTCCAAACTTTGGCCATCCAGAAGAGACAACATATCCATTTAAATCTATAAGTATAGATCTCAAACATCTTTCTTCTTTCAACCAAGTCCATTTATTTTTCTTTGGGCCAATAAATGTTAAATCTTGGTCTTCATTAATTCTAAATTCATCTTGATTCACTTTAGAAATATCTAAGTGTGTTCTATTGTCTCTTTTTGTTAACATAATTTATCCTACCTGTAAGGGCCTGGTATGGCTGGCACAAAAGTTTGAGAAACTGAAGTAGCACGATATCCCTCTATAACAGATCTATATATCCAGCCACCTTCAACTGCCAATTTCTCGGTTCTTATATCATAGTTCCCATTTTTGTTTGTCGCTCATCCTATACACCAAAAACCTTATCTTGACATTTTTGACACATTTTACTAATTCTATATTCTTTCTCACTTAGCTTATCTTTAAACTTAGTAGCATCTTCTCCACACATAACACAAATCTTATTTTCGTCTGCCTCATCTCTTGACCTACTAAAAACATTTTTAGAAATACTATTTAAAAACTCTTTCATTTCTGATGTTTTATCTTCCACATCAATCTCCTTAAATGTTAATGAATCTATAATATCTTTATTTTTTGCACATTGTGGGCACAAATAAAGATACCCTTCACGAACAGCATTTGGTAAGTTCACAAGTCGGCCACACTTAGTACAATCAATATCAACAAATAATGATGGACATGCTATTCTAATATCATCCATTCTTTTTCTCCAATGGTTTTCACAATATTCTTCCCTTTATTCTAACCTAGGAAGTTTAATTCTTTTAAATTCTTCTAAGGTTTCCTGTGCTCTTTCTAATGAACTTTTTTTTCTGTCTGGATCAAGTTTTGTTATCCAATAATTTACAGGCTCAGATTGTTTTAGAAGATTGTAAAATCCTTCTGACAATATCGGAATGATCACATTCTCAAATATCATTCTTGGAGGATTATCTAATTTAAATTTCAATGGTGTAAAACCTTTTTTTTTGAGTTGGTTTGCTAACCATAAATGCTTTAATACAAACAATTTGTTTCTTGGAAATACTAAAGTAATATACATTATCTAAATCTTTTCTTCTTTATAATTACTACAATAATAATCTTTGGGACATGAAGATCCAACTAAAGCACATATCAACTTATCTGGATATGGACTTTTATCTGTGCTTATAGAACAATTAGAACATTTCTTCTCAGCATCTGAATCAGAATCTTTAATTAAAGCACAATCACAAGGACCATCAAAATTTATATTACATTCTTTATAATGTCCCGAATCTTCTTTTACTTTTTCTTGTTTGCCGAAAATTCTATCCCACCCTTCACTATATTTCTTTCCGCCGTAGTACTCTGAAAAAGATTTTTGTTGGAATTTTGTCATCTATCTATCTCCTTTCTTTTAATCTGTCAATAATATTATATAGTTATATAATGACTCAAAAATTAACAACTCAAGAATTTATCAAAAAAGCGAACGCAATTCATAAAAATAAATATGATTATTCAAAAGTAAATTACATAAATTCTATAACTAAAGTGATAATTATTTGTAAACAACAACTCCCTAAGATTTCAAAAAATCTGAGTTACTAGATGTCGATTTATCTTGGTCAAAACCAGGTAATTCCCACCCACCTTCTAAAGCATCAATTTCCTCTTTTATTGTTAGTTCTTTTTTGGGGCTATACAAAGTTTCTTTTACCGTTAAACTTTCTATTAGCTCTAATTCTTTTTTTCGATTGTTTCTGACAGTTCTCATAATCCAAGAACAAAAATACATTATGCCAAAAACAATAATAAAATATATTATAAATTCCATTTTAAATTCCTAATCTAATAGTGTACAAAGATAAGCCCACATTTTATTTATTCTATCATCAGTTTCATTTTCATTTAAAAGATTGCTTTTGAAAACTGGCCACTCTTCTTGATATTTTTTCGCATGACGAGAATCAATACCATGAGAAAATTCAATATTTGCAATTCTGTCAGCAAGTTTAATTTTAAGCCCCATCTCATTTGCCATAATCTTGGGATAAGTTTTCTTAAATCTTTCTAATCTCGTTCTTCCCATTTCATTTGTTACAGAATATACAGCATCTGCAACAACACTTCCAAAAGCAAAATCAATTTGTCTATATGAAATATTGGTATCTTCAATAACATCATGAAGAGTTGCCGCAATATGAAGATCTTTATTATCTTTTTCTAAAAACCCAAAACGATTTAAAACTATACATACTTGATCAAGATGATATGTATATGGATTCGTTCCATAAGATATACCATAATGCTCAATGGCTACAAACTTTTTAGTAAATTCAAGTTGATCCATTGTTTTTATCCTCCATATATTAATAACCCATTTTTATTTCCACAGCTCTCTCGCAAGCATCAAGATAATTGTAATATGCAACACTCCTTATTGCTTTTAATATATCTGGGCTATTTATATCTTCATCTGGAACAGGAACAACTCTCTTGCCGCAACATTCATAACAATCAACATCGTAAAAACCACTTACATAATTTTCACGATCTTCATAACTCCAATCTCTGTCCCACTCTTCAGCAGTTATTCCATTAGAATCTATAGATGGATTGACATGAGTTCCTTTTCCGTCGCAAGTCGGACAAATTTTAAAATGACATGTGACTAAAACATCTTCCATAATTTTATCATCAACCTCTAACTCATTGATTCTTGCCAACATATTACTTTCATCAAATTCATCATACCAAACATTTGTGCCTGATTGTATATCCCTATGATCCATTATTTACTATCCTTAAAATATTCTGGACATTGTTCAAAAAATTCATCAAATAATATTTTAGCAATACTATCTAAATGTCCACCAAATCCCATGTCAAAATATGAAAATCTTGATTCTTTTGTTTGTCTACGAACAAAATTACTAATACCAATGGTTCCAATCTTTGTATTAATAATTCTTGGATCTGTACCTGTACCATTACAAATGTTACAAACTTCCGAAGAATCTTTTTTAATCTCTCCTATACCATTACACTCTTGACAACTTATATATTTATCCATATTTGTTTTCCTAACAGGCAATTAGCCAAGCAAAATATCCTAGAAAATATGAACTAGTAAAGAAAATAAGAGCGACTCCAGCAATAATAGCAAACACAGACCAATATTTTTTAAGCCATTCTTTTGTTCTTTCTACCTTATGAGAAAATGTGGTCTTCCTTCTTTTTTTGTCTTTTAAATTTCTTATACTATTTGGAATAGCAGCAAGACCCAAATAAGACATATATCCGATAAACATTATGCCCACAAATGTAAATAGAATTCCTATTCCCCCAACACTAAATAGTCCAAATGTTGAAATAGAAGCCACACATCCAATTTCCGCCAATCTTTTAAAGACGGCTGCAGCACCAAATGCGATAGATCCTGTCGCTGTTAAGGTTGTTAATATTGTTGCTGCGACTTTTTTATATTCATCAGATAGATTATATAGTCGATCAAATATATCATCAACTATCCAATTATTAATTCTTTTAAACATTTTTATTTTCCCTTATAAGATTAACAACAACCTTAGAAATTTTAACATATGATATCTCCTGCCGTAAGTGCTGCTGTTCCAGGATCACATTCTTCTACAATATAAGTTCTAATAAATATATCATAATCGTCTTCACTATAATCTTTTGTGTCTGCCGTGATTCTTATTTTATATTTCTTTTTCATTTTTTTGTTATCCGCAAATGGAACATCCTTTTACTGTTGATGTAAACAATTGTAGATCTACTAATATGTTTTCGCACTTATTACAAACCCCTTCTTTTATTACCACCTTTTTCTTAAACGCATCTCTCATATTTAAAAGTTCTTTATAATGGGGATATGTTTCATTAAAAGGTCTTGACTTTAGTAACTCATAAAAATATTCTTCATCTATTTTCACTTTACATCTCCAAATAATACATTACCAATTTTTGCTATGAAATAATCTTTAGCAATTAAAAATATATCTCTTAGCGGAATATACATAGTGGCAATTCCATCTGTATTAAATGTATTTACTTCTAAATTTCCCGAATAATCCTCATTAAATGTATATTTAAATTCTGTACTTCCTAAAAATGTACTTATCGTTCTTCTTTCTTTCATTTTCTTCCTCCTAATAACTAAAGGCCACGCTCAATTAAGAGGTGGCCTTGTGGAAATCATTAATGATTTCATATAGTTAGTGGAGCTGGAGGGAGTCGAACCCTCGTCCTAGTAAATGTGCCCATAAGATATACTACAAGTTTATTTAATGATTTAATTGTCACCAAAACTGACGCCCATTAACAGGCTTCATTTTCAGTTATTAAGTTTATATCTCATCACATGCCCAACTTACAAAACATATAACCAACCTGATTCATCGTCGCCTTTATCTCCAGTCATCAGGTAGGAGTAGAGTAAAGACGCCCTTATCTTACTGCCTAGGCAGCAAGGGGTAGTGCGTTATCTTCGCCAAGTATAAAATTCAATGTGTGGGTCAAAGGGACACAGAGAAACCCCTTACTTGCGATCTTACCAACCTCATTCTAGTCGAAACCGGAACAGCCCCGTAAGCACCTATTTACAATAAATTATAACATCTTCTCCTTTCACCTCCATATAACCACCTTTACGTTGTACATCAGTCATTGGAGTTTCAAAATCAGTCTCAGCAAAACAATAATCAGCATCCTGTTCTCCCTGACCTTCATACCACTCAGCAAACATTTTTGCTTGATCTAATGTTATTCCTTCAATTATTACTCTTGCCATTATATTTTCCTAATTGAATCAGCATCTACTGAGCCCATTCCGCCTAGCCCATTTTCTTGTATTATTTTAATCTCTACAGCATCTTCAGGCCAGTCTCTACTTGGTGGGTCTATCACTTCTGCTATAGATCCAATATCAATTACAATATGTCGGTTATACTTATTTGATTGTTTTATAATTTCAACTCTATCTCCAACTATAAAGCCAGAAACATAAACATATCTTTTTTCTTTCATCCCTTATCCTTCCCACAAATAGAGCAAATCATCATCCTACTATTAAAGCCAATATATTCTTTTTCTGGGCCATTACAAACGCAATATCTTTCTTCTGTATCAGTATTATTTGTAGATCCAATTTCACCACCAAGGTAATTAATAAACTCTCTAACTTTTTCTACCGGAACAAAAGCATATACCTTTCCACCTTGGCCATTACCATATTGTTCATCCCATTCTTCCCAGCCAGAAGGTAATGGCTTCGGAAACCCAACTTCTACCGAATAATAAGGTCCATGATTATTTCTTGGGCCACAATAATGAAATCTGCTAGCCTGTACAGAAAGACTGCCTTTTTTACATTCAATTCTTTTAAACATATAGTAAATCGCAGAATCTACATAGTTCTTTCGTCGTCCAACTATCTCATCGAAAGTAGCGTTAACTATTCCATCACTCATTATATTATCCCTAATTTAAACCTTTTTTGAAATTGATCAATTACCTTTGTAGATCTATCATCCCAAGGCCACATATTAATATCTCTATATTTTCTTTTCTTTTTTACCGCTCTTAAAATTTCTGTAGCAAAACCCTGTTTTCTGTATTCAGGATCAATATACATCATAAGAAGTTTTTCCCGTCGATATTCTCTAATTCCTCCCCAACCAAGAATCTTGTTTCTATGTCTTATAATAAAAACATCTAACTCAACATTAAAACTTATTGTTTCTTTCATTAGAGAATCATCAATGCCGCCAGATAAAGTTAAGTCATATAGACGTTTTTTAACTGTGTCAGACAACTCATAAAAATTTCTATGTAATATGTTTGTTTTCATAATTCCTCTACAACATGAAGTTTAATTTTCTTACTTAATTTGTCAACAAACTCTTCACCATCAAAGCCTCTTACCATACCAATATTTTTATATTTTTTCCTTGCTTTTTTGGCTAACAATGTTGCTATTCCTTTTAATCTATAAAGTGGGTGAGTATAAACCATAAATAATTTCCATTCAGGTAGCCAACCTACGACCATAGCCCAACTAAGAAACTCGTCTATGTCTCCATCCTTATCAGTGGCAACAAAAGTATCTATGCCTTCAGGATTATCTCTCATATTGCTTTTCATAAAAGACCCTGGACATAAAGTCATATAACGAAGTCTGCTCTGTTCTTCCTTATTAAACTCCATATAAGGTTTATTTATTATTTTCATGTTTTTATTTTCTCTAACAGCCTGCAAGCATCTCTAAGCATGTCTGTTTGTTGAAATGCTAGACCTTCTTGTAGAACTTTTCTTACAGGCTCTATTCTAACATTAATTAAGTCTCCTTTTGGATTTATATAATATTGAAGCTCTCTCTTGGATCCTTCAAAACATGCCATTTCTGGAAATAATTTTACCCATTCCTCATTTTCTAATTTTTCTAAAAACTGTGGAGGAATATCATCTGACAATACAATTCTTGGATCTGCTGATTTGTAAAATTTAATACCTACCTGTGATGCTTTTTCAACATCTACACGAAGCAATGTTACTTTACGACTCCTACGTCTTGCCGCCTCAAGAGTAATGTCTTCATCATAAGATAAATGAACCTTATCTCTTGTCATTTTGCTTAATGAACTTTCTGTAATTTTATCCACAATATATGATGGAGTTCCATAATAAAGATTTTCTGTAGGAAATATTTGTTCATATTCAGATATCTCAATTGAATGCCCGTGTCCTGCTCTAATATATTCTCCTTCAATAATGTATCTTTGTTTTTGAGTTGGATCCTTTGAAGGACGAGCAAGTCGTTCAATATTCTTTCGTACAACTTTAAAATTCATAGTTTGCTGAACAACTTTTAATAAATCATCAATTTTACAAGAACCCATATTATCAAGAACAAGATTTCCAGTTTCAGGACTATGCCTTAATAGATAGGCTATATATTTAGATAATTTAGTAAATTGAAAACTTGGCAATATTCCCTTTGATCTTTTTTCTAATTTAATATCTCCAACATTAAACCATTCTTTTCTACGACGTTTGTATTTAAGTTTGTCTTCCCAATTATTTTTCCTATATTCTTCAGCATCTTCTCCAGCGTCAACAGCCAATCTTCTAATATAATAATCTCTTAGATCTCTAATAGTAGTATTTGTTGACAGGTTAGCACTATCTTCATTCTCTCTTCTTAAAGATGTCCACCTATTATATAATTCAATTTTCGCATCATTTTTTGTCAGAAATAAATCTGAAACATCAATGGTATGACCAAAGGGCTCATCAAGAGTTGCGTCTGTATTAGAAATATCTAATATGTGACATTTGACAGCAATCAAAGCTTCTTCACTAAATCCTGGGATTACCCAAACACTGTCACCTACGTTTAAAACTCTTTCCATTTTCTTTCTCCTATGTCAAATATTTTTTATTTGACTTTTATAAAATTCTTATCGTCCTTGATTTCTTTTTGTATAAAACTTTTAACATAAGAAGGTTTTACTTCTGGATATAATACCTCCGAACTACCAAAAAACTCGCTGTAAACTTCTTTATAAGCCTCACTAACAGATTTCCCCAAAACAGTTCTTAATAAATGAGTTTTTGTAGCAAGAAACTTTTTGTTTTGAGGATCTCTGATTTCCACAAATTCTCTACCAATTTTATATTTCCAAATTTCATCTTCGGCAAAATGTATTTTTCTCATTGATTTTTAAATATATTTTTTATTTTAGCAACATCGTCTTCATCAATTACTTTTATCATATTTACAGAAGGATTTCCAAAAAAAGATAATGCTGTTAATGACACTTTTAAACAGCCATCATTTAAATCTCTTCCGGTTGACACAAAAGCTTGGAAACAACTATTGTGAGGCTTTAGAACATCTAACTTGTCGCAAAAATTATTGATTTCTCTTTTGTTAAGATGTCCATAATATGTTTGATCATTTATATCAAAAGATGTTGGAACGATTGTTTTAAAAATATCTTTATTAGAGTTCAATTTTTCCTCCACTTGTTGCTAGTATGTAATTAGAATATTTGGAAATCCCTGTTACTTCTTTTATTATCCAATCAGGTAATTTAATTTCTTTCTTTGCTTCTTCTGTAGAGCCAAATTCAATTTCTGCTATTGCTAAATTATTTAAATTTCTATATAGATCAACATCCCATTTTATGTTATTATGATATATAACATATCTTACTTTTTCTACAAAACCAAGCGAATGTTTAATTAATTCTTCGGCTGGCATGTTTAAAATTCTAAATTCAATCTCATCTCTTTCTATTGAAGACTTTATAAATTTTATTCCCATTTCATAATGATCATAATATTTTCTTATTCTTACTACCTGGTTTGGAGCAGATGGCAAGTAATGTTGTGTTATGGAAAAACGTGAACTAATTTCTATATTATCAGAAGTAAATAGTTTGCCTGAATCAATTACGAATTTTCTTTCTATTTCTGTAGCCATTATTTCTTCTCTGCCTTTATTTTAGTAATATTATTATCTGTTATTCTAAAATATATTGTTTCTGTTGGATAAGTACATTTACAAACTATACTATTTTTATCTTTGCTAAAAACAACTTTGTCTCTTGCGTCACAAATAGAAGAACATTGAGTCTCTGGGCTTGGGCTTTTACTTGTTACATAATTTAATGTTAGAGCACAAGAACCAAAAATAATTATAATAATTATAATCATTGAAATCATTAATTCAATTAATGTAAAACCTTTCACAATTATCTCCTATAGGTTAATGGTTAGATGCTCAGGGTGGGATTCGAACCCACACGGCCTTTTCGACCACTGGCTTCTTAGGCCAGCGCGGCTACCATTACGCCACCTGAGCTTAGGAGCATAAGCCCCCTTATTATTACAGATCCTTTGGAAAACTTTCTATAACCTCTGTATTCTTCTTTTCTGCTTCCCGTATCTTTTGAGCACCAGAACTATCTCCAACCCGCTCAGCAGTCCTCCTAGCCTTTCTCTGATACTCACCTGCTCGCTTTAAATCATACTTAATACTATCCAAATCTTCTTTAGCCATTTTCTCAACCTACCTTCTAATGTTAAAATGTTTTTAAAAAATCTTCAAGTGCTTTGTTTTCTTTATCTTCTTTTTGTTGACGTATTATTTCAAGACACTTATTAGATATTTTTTTATGTAGTTTGGCTGTTCTAGCATCACCACCAAAAACAATAATTTGATCTTTGCCTATTACAATTATGTTACTAGGTCTAATAGTAACATTATGTTTTTCACAAAAAATGGCATTATCATAATTTATATAATTGACATCCCATTCTTCCTCAGGAATTTTTATTATTTTGTCAATTACTTTGGTTTTTAATTCTTTGTTGGTCATCTAATTACCTCATATTCTGCCTTGTCTACATAAATGCCTTTGGGAGAATCTAAAATTGGTCCAGAATGTGAATGACCACACTCACATTTAATATTTGCTCCCCAAAGATCTTCAAGTTTTATCCCAGTAAGAGATAAAATGTTTGTTTCCATAGTTTGTTCTGGTGAAATAACAATATTAATATGATGTATTGATTTCTGACATCTATGACATTTAATATACACTTATACCATCCAAATTAAGTCTGTCAATTATTGTTTGTTTTGCCTGTGTTACTAAATCAATTGTTTCTATAATTTCTTTTACTTCATCTTTTGGACCCCATACTGATTTCATTATTCCAAAAATCCTAAGATCAATACATCGTATTCCAGAATTCTTTTTTTCTGTATGAATGATTATTTCATGTGGCATATTTCCATATCTATATATGGATTTCATTATATGATGTATTTGTCCACTAGGACTGATGGAAATTTCTGGAATAATTTTATACTCTCCTAGAATTCCATCATTGTAATGAAATACTTTTACAGTTATGACTTTAGAGGAACACTCATTGTAACCATGTTCTTTTGTAGATTTGCCTATTTCTATTCTACAGATATGAGAATTTATTTTTTTGATGACTTGCCCTGCATCTTCAAAAGTTATCTCCATAGGCTCTGGCAAAATATCTTTTAATAACTCTAATGGATTATCTGCTAACATCAAATCACTCCTTGAAAAAAAAGTCTTGACAAAAGTTTTTTTCTGTTTATTTTAACTGAAAAATTGAAAATCAAAACAAAGAGAAGAAATATAATTAAAGAATATATCCTGGCAATATCCCGTTATATAAATGTAAAAACACTAACCCTACATTAATAAATATACATCATGTTATCTAAAAACGCAGAACGTAATTTTCCCTTGATCTCGCATTAAAGGAGATACAAGGGTAAACTTCCAATTGGAAGAAGATGATTTTCTTGCTAACTATAATAGTACTAAGATTATCCAGAACACTAATAAGATTATTATAAGTTCTCATTATTCGGCATCCGAATTTTGAGAATTACTTTTAACTATCTTCTCTTGTGGTATTATAACAGACTGGTGAATTTTCTGCCAGATCATATATGTCATAACTATAAAAAATAGTGTTATGACGATTAATGTTGCCTTCCACATAATTTAATTTTTTCCAACTAACACTTCTTCGACAACAATTTTCCCACTTTTCATTGATGCTGCTACAAGTGTATCGTTTTCCAAAACAAATTCATATTTATTATTGCCAAGATTTAAAGTAATATATCCATTAAGAAAATTAATGGAATCATCTGATTCAAAAATCTGAAATTTTTGTGCGTTAGTCTTAATAGCCTTATCTAACATGGCTTCAAAAGAAATAGTATCAACAGATTCTTTATAATTTAAATCACTAATACCTTGTATCAAACCAAGGCCATTTAAAAGACATGTAAATGGATCTTTCTTCATTTATATATTCCTTATAATTGTCATACCTTTTTTTTCAAAAGCATAAGCTTGTGCTAACATTGTAATAAATTTGTCAAATATAATCTTATTTTTCCTTACTTTAGTAAGTTTATTGAGATTATCAAAAAGAAACAAGCATTCGTTTTCTGACAAATTTATAATATTTTTACCTGGGGAAAATTTCTTAATTGTTATCTTGGAAACATTTGTAAGTTTCATTAACTGTCGAATCTGATTCATAAAATTGGAATTGAATTCAACAGTTATATTTTCAACATAAGCAACATATATTTGCTTTGGTCTTGCCTTCCTCTCTGCTCTCATTGTTTTTATTCCTATATGATAGCTGGAAACACGTTATTTTGATAATTGTTTTCATTTGATTGCTGTTGGTTTCCAATGTTACGCCCTGAGAGATTCGAACTCCCATTTTCAACTCCATTTACGATTAGTGGTTTAGAAGACCACCTTGGTTAAGGACGCTTGATCTGGGAACATTTTATTTTTTAAATGATAAAATATAAGTTGCTGTTAGTTCCCAATTCTTTTATTATAGTTGATCTTTATTAATTAAATGAATGCTAAACATCTTTTATCCCATAAATTATTTTTTCTCCATGACAGGAAACACTGTTTTACTCCCGCGTATACAATTTCGCCACCTCCCCATAAGCGGAGAGGGTAGGACTTGAACCTACATGTCTTTCGACAGGAGGCTTCATGCATTTTATTGCTGTTAGTTTCCTTAGTGGGCAGCGAGAGATTCGAACTTCCATACTACTAAAGTCCACTACGCCTATTTGTTAAAGTAGGGTGGGTTTACAGCCCACTGACGTTAACTGTCCAAAACATGAGCAAGGATGGATTCGAACCACCGTAGTACATAAAAAGTACGGGGGTAGCTACTAAGCCCCGCCTTTGACCAGCCTCGGCCACTTGCTCATAATATTATTAATCTTTAAAATCATAACATTCAAATGTTACTTCATATGATGAACCATGATCACAAGTCTCACAACCTGGCCATTTATCTTTGTTAATATCAATCTCATTACAACCAAGTTTCTCAGAAATCTTTTTAAGTTTTGAGAAAGAAACGTCAACATACTCATAACTTTGAGATACTTTTACACTTACCTTATCTTTTATATAATCACCATAACATTGTTGTAGAACTGTAATCATACTTGAAGGAAATATTTCTTCAAACAATTCTTTTATTCCGTGAATCATTTTTTTTTTTTTCTCCTATATCTATCAGAAGGTGAGGGGATCGAACCCCCAAGGGTCTATTAAACCTCGCTCGGGTTCAAACCGAGTTCCGTCGCCAACCTTCGGATTGACCTTCCTTTTTTTTAATTAAATCTCTCCCCCAAGAACTGGGGGAGAGTAAAATTGTTAGATTGAGATAGCGGAATATCGCTCAGAGTCAATAATTTTTCTCATGATTGAGATAGGTGTAAATTGACCACCAAGAATAGCCTCCATAGTAGATGGTGAAAATCCTGAAACCAAGGCAACTCCCTCTTGGTTAAACTTTACAGGGTTATTTCCCTGTCTAGCATTAAGATTCCAAAAAACTAATTGTGGCATCTTATATCCTGCACCCTCATATTTATCACGCATTGACTCAAAATTAGTTTTCTGAGCACAGCGATCAAACTCCATGTCGGAAAAGACAATTAATACCTGTGGCATTTCTTCCTGTGACACTCTACCCCTTACAGCCTTATCTAAAATAAGATTAAAAGAAGCTTGAAGATTAGTATTCATTCCCCAATCAGCCTTAGCCAAATTATCTACCTTGTCCTTAATAGTTCTTCCCTGAAGACGAACTAATTGTGGAGTAGCAGAAAAAGTTATGAAATAGTTATTAAAAGCACCCTGCGTTCTCTCTGCTGTATAAATACCCAAAGAAAGTGAAGCCAGGATTGGGGCTAGCGAACCAGCACCATTATACATACTTCCCGAAGTATCCACAATAGATAAAACAGAAGTCATATTATCACCAAAGTAATTTGGCAAAGCCTTCCATTGCTCATCAAGAACAGCAATCTCTTGCTCGGAGATATTTATTTGCTCATAATGATATGCATACCCACCACTTCTATGATTCCACACATTACGAACAATGTCATATGGGTATAAAGTTCCAGCATTAATCTTCTTCTCCCCGCTTTTTACTGCCTCAAGGAAAGAAGAAAATTTCTCGGAACTATGGCGACCAAACGCTTTACGATAAATCATCATTGCTCTAGAAGGAACATGATCGTATTTAATCTGATCCCAATCACCAGAGCACATCTGAGTCTCAACAACCTTGGTTCCTTTAACAAGCATCTTGCGATACTGCTTCGGAGTTAGACCAAGGTAACTACGAATCTTTGTGCCAATAGCGCCCCTTGAAGACTTCTCACGAGGCATCCACTTACAAGCGAGACCATCACCCTCCCTTAATGCGCTACCAATAAGATCAAGAGCTTCTGTCTCCAAAGGAGTTCCAATGAACTCAAGCATGTCATCCCAACGCCCAAAGAAAGGAATTAGTCCTAGATTTGAACGTAATTTATCTGTCTCATGAAAAGCCAGATCCTTCATGACAGTTCTAAAAGTTCTACGTTCGCCCTGTCCCTTACGAATATCACGAGCCCAGAACAATACCTTTAATGCGTCAAGTGGGTTTTCCTGCCAAGCATCATGAAACATTGCTTTAATTTCTTCATCACTGCGGCCTCTAAGAGCACCAACAGTAAAAAACAAATCTACAACTCTATTAGAAGTGGTAGAATGCGTAACGGCAGCATTGTGAGTTCTTGAGTCGTGTGATTCCATTGCGTCTAAAAGTTTTGATCTATTCATTTTCCTTACCTCCTGGATACATATTATTTTTTGATAAATATGTAGTTGCTGTTAGTATCCAATATATAAATGATCTGACATTATACCAGACCACTTTGTTCATCTGGAAACCTTTGTTGTTTGTAGCCGTGCTATCATTACACTATCCTGTGACAATATCACAGGACCAGGAATCAAACCTAGACTAGCTCCTCATAATGGATAAACTTTTGGTTTGCTGTGGGTTTCCAATTCTCAAATTATCAGGGAACATTAGTTTTTTTATGCTTCCAATTACACCACATCCATCTTACGATGAATGGCAGGAATCGAACCTGCGCCTCTTTTTTGGTAAAAAAAATCAACGTTAGTTTGCTGTTAGTTCCCATATTCTATTTTATAAATTCACAGGGTACATTAATTTTTTCCAATGTAAAAATAATTTGTGGTTTGCTGTTAGTACCCAAATCTGCATATTAATATATATTATTAATAGATTTTGTCAACCTTTTTTTTATAATTAAGCACTTACCGGGATTCTTCTAAAAAAAGGTCCGTCGCTTCCTGAAGGATTGGAATTGTGTTCTCGAAAATCTTTCTTTAGATCACTAAAAGCTTCAGGAATTATGCCCGCCAAGGCTGCTACATAAATTTCAAGTCCATCGATCCACCTATTATACTTTTCCATTCTCTCAACAAGAAGATCAGTATTATACGGTTCCTTACTTTCGATCATTTTATCAATTGCTCTATGTTCTCTTTCTATTCTTTTCCAGACATAATCTAGAAAAGAACGAATGGCTAAATCTTCTATGATGTCAAAGTTGGGTTTAGTCATTTCTTTCTCCAAACAATTTTATTGTTACGTTTGTCCAATTAATACTGGCATTTTCATTAGTCCACATCGTTAAAAATGCAAAAGAAATAACAGTATTAATAATAGGACAAATGTTAATCAATATATCATCAAGTCCTATTATTGTATTATATCTTTTCCACCTATATTTCAAAAAAGAAAAACATCTAGCAAAAGAAACAACATAAAGAATTATAAACAAAATTAAATAGATCATTTTATCTCCAAATATTTTTTCCTAATAACCTTACCAATGCCAGGATTAATCTTTTTTACTTCTGGAATGATGTTAAGTCGGATTCTTACTCTTGGATATTTAAGTTCCTTGTTGGCACCATCTTCTAGAAAATAAATGCCACGATTTTTACACCATTTTATTAAAGCTTTTTTCTTTGTCATGAGAAATGGGCGAATCACATTTCTTGTTTTAATTGGAATTAATTTTGGATTTCCATGGATTGAAGTAAAAATCCAAGTCTCGATAGCATCATCTAATGTGTGTGCTAAAACAATAGGAACATCAGTAAAATTTGAAAAGAAATTATATCTTTCATTTCTCCAATATTCTTCGGGACTTTCTTTTTTCACCCTCTCTCTTCTTATTTGACCACCATAAAAAGGTATATCACGATTTAAACAATATGTTTCTACGAAAGACTGTGCTGTTTTACCAAACTTTGTTCCATGATCAAAATTTAAAACAGTAACATCTCTTTTATTATTATGAAAAACAAAATCAAGAGCAGCCATACTATCTGGACCACCCGACACAGCAACATAAACTTTATTTGGAATTTTTGTAACAAGATGAATCATTGTTATTCCTCTTTAATACATTCTCTGGTTTGAGTAATGTTGGTAATCTTACTTGCTATTTTTTCTGGATTTATAAAAGCCCAGATATGATATACAAATATACAAGAAAAAAGTAATAATAAAATAAAAGAACATACTAAAATTGACTTTGGCCTTTTATTTTTTAATCTCCATAAAAGAAGAACTCCCAAAGATACAAGAGATATCTTTACAACCATAAATTGAACTGGGCTTTCAACCAACACCTCCATAAGAGGATTTGCTTCTGTTGCCTTTTCTGATTCTACCCAATATGTTGTAAAGACTCCATCGAATATATTTAATATCATAATGCTTATTAAAACAATATGTAATACTTTTATTTTACTCATAGCAAAATCCTTATCCTACATCTTCCTCATCTTCTTCATACCATTCATTACCACAAGTTTGGCATACATATTCATTCTTCCAAAGATATCTACCAATTTTATAACTAGAAACACACTTTACATTATGTCCCTTTGACTCACAACTTTTAGCGTCATCATCATAGAGGGTTATGGTATCAGGATCTATTAAACTATCACGCATTTATCTCTCCAAGTCAGGAAACATTTTTCTGATTAAGAAATTATAAGTTTCATCCATAATTGGTTTGTTATGTACTTCCCTTAGCGGAGAGTGTGGGGATCGAACCCACAAGGGCTTTCACCTCGCCCGAGTAGCAATCGGGTGCCGTCGCCAACCTTCGGCTAGACTCTCCATAAAACTATTAATATTTTCCCATTAAGGTGATAGATGGATTTGAACCATCGATACTGGTTTTGCAGACCAGCGCCTTAAACCACTTGGCTATATCACCTGAACAAATTCTCATATTTAGGATTTATATCTAAATTATAAACACTGTCTTTTGATACCGCAATTCCTATTCTAACTTTCCCATTAAAAATTTCTATTTCATTTGGGTCGTCAGCGGTTATCCCATATTCAAATCTTTCACAAACTTCATAAAGTCTTTCTTCTGAAATTTTTATTTTCTTCATTTCTTTTTCCTATTGTAACATCCCAATAACAGAATTAAAAACTTCTAAATAATCTGTGTACTGAATCAAATAACCTAACTCCATTTGATAACATGTAAGATTATACATTAATCTTTTAATCATTTTTTTCTCCTACGTTCTAAAGGCAGGTTTCCCTGCCATCATTAGACTAAACCCAGAATCTGCCATTCTCTTGGTCAAATTCCCCCTTTACTCTGGGATCTTCAATCCATTGAAGGATTGAAATACCTTTATCTTTTGGAGTGCAATTTCCAAAAAATATGGACAAACAAGTGAAGATCATTGGGCCAGAAGACCAGGGTGTCGCCTGTACAATTTCTCGAATACAAGCATCTGGTCGATCTGATGAAAATTCTTTTGGCAATTTCCACTTACCTAAAGTGATTTTCTCATTGAACATGCCTAAAGTTTTTGTGTCAGATGCTAAAGACTCTAAACTTTTTACGTATTTAGTTGCCTCTTTTGTAAGACCAATAAATTGAGTTGAACGAGACATCTATTTCTCCTTTTGCTTTCGAGATTTTCCATATGCATGTTCCCATACTGACAACTTTCCCAAACAAAGATCTAGTTCAATTTTTCTTTGCTTAGCAGATGGATTCATACATTCTGTATTGACAGCAAATTGCCAATTAAAAATATCAACATTAATGTCATAACATTCAGACATATCTTTTTTGAATTCTTTCCTTACATCAGAAAGAATATTTGAGAAAGTATCTCCCATTATTGCCGTACATCCATCGTACTTAGCCAAATGCTTTGCGAAAATGATAAGAATATCATTATGTAAATTATGAATAAGACCATCTTTTTTTGTAAAACATTTTGGATCATAATTATAATAAATATATCCTTCAACCTTTATTATTTTATGATCTTTTGAGTCAAGATTAAAACTAAATTCTTTTTCTTTTCTACCACCCTTAATTATAGTATAATCTTTAGTTAAACTTTTCCAATGCCATCCAGGACTTTGAATTTCATCAGAAGTATAAACCGCAAAATGATCTTTTGGAACATGAAGTAAAGATGATTTATAAATACACCCTATCCCAACCATAATAAATAAAATTCCAGCATAAGTTAAAACTTTTCTGGCCCAATTTTCCTTTATAAATCCGCCCAGTTTAATTCCACCACGATAGGGATTTTGTTCTGTGTCGTCAGCTTCTCTATCTGCAGAAGTTATTAACAACTCGGGTTTCATTTGAGAAGCAAAATAAATTCCTGTTAGTCCAGCAATAATAAAAAGAATTCCAATTCCCAATAAAAACATCTTTATTCTCCTATTAAAAGATCAGGTTTAATGCTTTCACTCCTATAACCATCACCGAAACCAACAACAACTTCTGCTCCACAAGAAGAACACTTATATTGATCTCCATTATATAATATACCAGTCAATTTAAGACCGACACAATATCCAGTTTTAGAACAAACCATTTCTTTACCGCATTTTGTACATACAGGATTCATTTTATTTTCCTTTAAATAGAACCAGTTTTTACAAATCTATATGTATACCAATTATATTCTGTAACATTTTTTTATCCTAAACAATTTCTGCTTCTTTACAAAAAAGAACATTTCCGCAAACTACATCAAAAGCAGAAGTATATGTGGAAAGTTTTGTCGCTTCTTCATTAATCTTAAATTGCTTAAACTTTCCTTCTTCATCACAAACAAAACAAGAATATCCACCCGTTACTTCTGGGTCACATGCTACAACTTCAATATAACCTCCACCAATTGCGTCCTTAAGTTGATCCAAAGTAAAAGAACCATCATCGTTCTTACCATTAACTTCTTCTTGTGTTCCGTCTACCTTAATTAACAATGCCATTTATTTTCTCCATGGATAAAGTTTAATAATGATTTGATTCGGGGTGAAGGACTTGAACCCTCATGAAGTGGATCAAAACCACTCATCCTGGCCATTAGATGAACCCCGATTGTTAGTAGATCCGGTAGCTCGATTCGAACGAGCGAAAATGGCAGGTTCAAAACCTGCTGTGATAAACCACTACACCATACCGGAATATAACTCCGCAGAGTTACTTATATTACTTCTTTTTTCTTATTTGTCAATCTTTTAACTGATACTGACCATGATTATTCATTGATATACTAACAATTTCTCCACTTGGAAGGGGAATAAATATACTATAAATATCTCTATCTTTAGTAGCCTGTTTTACTTCCACCATTGTGTCTACAGTAGAAACAGAACCATCTCCTTCCAAGAGTTGAATCTTAAAGTCAGTAAGCTTCCTTTTATTTTTAAACATTTTAAACATTATGTCTCCTTATTTATACTTCTTAAATAACAACTATCACTCTTAGTTTCTGGCTCTAAAGAAAAATAACAATTAAAACACTCATTATCTTTCTCCCTATTCCAACAGAAAAGACTAACAGTAAGTCTTCCAGAAGATATTCTTGAGTTGTAAATATCTGGATCATCTTCAATTGACTTTAACATAGATTTAGCCAATCTTTGAAATGAATATAAAATATCACTAGCACTAGGTTTTTCAGTCCAATGCCATGACCACTTATTTTTTTTGAAAATTATTGAAATTTTCTCACAATAATCAAGTGTTACTAATGATAATGCTCTTTCATATGCCATTAGAGCAGTTCTCTGTCGTTTATTCATTACTCATTTTCCTTTCTAAAAGCGCCTTTAATTCTGCCGTGAAAAAGTTCCCGTGCTCTATTTCCGATAGCCTTACGCGCTTCTCTACTGTCTACAATCTCACCCTCAGCCTCACGAATAACATCCTCGATCATTCCGTTGATAACTTGACCAGTTTTCTCAATGCCAACATCTCCACCGAGATGATCAAGTACATGATCAAGACGGACATCTGTCGTCCATTCAAGAGCGATATCGTCTGCTGCTTCAAGGATTTTAAGTTTGGCAGGATCTTCAACTTTTCTTTCTGTCTTTGTTTCGCCAAACTTGGGAATTTTATGCTTGGCCATTACCTGCTCGCCATCATTACCGACGAATTCAACAAGTGGTCTAAGAACAATACCCTCTCTTTGTTTCCCTTCACCCATTCCATTCCTTACTGCTTGAACAGAATCAGCATCTCTTTGAGCATCAATTGCTTCTAAAGTAGAGGGAATCTTCTCATAATGAACAAACTCTAGTCCAAGTTTTGTTGTCACATCATGAGCATTAGTGACATTTAAAACATTCTCATGAACTCTAACCTCAAAAACAATAAATTTGATTTTGGGACCATAAGTTCTGCTCATCTTTTGAGTCTTGCCACCGTATCCTTCTCCGTAGACCTCAACATCTTCGTGACCCAAAGCCACAAAAGCTTCTTCCAGTGCTTCTTTATCAAAGACTTCCATAAAAGCATTATGAGAAAGCCCGCCAGACGAAAAAGTAAGTTTGCCATTTTTCCACTTCACATTAGTTGATGTACCATGAATCTTTTCAAGAGCATAAAGTTCTTTAAAAAGAAGTACGGTTTGTAGTTTGTACAAATTATTTATATGTCTGTATCCGATGGGACACCTCCATTTTTATAAAAATTTAAATATTTTAATAGCTCTTTAATTAATTTTGGCGATTCTTGTATAAATCCAAGAGCAGGATTACATCTGCTACAAAGTAATCCTCTTATCTTTTTTGTTTTATGATCATGATCTACTGCAAGAGATTTTTTCTTATCCTTACATCCACAAATTGCACAAACATTATTTTACTTCTTGAAACCTTTTCTTAGTTTCCTTAAGTTCCTTCTTTAAATCTTGACATTCTTTCCAAAGAGATATATTTGAATCTCCCAATGCTTCTTCTCTGTCACTATGTGCTGATACCCAGCCATATCCTTCATTTTTTTCTGTTCTACCATTAATGCCTGTTCTATATAAAGCCATTATTTATCCCGTCGTCCTATGTTAACTTCTTTCGTTCTTTCATAGGGCAAATTCGTAAAATAAGGTGGACAATAATGTCCCTTCTTATTTCTTTGAAACTCTTTTCTGTGCTTCTTTTTTTAATTCATCTGATAGTGTATCCATAATCTTTATAATAAAATCTCTAAGTCGATTTGAAAGTGTCATTACTCATTCCTCTTTATAAATTTGGTGGATCCTCCCCGATTTGAACGGGGGCCATTTGATCTTCACTCAAAAGCTCTACCGATTAAGCTAAGGATCCATATAGCGGGAGCAGGATTCGAACCTGCGATCTCGACCTTATGAAGGTCGTGAGTTGCAAATAATAAATGGGAATTCATAATCAGAAAACAATTATTATTCTACCACTTCTCCATCCCGCAATAAACTTTATTTTATTAACTCCTCTATCAAAATTTCTTTACTACATAGAATATATGTTTTTGTTGTATTCATAGAGTCAAGAAGTTTCTGCTTACTTTCAAATGTGTTTGTAATACCATCAGCCATTGAGATAAAATGCCATATCATACTACCTTTCTTATAGCCATTAAGGTTTGTAATATCTACCATATGTTTTTGCGATCTGCCACCAGATCGCATGATCTCATACCTTTTTCCCAAAGAAAGATCATCTCTTAAAGTAACAGCTCTTATTGTTCCTATATATTTTTGTTCAGATATCATGCTGTTAAACCGCATAGAATATCCTAAAACTTCAAATAAAGCAATTGCTGCCATTCTGTGATTGTTAGTATAACATCTTATTGCCAGAGCTTTCATTTTCTTCCTTATGTAGACTTTGTGCCAAACATTTTTCTATAAATCTTAAGATCAATGTCGGAATCATCTTGTGTTATATAACAACTAGGATTTTCCAAAGTATGTAAATATCTTACTAATTCTTTTTCAATTTTCAAAACTGATTTTGAATCATACATGGCATTAAAAATAAGAACATTCTTTTTTTCTTTTGCTGTAAACAAAATTATTTTTATTATCTGAATCCTTGCTTCTATGGGATGAATACTGGTTAATGAACTTAAAGCCATTAATAATAAATCCATTTTTCTCCTTATACTAGGGATGGGATTCGAACCCACACTGAAGGGATTTTGAGTCCCTTGCCTCCTATCAATTGCGCTACCCTAGCGTATGTATACATATACATATCATATAATTGTTATCGACATTTAAATAATAGGGTGGGTTAGGCACCTTTTAGTTCCATGCCTTCCTGCGGGGTTCCTCTAGTTTCGGTCCAGAGTAGACCATCTAGATTTGTTGGGTTGCAGTCTGTCCACCCTTAATTATTATCGATCAAAGATATGTGATAAAAGAAATGCTACTAATGCGAATAGACCGAAAAGAATAAGCGCACCTAGTACAAGTGCTAAACCAATCCACAATGGTGATAGCACCCAAATCCATGACCAAGTAATATAGCCAGTTAACTTAAGAGCAATAAATAAAATTGCTAAAAGGCCAAGAAAACTAATACCGCTACTTCCATTTTTTACAACAACCTTAGTTTTTCCACCCATTTTAAAATCCTTTCTTTTGTCTTTTGGGAGCCGGATAAATTCCACTATGATGTAGAATCTCTCTAGCTCTATTTTCATCTCCATTAAATTCTAGAATTGATTCTTGAGACTCATTGAAGAATACTTTTACATCATGTGGCATATTCCTGAATGCTTCACTACAACCATCAGGATGACCCATTCTTTTCCATTGTTCTTCTTCGATAATGATCCAATGAGACAGTTGAAGTCCGTATTTCGTACATTCTTTTTCATTTTCAAGAGTGTCTGGGTCAGTATCTCTTTGGTAATAAAAGATTGTCATAATATTTTATTCTATTATATTTCACCATACATCGATCTGCGCTCCGCAATCTGAACAGTATTCAAGTGAAGCCGCTTTCTCAAAGGACGAAGTGGCAAACTAGAGTGATGTTTTTTATTACTAGATTTCTTTTTGGCCCTACGTTTTCCGCCAGCACTCAAACTCTTAAAAGGAGCTGGATCTTTAGGCTGTCCTGGAATAAATGAATTATATCTACTTTTCTTTGCCCTTTTGCCAGCTGCTCCAGCTTTAGGTCCAGTGCGAATATAATTAGCCTTCTTTCTAGCTGCCTTTGCCTCTCTACGTCGCTTCTTATTTTCGTTTTTTGCTTTCTTGCTCATTTTAAGTCCTTTTGAATAGTTTTTTTAGAAGAAATAGGAATCCACCAATGACGATTGCGAC
>Ga0080013_1001971_pt1 | contig 25552 bp, 46 predicted proteins | sample ETNvirenome_6_85_FD_69236 | JGI IMG/M metagenome (GOLD analysis project Ga0080013, IMG submission 69236) | Marine viral communities from the Pacific Ocean - ETNP_6_85 (SPADES assembly) (version 2) | ecosystem: Environmental > Aquatic > Marine > Oceanic | place: Pacific Ocean | collected 2013-06-19
AACCTTGGTTGTCTCTATTTTGACCAACTTTTCCGATCGCTCTTAGACCGAAAGGTTCGTTTTTATTTGCCATAGAGGCCTCCTTATAAATGTACCTGCCCTTGCGGGCCTCCAGTACGGGTTTAATTGAACTTTAATGGTAAAAAAAATTTTTAAGATTTCTTTGAGCCACCAAAAGTTACACGAGTCTGTCTATCAATATCGATAGGCATACTTGGGTGCTCTTCCTTCATGAGATCGTTATCCATAGCTTCGACTTTATCATTATGCTGTTTTGCATAATACTCTTGTCTCTGCTTAACTAACTCTTCAGGTATCCTAGCGAGCAGTAGGCCGCCAACTCCGATCACTCCTGAATATTTCCCGTCTTCAATGACTGGAAATTGTGAATCTGGGTATTCATCACCACGAACTAATTCGTATCCTTCTCTTAACGAGGCAGATACATTTTTCGTATCTTGAAATCCCATTGACTCAGCTCTAATCCATCTATGTTTAAAACCTGATGGAGCAGGGGGTGAATCTAAAGGTGATGGTGGAGTCCAAACTTTTTTTTGAGCTGTTTTTTCTCTAGTCTGGCTCGCACGTGAGGTCTTCTTGTCTATTTTATTTTCCATATGCTTATCCCTCCTTCGTGATATTTAATTGTTTCGCATACTCTTCGAGTGGCACACCTAATTTTTTGGCGATTGTAACCTGTGATGGTGTGAGCCTCACAGTTTTGCGACCAGATTTGGTACTTCGCTTCGCCGAAGCTACTGTTTGTACCGGAGCAGGTCGTGTATTTTCTCCCGAACTATTAGTATTACCAAATTTGTGCGGAAATTCAAGTCTTATTCTCTTATCTATTTCAGAATAATACTCGTCACTCGATGGGTCAAAACCCTCTTGTTCAGTTAACTTTTTATGAAGATCAAAAGCTGTATAAGTCATAGCTGTATCTTGACCAAACCATGAATTTTTATCGCCCCATGCTTCAGCTTTAGGATCAGGTGAACCTTGTGCTTGTTGTCTTCTTAAATTAACCTCAGGTCTTGGTTGTTGTTTTTCTAGATTCTCTCTAGCGAGTTTTGCTTCTTCAAGTCTAGCTTTTTTAACTCCTAACTCAGAGATAGAAGCCATAGCATCTGCTTCAGCGCTTAGATCATTTGCTTCTCTAGCTGCTGCAAGTTTTGCTTTTGCTGCTTCAACACCTGAAGTAATACTCTCTTCAGACACAGAAAGAAAATTAGGTTCTATTTTTTTTAATTTTTCTTCTGTTAGTTTTTTCTCTTTGATAGTTCTTTCAGCGTAAGATAAAGCTTCCTCTTTTTGTCTTTCAGCTTCTCTCCACTTCTTAGTTAATTTAGATATTCTTTTCTTAACACCTTCACTATACTGTTCTAATTCTTCTTTATCTTCTTTCTTGTCGTCAAGACTGACTTCTCTTTCATTTTCATAAGTCTTATCCTCTGATGCAGGTACAGGTCTTACAGACGGATCTTCTTTTACTTCCGGCTGTTCAACCTCTGCTTGATCTTTTTCTTCAGGGACATCGACATCCATTGCTGGACCAGAGGTATCGATATCAACTGTTTTTTTCACTTCGTCAGTGTCTGGCATAGTTTCCTCCTATGTTGTTAATATTGATGAAGTATATCTTCAGGGTTTTCGATGGTTGCTAACACTTCATCATCGTTTAGCAATCTAACTTCCCCACCATCGATGTGTATTCGGCTGCCTGCATATCTTGCAAAGACAACCCAATCTCCTTTTTTACACCAAGGTCCTTCAGGAAATTTTTCTTTATCATAACAATGGGGACCCATTGCTAAAACCAAACCGCATTGAGATGCGACTTGTTGTTTCTCTAAAGTTTCTTGACCAAAAATAATTCCACCTTTAGTTTTTTCTTTCATCTTGAAAGGGAGAAGTAACATTCTCCAACCAGTTGGTTGAGGTAATTTATCTGATTCTTTGGATTTTAATCTATCGTAGGTTCTTTGTTCTTTGTCTTCTATTTCTTTGTTTTCTTTTTCATACTTTTCTTTCAAAGCATATTTAATCTTTGGTGTCTCCGAATTTGATGACTGTTCCTTTTTCATTTTGCTCCTTCTTATTTAGCAGGTTAGAGATATCCTGTGATATTTTATAATAGGCATGTGCCTGTCCCATCATATACTTATATTTTTCCATATTGTCAACACTACCAGAAATCATTGCATCTCCAATTTGTTGGTATTGTTCTTTCAGTTCTCTCTGTATTTTAGTTATTAGTGTTAGTTCGTCCATTTTTATTTTTTCCTTTCTTACATTTACAACGTGGCGCAAATAATCCTTCTACCCACATAATACATTTGTCTAAAAAATCACAACACTTTATAAGATATTTATCAATCATAATAGGGAGATGTATTATAACTATCCTTTTATAAATCCTTTAGGTATCGTCCCTGCAGGGTAATAACTTTCAAGACTTTTATTTCCTACTCTTACTCCACCTAAACTAGAGCCACCCATAAAACTACCATTGTAGTCTGTTTGAGCTTGTCTAATCATAGGATTAGTTCCATCAGCAAAATGTTTTCTGCCTCTAAGAGCCTCGGTTCTTGGATCAGGCCTCTTGACTTTTTTCTTTTTCTTACCAGACATTTGCTGAATAAGTTTCTGAAGTTTTTGTTTAGACATTAAACTTTAGTACGAGCACCTACTAAAGTAATATTAGCATTAGAAGCTTTATTATCAATAGCTCTTCTACCCTTAGTTATATTGATTGGAACTGCATGAGCAGAACCAGTTGGAGACAAACCTGAACTAGCTGGAGTTGGAGGAGTTATGCCTCTTCCATTACCCGCACTTGTTGGTCCGTTCTTAATTAATATACTTGTATTTATTCCACGTCTGTTCATTATCTTATTTCCTTCCCGAAACCTCTTATTGCACATCCTCTAGAAGAAGATTTACCTGCAGAACCTCCATAAGCTTTTAGTTCTCTTACAATTCTTTTTTTCTCAGATTTTAAATTTCTTTTACCTTTTTTAGTATATGCTTTTTCTGCATCTACTCTTCCAAGTTCTTCTAATCTATTTTCTCGGCTAGTGTTTTTTCTTTTTTTAACTTTTCCGCCTTTTTTATGAGTCGCACGATTTAACATTTCAGTCTTTGTCTCATGGTCAGCTTTTTTGTAAGCCTCACTATCAGTGATGTCCTTAAGTTCTTTTTGGGACTTAAGTTTTCCCTTAACAATATTTCCTTTTTGTTGTGTATTTTTAAAAGTCATAATATTACCTATTTATTAACTTTGTTTTTACGACCAAACTTAGCTTTTCTTTTTCCCCAAGCTCCGTAAGACTCGTCTCTTCTAGCCTTCATAGATTGTTTCTTACCAGATTCTTTTCCAGTTCTCATTCCTAAAGATTCATCTTCTCTAGCTTTGTAGCCTTGTTTTTTCTTTTTAGCAGATCCACCTTTTTTGTATGGGAATCTAACATTTGATCTAACACCATTTTGTCTCATAAATTTTTCTCCTTGTTCTATTTATATTGTTTTTAATTATAGTTGTCTAGCTTATTTTTTTCCGTTCCTAAATATCTGCGTACCTTTTATACCAAAAATACTCGCGCAGACAAGAATCCATAAATTTGTAAACCAGGTCGGCAGTGCCTGAAAATGTTCGAAGAAAGTTTTTATCTTCTCCATAGCGGCCGGATCGTCCGACCAGACCCCCCAGGCGAGCACCAAAATGGGCAGTGTGAGAATCGCTAAAACGACCTCGTCCTTATAATCGTTTTGACGGGCTTCTAAAAGTTTGCCAGCGTATTCCGTCTCTCCTCGGGCCATCTTAGTGGCTGCCATGTGCTGGGCATCAGCCATAGCCATTTTAGTTTCTTGTTTTTTCTTATAGATGTGTGAACCAGCATTAATCGCTAATTTTAACGCACCTAAAATTGGAAACGCCATATTAGTACCAAGTTGCTGTTTTACTTTTAGATTTTAGCATTCTTTTAGTTCCTTTAACCTCAACTTTATCTCCAGTTGGTATATAGTTTCTCGGCATACCATCTGCAGTAGTTATAGATCTCGGATCCAACTCAAGATTTTGAGAAGGAATGCTAACATCTGTCTCTTTTGTAAAAGATTCTTTTTTAGCCATAGTTTCTCCTTATTTTTTTCTTAACTTTTTTAATGTTATAGCAAATCTTGCTCTTTGTCCAAGCTTTCCTCCCTTTTTAGAAGCTGCTTTTAGCTTACTTGCAGGAATTGTTTTGCCTTTTTTTATTCCTAGAGATTTTCTTAATGATCCAGGTTTTTTTATTGCTTTTTTGATGTCTAGTTTAGCCATTTTATCTATTTTCTCCTTTGTATTTCTCAATTTCAACACTTGGTATCAATTTGTCAACATTTGGCATAGTTTTACTAAGTATTGTCTTCTCAATTGATGTATCAGCTCTCATTTTTGCTAGGTCTTCGTTTTGATCAAGCTTATCTTCATGCTCTTGTTGATTCATCATTGCTTTCATACGATCAAGATTGATTCTTTCCTGACCTTCCTTTCTTTTTCGTTCATTATCCTGTGCTCTAAGGTCTAATTCTCTTGCTCTTAACTTAGCAATTGGATCATCACCAAAACCTGAAGTAACATCTCTCTCTTCTTTTAAGAATTCTTCCATCATTTCAGCAATCAAGACAGCTTTTCTTGCTTCAATTTTTTGACTTAACTGTTGAGCACCTTGTGCAATCTGCGGATTGTTCTGAGCCATCTGATTCATTTGAGCTAACTGTTGTAATTCTCTAGGAAATTCTAATTCAATTTGTTCTTGAGACATTAAACTAATATGTTCAAAAACATTTTTTTCCATTGCAGCCATAACCATTGGATTATTTCTAGCAATATTAGTTGCCATAAAATTTAAATGTGAAGTTATGTGTGCTCTATGATCTTGACCAGGAAAAGCTTGAAAAGGTTTACCACTTAACGCCATGATATTTTCTAAACTTGGATCTAGTGGTTGTGGTTGTTCAGGTTTAACTAATAATGTGTCAATATCTTTTACACCTAATGCTTCATACATATTTCTGTACGCTTGATACATGTTGTGCATCTGCGGATTAGAGGTTGCCAGCTGCAACTCTGTTTGTGCGAGGGAAATACGCTGAGTTTGAGAGAAGATGTTGGGATCAGCAACTGGCAATATATCTACTCTGTCATCAAAGTCTGTTTGTTTAACTGTTCTTTGACCCCCAACTACGTCATACGGATATTCCGGCGGTAGATATAACTTGAATACTCTTGCTAATAATTTGAATTCTTGTTTCAGCGAAGAGTAAATTCTTTTGTGAATAGCTGACATGGTTCTGCTTCCTCTTTCAAGTAAAGCAACTGTAGTTCCAACTGCAGCTTGTTGATTACCATCACCAACTTGTAGATCAGCAATTGATGCAAATCTTTGGCCAGCATTAACTACTATTCCCATTAAGTTTAATAGTGTAGCTGATGGTTCTTTAAATGGTAACATCATAAATGAATCTTTTAAATTTCCACCTGGTGCATCTACATCTCTAAATTCACCTGGTTGAATAGATTGCGCATCATCTCTAATTCTAATACCACGCATTTTAAATCCAGCTGGTAAGTTAGATAAAGTTCCTGCATCCAATAACTGACGGAGTGCTGCAGTTGCAGTTCTGCTCAATCCGCCAATCATGTGGATTAGACCAAAGCCATAAAACCCTAGTCCTGGAAGAAACTTAAAATGAGTAAAGTAAGGAATTTTATTTTTGTCTGGATCACCAATTTCATAGTTACGTCTAATAGATAAAACATTTCTTGTTGCTTCGTCCACAGTTACTATGTATGGAATTTTAATACCTGAAGGTTCACCTGTTTCATCAGCGTCTTCAAAACCTTCTATGTCTAAATTAACATGACATTCTAAAAGAGTATAAACATCATCGTCTTGAGTTTTTCTTTGACCTTCTAATTCTCTTTCTTTTTTCTCCACATCGTCTTCAACTTGTCTTGGAGAACCTAAATCAATGTCTAAATAAAAACCTGCTACTTGTTGTTTTCTTAATTCGTTTTTAGAAATTTTTACCCGATGGATGATTGCCTCTGCATCGTCTAATGAGGTAGCCGTGTAGGGTACAATCAAATCATCTGCCGGTACAAACTTTGAAGTCGCTTTTTTAGTTAACTCATCATAATAAGTTTTCTTAAAAGCTGATCCTGCTAATGGTAAATAAAATAACAGTTGATCAAAGTCAGGCTCATAGTCTTTCATTTTTTCCATGAGCTCGTAGTTCATAAAATCTTTAACACGTTGTGCTTGTTTAGCTTTCTCTTCACTTGGTGCACCAATCACAGCTGTTCTAACTGGACCATCTGCTGGAAGTAATTCTTTGTAAGCTAACGCTTGAAATTGAGTAACCGCTTCTGCTAGAACTGGGTGCGTTGCACCTGAAGCTCCTTGAAAAGGTTCTGTTCTCATATCATATTTGAAACCTAATAAATCTAAACCTTGAGTGTAAGAACGTTCCCATTCTTTTCTACCCATTTGGTAATCTTGATATTTTTGAGAAAGGTCTGCACCCATCTCATCTAAAACTTCGTCTGGTAAAAACTCTGCTAAGTTTGCGTAGTGTTCATCGCCACCTTCTGGTTGCGCAGCTTGAGGATCAAAATCTATTTGTACTGATCCATCTTCTAATTCAGTTTGTTCTATGGGACCTGGTGCCTGTTCCTCGGCTACTTGTTCTTCAACAATTGCTTCTTGAACTTGTTCTTCACCCGGTATGATTGCCGAGCCTCTTGGTCCTTGTGTCAAGGCCTTGTCTATTTTGTCTGCCATTTTTTATTTTCTCCAGTTTCACTGTCTTAACAGTATTATAGTTAATATTCAACCCTTGAGGCGTGGGTCCTGATTCAGGCGGCAGGAGCCAGGTCTTAGGGTATTTTGATGTCTTTGATTTGGTTTGCATATTCTCCATATGTGGGTGTTGTAGATTCCAGTACTCCTTGTTTCCATACAAAAGGTCTATCTTTAATAATAGTTTCTTCTTTGTCTATAATCTCTTCTTGAGGTTGTTTATTTCCTTCGGCTTCCCCAGCTTGCATTGCAGTTGTCTGTAGAATTTTTTGAAGGGCTGTTTTACCTTGTAAAGGTTTTAACCATCCCCCTGCACTAATCATAGCTTCTGTTGCAGGTACTCCAAACAAATGATGAAATAAAGTATAATCTAAAGCAGCGGCGGCAGCTCCACCACCTTTTCTAATAACTTTATTAGGTATGTATTTAAAAATATCCTGGCCTTTATTCATAGCGCTTCTTAAGAAAGTTTTAGCTTTATTAACTTGCTCCGTAGATAATTTTAGTCCAAGCTCCTTAAATGATTTTTGAACTAATCCTTGAATATCTTTTGTCTTCATATCTCGAAGGGGTGTTCCTATTTTTTGACCACCAATAGATTTTTTATAGTCCGCACCAATACGTTCCATATCAAACACTTGATTACCTTTAGCATCAAACGTATCAAGAACAGGGACAAGTTTATTAAAACCAATTAATCCTTTATATTTTTTTGGTAATTTATTTTCAGATTTTGCAACAATGTCAGCTAACTCTTTATTTATCTCATCCATTCTTTTTAATGAACCGTCTTTAGAAAAATCTAATGCATACGCTTCATTAACTAATTTATTCATTGGTTTATCAAATTGAGCTAACTCTGCATTCATTTCTTTACTAATAATGGCTATATCACTAGATGTTACATCTGCTTTTCCCGCAAGAGGTAACATGTGATGAGCTGTATATCCTTTTGGTGCATTAAACTTAATTGTTCTACCTTGTAAGTCTTTTTCAAATTGTCTTCTTATGTCTTTTGATTTGTAATCTTTTTCTGGATCTCTAACCTGAATTATTCTAGGATTCTTTTTAAAATAATCTGCTACAAATTTTTGAGCGTCTTTTAAAGAAGTAGTTCCTTTTCCTTCCATGGTAACTGTATTATGAGCCAACATGGGTTTATAATATTTTGTTGTCTTGCCAGTCTTTTTATTTTTATAAATAGTTTCTTTAATATTCTCTTCTGTTCTTTTAGAAGAGTCTTTTACTTTAACATCTTCATCTGGTAGAGAATCTAATTTTGCTTGGGTTACTTCCTCTATAGAATCGTATAAAATTGTCTTCCCCCCACCTGCACCTTTAGCATAATATTTTTTATAAGTACTCTTAGGATTTTTATTACGTAATTCAAAAATTTGACTTTTATCTTTTCCTTCGCCCACATATTCTCCAGTGGGAATTTTATACCTACTATTATCAAAGTTAATTGCTCCTTCAGGGAGCTTAAACTCTATGAGACCTTTAGAATAATCTAAATCTATAACAGGGGCCTTTTTAATAACCTGATCAGCAGCCGTTTTAGATTTAAAAGTTTCAGTATAAAGCTTTCCATCCGCATCAGGTAATTGTACTTTCCAATTATGATCTAATGGAATTTTCTTATCTCCCATAAAAGTCGCTCTATTAGCCTCAGAAATTTTTGTAGGAATTTTATATTGGACTCTGTCAGATCCCTCACTAAACATAACTCTTCCACCATCAGCTAAAAGATAAGGTGGAAAATCTTCTCTCTTCATGTCTTGTATCTCTAACATATCTTTCACAGGCATTGAGTCCTCTCTTTCAAGAGCTTTACTATGTGATTCTCCAGATTGACCAAACAAAGGGGAAATAGCTGCATTGAATTCTTCTCGTGTAATAATGTCTTCTTCAACACCATCATCTAAATGTTCACTGACTAAATTAAGCCAGCCTCTACGATCCATCCCATCTCTTACTTTTTTTAAAAGATTTAATTTATTATTCCATTGAATTTTTTTAATTTCTTCTGGGGAAGGTTTTTGTATAGGGATAACGGGTCCACCGCTTTCGTATTTTTGACGGGGGCGTATAAGATACGCCATCATCTCGTTGTACTCGTGGAGTTTCAATTTAAACTCCTAGAATATTCGCTAGTCCACCTGACGCTAAAGTAATTTTAGTTTTATCTTCTTCGATCAGTTCTCTTACAATATCAGTTTCACCAGAGCCTCTAGCAGTTCCCATTCTTATTTCATAGAACTCTTTTAGCTCTTCTAGAGAATTTGGTTTACGACCTTTTTCTCTAATAAATTCTTTTACAACTTCTTCGATTCTAATCGTTGGATCCATTTTTGCTGTACCCTCTGAAAACGTTCTAATAAATTCGTCAATCTCCATAACAGGCATTCCAGGTTTATGCTCGTTCATGTCGTACTTATACTGCTCGTACGCATCAACCATTTCTGGATCGTAGTTTCCTGGCTCATAAGCCAGTTGCATGATGCCTGATCCTTGACCCTTGACTTGTTCGCCATAAGGAATGTTTTGGTCTTTCATTAACTCCATTGTATCTAAGTCTTCTTCACCAAATTCTTCTATGTCGTCATCACTTCCGTAAGCATAATTAGCTCTCATTATTCCTCCACTGGCTTTGTTGCCTCGTATAATTTTTTCGAAATCTCCTAGGGGATCCATTTCGATTTCCTTAATCTTGATATTATGCTTATTTATATAATCCGTCAAGCTAAGTCCACGGATTTTATCTTCACTGCTATTCCAAGAATCTATAACGTCTGCGTAAGTTTCCATTAATAATATGTCCTTTGTGTTGGAGGGATTTTTTCCTCCTTGTAATCTTCGGGGTGTTTGATCAAACCTCCCTGCCTAAATCTCATAACAGCTTGAGTCATGGAATCTACAAGGTCATCATGATCTCCATAAGGAAAAGCTGCACATTCCTCAATAACCTCTTGCGCAAAATCCATTTCTTTGGGCGCCCATATCAGTCCCGACTCAAAGAGCGGAGATACTGCGTTTACCCTCGTGTGTTTATCATTACCACGCGATGGTGAGAAATTTATAACAGGAATACCCATCTTACGCAACTCATAAGTTAAAGGAAGTCCTGATGCCTTACTCTCAATTATAACTGTTTCCGGATTCCAGTAGCCATATTGTTCTAGCGCTATTCTACGAAGCTCTGGAAATTCATATCTACCTTTTAATGAATCAACTAATATTAAACTCGGTGGTGAATCTTCATTTTCTTGAAACACGCCCCAGGTTGTAATAGCTGAGTAGTCGGCAGTTTCTTTTTTCATAAAAGCTGTATCATAAGATTGTATGATGTGCTGTAGTGGAGGCATCTCATCGTCCTCCCAATTTTTCCACCATTCACGTTTTATTAATGCTCCTTCTTCTGAAGTTGGATTCTGCATGTACTGTGCATTCCATTTAGCTAAAGGAATACTAGCCTTAACAGATTCCAAATCGTCTAACTTCCAATACTCTGGCCAAACAGGTTTACCTGATGGTAGGATTGCAGGGAATTCTATAATTTCCCATTGATCAGCTTTGACTCCTTTTTGAGCATTTAATAATCTACCTGTTAAATCTTTTTCATTCCATCTTGTCATGATCACAACAATTGATCCACCAGGTTGAAGTCTTTGTCGTGGTCCTGATGTATACCATTCATAAGTTCTATCTAAAGCCACTGCATTCATCGCATCTTGTTCAGTATGTGGGTCATCAATAATTAATAGATCAGCTCCCCGTCCTGTAATGGCAGAACCGACACCAGCAGCATAATACTCACCACCTTGTTCAGTCTCCCATTTACCAGCAGCTTGAGAGTCAGGATTTAATCTAGTTTTAAAAACTTGTTTGTATTCTGGTGAGTCCATCAAAGATTTAGCTTTACGACCAAACCTTACAGATAATTCAGTTGTGTTAGTAGACTGAATAATTTTTAATTTGGGATTTCTACCAACCATCCATGCAGGCAAAAGATAAGAACCAAATTCAGACTTAGTATGTCTGGGAGGCATATTAATAATTAATCTTTTTATTTTACCTTGCGCTAATTTGTTAAACTTATCCGCGATCCGTTTGTGATGCTTGCCTTCTATAAATTCAGGCCAAACATGTTTTACAAAATCCATAAAATTATTTTGTATACCAGCGGTCTTTTTCTTTTCACCATACTGATTAGCCAATAATGAGAATTGTCTTCTCACATCTGCAGGTAACTTATCGAAGTTCTTTAATTTGTCTTTATCTATTTTCATTTGAAAAAAATTTTCTAAAAAATTTTTACACTATTTTTTAAAAAAGTAAAAAAGTATTATGAGGCTTTAAATGCATGAATCAAGGCATAAAGAGAAAACTTTGGGACCCCTTTAAAAAAAACCCAAAAAAACTATTTGAAAAAAAAACAAAATTCAACCTGTGGTTGGTACCTCTATTGATTCATAAAACCGGAGAGCCATACTGATCAGGTAACCCTGGCGCTCCGGTCCGAGTACTTCGTTGCTACCCGTTAAGGTCACAGCTAACGTCCAGGGAAATGCCAATGGCAAGATATGTACGCCTTCTCTCGGTCAAATTCTCTTGATGCCTGGCGCACAACCTATGCTTGTATGCAAAGAATGCATAGGGTGTGCGCTGGGCTACTAGTCTAACAGAACGTAGTATTCATCAACGAAGTTTTTTTGAAACCACGTTAAACCCTTTTGCATTAAGTCGTAATCTTCTGTCTGTTCTGCACCTATGATTGTATCATAGATTGCTACAGCAAATGCCGGTAGCTTTGCTGATTGACTAAATGTTTCATCGCTGAATCTGTTAAAGATTGTCATTTCTTTAGTAGGCTCGGCACCAAAGAAACATTGGTCAAATGGTTTTGGTATTGTGTATGTTTTGTCTTTGTATTGTATTTGCATTTCTACCTTTCTGTTATGTGTAGGATTATATATTATTATCCTACTTTTGTCAAATGTTATTTTGTACTATTCTGTCGCACCCCCAATTTTTTTAATACAACTTCCACCCCAACGATTCTTGCCTTTCTCATATCCCTCACTTATTCTTCTATGTGTAATAAATGGAACAGGTATTCTCATTTCAACTGCTAACATATTCTCATCTAACCAATCCATTTCGCAACGAGTACTACAAAGATATTTTGCTCTTTTGCACCAATCAGTATCGGAGTCTATTGTGTTTAAAGCATATCTTCCACGAATTATGCCTTTAGATTTTAAAAACCTATCTTGTGTAAGTTTAGTATGGCAAAATGGTCCTTGGCAAAAATGTTTATTTGGCATTAGTACCTCACTTTCCAACTGCCTTTTGCAGTTCTATATCCTTGTGCGTCATCATCAAAATAAGTCATTAGATTTGCACCAGCTTTGCTTGTCCAATATCTGCACTTGTCCGTCCAAGTTCCATTTCTTGTAATGTGTTTTTTATCCTTATTAGAATAATAAGTGATTTTAAATTTAGTATTTTCTTGCATTTCTACCTTTCTGTTATGTATGGGAGTATATACTAATACTCCCACATTGTCAATAGTTAAAATGGCATTTCTTCAGAAATTCCATTTTCTTTCACTTCATCTTTTAAGATTAATGGCTCACTATTTAAAAGTAAATCCACCTCTTGAAGATGATATTTTACATCTTCGTTATCGTTTAATTGTTCGTAAGCAATTAACATTTTTGTTGCCTCGTTTAATGTATATGCTGTATCTTTCATAATGTTATATTTAAAATGTTCTTTTGGATAAGACCATCTATGTTCTTCTATTACAAAGTATTTTTTTGTGTTTTCCATTTATACCTTTCTGTTATGTATGGGATTATATATTATAACCCCATACTTGTCAATAGTTAATTTACACTATTTTCGTATTGTTTTCTCGCCAATATCTTCGCCTCTCTTGATTGAGTTTTATTCTTCATGCCTTTAATCATACTAGCCAAATTACTAGGATTGTAGATTGTAAGACCTGTTGAGTTAGTCCTAATTAATTCTGCCTCGTCTAATTGAATACCTAACTCGGTAGCCAACTCAATACCCTCGCTCAAATATCTGTAGGCTTTCAATCCGATTTTTAATTGGTCGCATTGTTTTTGAATTGTATCAATCCATGTTTGGTGTTTTGATACAACATTACCTTTTGCAATTCGCCATGCCTCAAATTGTTTGTACTCATCTTTGGTACATGCGATTGCTCTTGAACGACAGTAAGATGTTCCAATGACATCAAGATAATATGGATTGTCAAACTCTTTTGACATACCAATATTGTTATCGCTACTATGATAACTACTACCACTATATCCTAATGCTTTCATACACTCATCAGTATATTTAGTCTTATGTGGGTTTTCATCTTTACCATTTTGTTGTGCATAAATATCTGGGTTGCAATTTTTTGCTTTTAACTCCTCACGATAATATGCAACAGCAAACTTTTTGCCGTCTTCATCACTATACTCACTACCATTTAGATTGCCAAACAAACCAAAATCAAAATGAGATTTTGTTTCTGTTTCTTTGCCGTCTTCATCTACATCTTCATTATGTGCAAAATAAAAACATTTATCTTTTGCAACAACATCACAGGGTTGTCCATATTTCTTTTTAAATGTTCTTAATACTGCAACATCTTCTGGTGGGTAAGACCTTTCAACAACCTCTCTTGCAAGTTGATTTGCAACAACATAATGTTTGTCAACATCTTCTCTTGCTTGAAGATAGCCCTCACGTTCTTGCGTGTCCTCATTCTCAAAGACATTTTTTATTTTATTGAACAACTTGTTTCTTAACTCGGTGTTCATTCTTATTTTAGACATTTTGTCCTTTCTTGTTTTGTTAAACATACTCCTATTATATCCTATCTCATATATCTTGTCAAATTGTTTTTTTGAGTGTGCTTTGGATATTATATCCCCGACCTCCCACCCCTATTATATAGGATAATTTAGGATTGTCAAGAAAATAAAAAATATTTATTTTTGTTCTTGCCACATTGTTGCCTTATTTCTCCTATATACTCCTAATATGAATAAAACAAATAAAACAGAACAAATACATGAACGATTAATACTACAAGCGAAGAAACTCGCTTTGGTAGAATTGCAGTTAAAAATAAAAGAAGAGATAGATAAAATTGATACAGAATTAAATTGTATAGATACCGAAGAAGAGGACTCTATACCATTTTAACCGAATAGTGCCTCATTTGGATATTTATCGCACTTTAAAAACTATAAATATTCTGGGGACTTGCACCTACAAAAGCAAGTAGGATTAAAGCGTGATTACAGGGTTTAATCATCCCTTACCGATCACGCCTGATCCCTGATTCAAGTAGCGGTAACAGCTCCGGATATTCTAGATGCCCTCCGGTTAATGTACTTGGATCTGGGATCAGTGTTGTACACTGCGGGTATAAACCGCTATAGTACAGGTCGTGAGTTCGCCGAACTGGGATTGTAAAGGGCTTAAGACTTTTGCAATGAAAATCCTCGCCTGCACAGGACAACAACTGATCCCTGGACATTGGCACTGGATACAGTGTTAAGCCTGTCGCTCGAGCTATTAAAATAAAGCACGCCGGCTTCAATCCAATGTCCTGGGATCAGTTTAGAATGATTCTAAAAATCATTCTAAAAAATAAAAATAAAAAAGCTTCAAGCTACAAGCTTCAAGCCATTAAAAGAACACAATTGAAGTATAAACTAAAAACAGAAAGCGAGAATTGATTATGCCAAAAAAGAAAATGACAATGGGTGAAGCTCTTCAGGCTGTATACGTAGCGTGTGAATATTACGATATGGTGCATGATACTGGCGACGAGAAGCAAAACAAAGAAGACTTTGATTATGTATGGGAGGGTTACGACCGTCTATGCGAATGGAGAAAAGAAAATGACAAATAAAGAAAAGTTAAAAGAAATTTTAAAGTGGTGTAAAATTAACGCCAAGGGCTGGGATCCTGATCAACACGATGGCCCGGCCGAGTTTAAAGCTATCTGTGATCTTATTGAAGAGAAAGGATATTATAAAAATGAAAAGAATTAAACACAACGACTTAACGCATTATTTTATCCGGGCGCATTCAACGCTCCCGGCCGCGTATCTGGCCAGCTGCGAGAAGTTTTTTAGAAGTATCAAGCAACGAGGACTTACAAAAAAAGAAGAGCGCCTGGGCTGGATAACTAGAGGCCACGAGCCACAAGCTGCAAGCAACAAGCGGTTGACAAATAAATAATATAGGATATTATGAGATTATGAAAACAAGTGAAGCATTAAAAATTATAGGAGGCTTAAGCAAGCCTTCAAAGATGCCTGGTTGGGCTTACGGTCTACCAGCGAAAGAATGTAAAACAGGATCCAAGCTGCGGCAGGTTAAAGACTCAGTCTGTTATAATTGTTACGCATTAAAAGGTTGTTATGTTTTTAAAGTTGTTCAAGACGCTCAATACAGAAGGCTTGAAGCAACGAAGAGCCCGCTGTGGACTGGAGCTATGGCACTATTAATTAATTCAAAAAAATCAAAAGAATTTAGATGGCACGATTCAGGAGATGTCCAGGACGAAGCGCACCTGCTTAAGATCTTTGCAGTGTGTAAGTTAACACCAGGCACCAAGCACTGGATGCCAACGCGGGAGGCGTGGGTCAAGCACTTCCTGCCGGAATGCCCTGACAATTTAGTAATTAGATTTAGTATGCCGATGATTGACCAGGCAGCAGCTGGAGGATGGACTAACACGTCAACAGTTGTAACAGCTGGCAGGACTTGTCCGGCCCCTGACCAGGACAACGCCTGCGGTGATTGTCGCGCATGTTGGAATAAAGATGTAAAAAATATTGCATATGGTAAACACTAATATGTTCGAATTTAAACACCCAAAATATTATAAAGAATTACGATCGATACGTAATAAACTGGATCAGGTCATTAGCTCTAAAAATCGCGACGGCGAGTGCGAGCGTGCACCTGGTCCGGGCCTCAAGCCACAAGCTTCAAGCGACAAGCCTCAAGCAGCTTCAAGCGACAAGCCTCAAGCTACAAGCTCTCCAGCTTCAAGCGACAAGCCTCAAGCCCCTGGGCGCAAGGCTCAAGCTTCAAGCCACAAGCATCAAGCTCCAGGATATCCTTCCCCTCATAAAGTTTTATAAGGTTAAGGGAGACTGCCTTGGCAAGGATAAAACTGTTGTTCGGATGTTTCACGTGGAACGCAAATTGATGTGGGGAGAAGCGTACCTTGTTGGTCTTTGTAGCTTTCAGTTCCAATGTAAAAAAGTGCCCACGAGAATTATAACCCAATAGATCGGGAGTACCAAAAGAGCCAGTGTTTTCAATCCTAGTCCACGATATTTTAGGGGTATATTTTTTAAGTTCATGCCATAATTTACGTTCAGGGGTTAAGCTCATTTTCAATACTACAAGATTTTAATTTGTCAAATTATTTCATAAATAGTTGTACAGTAATTCTAGGCAACAGGGGACTTAGAACGGTATTAACTTTATGCTCCAAAGGGGACTTAACAAGAACCAAACTATTTCCAATAGGAGGTATAAAGCTATGACCTGCTGGATCACTAAACATAAACTCTCCTCCCCATTGTGGATGCCATCTTCTATTTAAATACAAAGTAGCTCCATAAGTTGCTCCTCCATCATTGTGCCAATTTATGCCAGAGTCTTTTTTTAAATAATGAATACTAGTATTCATCTCGAGAATCGGAGGTAAGGAAAGAATCTTATTGGTTCTAATTAAAGTTTTTAATGTATCAAAAGGAGGATATTTTTTTACTCCGACTCTTTCAGGCATAGTTTTAATATTCTCATATAGATTTTTGCCCCATAGACCTTTAACAGATTTTAGATTTATATTTTTACGTTCTTTAATAATAGCATTATGAATGCCTTTGTAGTCTTCATACTCTAAAAAATTATGTATCCACCAAAGCTTTCCAGGAATTGTATAAGCTAACTTCACAGTTTCTTAATAACTTTACCCATTTTTGCTTTTTCAGGGGTGACTGTAAATACCAATCTGTGAGTTTCTCTTACTCCTATTAATTTATTTTCTAATAACTTTGCACCAGTGAGGTCATAAAATTCTCCATTAGGTAGTAGTACTTGTACCCTAGCATCCTGCGCAACAGGGGATTGAGTGAATTTATCTATAACTTGCTTTAAATTCTTTCCAGTAAACATAGGTTGATTTATAGATTAAGTTGTAGTAAAAGTCAAACATGAGTAAAAAAGAACAATGGGATGGTAGATCAAGACCATCTGACGATTTATATAGACAAGAATGGAATAGAATATTTAATCCAGTAGCAAAAGAAGTAAGAACACCTAAATTTAAATCGCGAGTAGTTAAGCCTAAGAAAGGCAAAGGAAGTTTTAAGAGGCAAAATGGGATTACCTAAAAAATTAACAGAAAGACAAATGAAGTTTGCTCACGAGGTAGTGTCAAACGAAGGTCGTAAGACAGCAACAGAATGTGCGATCGATGCAGGGTTTGAAAAAGACTTTGCTAGACAGTACGCCAGTAAACTACAGAATCCAAAATTATATCCGTTAGTTGTAAAATATATTGGTGAGTTAAGGGAAGAGTGGCAGAAAAAATATGAAGTCACTTACGATAGACATATTTCAGAGCTAGGAAAAATTAGAGCTGAAGCTCTTAAAAAAGGAGCGTGGTCAGCCGCTGTTAATGCTGAAGTAGCTAGAGGAAAAGCTGCCGGTCTATATATAGAGCAAAAGATAATCCGTACTGGTAAACTAGAAGACCTAACAACAGAAGAATTAGAAAATAGAATGAAACAGATAATAGATGATTATTCTCCCATCCTTGAAGACGTCCCATTTGAAGAAATAAAAAACCAAGTGCAATCCAAATCAAAAACCAAAGTAGAGTCAGAATCATAGCAAGACTCTTTCCATTTTAGTTACGATAGATTTAGGAAATACATTACGATCAGAAAAAACAGCCGACTCTGTATCATAAGAAGCAAACGTCCAGACATGTTTATTATCTCTGTCAAAGATATAAGCTTGTGTCATCATCTTGGCAGGTTTTAATTCTTTTACTTCACCTGCATCAGCGTGCCCGCTGTCACCACACGGATCAATCCACTCAATAGAATAGAAATAATATTTTTTCTTACCAATGATGGCATGTTTATATTTAGACTTCTTTCGTACCATAATCTATCCATAGAGTTTTTATTTTGAAAAACAAGTTTTTTAAAAAAGGTAAAAAGGTTTCTTCGCGCAGGGAATTTGTAACACCTTGAAACACATTGTAACAGCATTGTAACAGCACTTTATTCAATAATATCAACAGTTTAAAGCCATTGTCACATTGTAACACCCTCTCTACGCTGAAAAAAATATTTAACATCATTTTCAAATTTAAACTACTAAGGGTCCCTTGGTTCCTGATGCCTGATTCTTGTAATATTGGTCAACTCTTCTTAACCATTCGAACATAAAGCCTTGAAATTCCTTACCTTTTGACACATACTTTAATATAGTTCCATCTTTCACGCTAATTAGAATCACTCCAGAACTTATTTTAGAGCCATAGACATGGTTATGAGCCACGGCATAAGCCGCAGTCTGTATAAAATAGTCATCAATCCATTCACGTTTCTTGTATTTGTTAGACTGTTTGAAATCCATTATAGCCTCTTCACCCTCATAGACTCCAGCGATGTCACAGGCGCCCGCATACAGCCCAGGGTAGTACATCATCATCTCCATGCCCCACACCTCGTCTATGGACCTCTTAAAGCCACTATCGATCAAATTTTGAGCCATGGTGCCTGCCTCTTGGCCCAGCTCTGTCATATCCATATGTCCTTCACCCTTGATATATCCTTCAAGAATCCGGTGCATAATCGTACCTCTAGCTGCGGCATTATCTCTTATCTTATCTGCCTCATTTTCGCCAACTTTCTGCCTCCATTTCGCCAAAGAAGCTTCCTTCTCTTTCGAGCGCGTAGCACCCAGTATAGTCGTAACACTCGGTAGCTTCTCATTATTAGCAGAATAAACTCTTCCGTCAGGGCCATCAACACGGACAGGATCAAGATAGTTGTATTTTTTATTCCATTTAACGTTTTTTTCAGTATTTTTTCCAATTGCATGGTACTCCTTTATGTCTTCATCACTCATCATTTTATTCCTAACTCTTTAGCTGCTTTATAATGAGTTAGGTCTACCACATTTTCTCTGCCATGGGTAGTGTAATGTTCTATCACTTGTTGTATTTTAGGTAGCTTGGTATGTGCCCAAGGCCAGATTACGCAACACACATAGAAAGCATCTCTAAATGTACACCGCCATCTGTATTGTTTTAAGTATGGCGTACCATCAACCCGTTTACCCTTCCGGGGCTTGTCAGTTAAAGTACCAACCCCCAAGACTTCATTAAGCCATAACAGTACACTCCGGTCTGTCATGGTAATCTCCATAGATAATCTTAAACTATTAGACCATCTGTATCCAGGTTTACCTTTATGTTTCTTCTTCTTTTCCGGGCCTCTTCGCATGTGAATTGATCCTTCACCATCAAATAGGCCGGCAATATAAGCCTTGTCTGTATCTGGTATCATATTGGTAACACCACCAGTATCGATAATAGCATTAGAACTATTATTATTTTTTCTCCAAACATATTTTTGTATCTCCCATCTCTATTGTCTTAAAATTAAAAAAAGTTAAAGCATAGGCGATGACACTCGTTTCCATCTTATCTATATCATCAATAACTATTCTAGTATGAGGCGCCGAACGATTAGCAAACCACACAGCTTCGGTGATTACATCTTTAGTCATGTGAGGACCATCAAGATAAACAAATGAATAAATCTTTTCATTCCAATCAGGATGACACATAAACATTGTATCAGTCATGTTAGCTAAAACAAACTTACCAGAGTTTGTATATTCATACATGTCTTTCAACATAGTATCTCTCATTTCATTAGTATAATCTGCTGAAAAAGAACCTCTAAACTTTTCGGGCCAACCTTTAGTAAAAGTTCTGTCATGGTGCTGGTACTCTAATTCACCATATGGATCGACTCCAACATGCATGTAATTATTTTTTACATTGTCCATGATAAGTTTGGAGCTATAACCTTGCCTTACACCTATCTCACAACTGTAATAACCTTTACAATCAAAGTCTTTGGTCCACTTTCTAAGGAGGTCGTACTCTTTACCATCACCCTCGATTGTCATTCTTCATCCTCTTCATTCGTTTCATTTCTGAATAAAGTTCTTGCATCTGAAACTGAGTACAGTTCAATGCAAAAAAAGATAATTCATTTCTCATTTCTTTTTGTTGTTCGTGGGCCCTTGATTTATTTTCACTTATAACTTCAAAGTGTTCATCTCTTAGTTCAGCCATTGTTATCCCTTTCTTCTAGTTTCTCTTTAAAGTATTTAGTTGCTTTCATTCTTATGTATTCATGATCAAAGCCGGCAAACGTACACACCGCCTTAAAATCTGCGTTAGGTTCAGTAAAGTATTTACGAGATGAATCAGCATAATTACTGTAAGACATTCCGTAAGATTTAAAACCTTTTCCTAGTGCATCTTCAAGAGCAACGATTAAAACATTTCTCCATAAAGATTTAATAGGATCTTTAGTTTCCCCGACAGTACTAAGAGCTTTTAGTTTTAAGTTTAAGTTTACCATTTAACTTTTTAACTTTCTCTTCTACCAACATTCTTATTACTTGTGCTCTAGACAGAGTGACCCCTGGTGCCAGAACCTTTGCTAACTTATCAATGTTACCATAACAGGTATGATCGACAGCTAGACTTTTATATTTACTTATATCAGTCATTAGTATATCCTTTCATTTTTATATATAATCATATAGGATTATTATATTTATTTACAAGAGGTGTCAATGAAATTCTTTTTAACAATATTCGTATGTTCAGTAGTTAACCAAAACTGTGCTGAAGTTCCCCCAATGAAATTTGACTATAAACGTTTATATGACAGTCATTATGAGTGTGTACAGAAGGGCCTTGGTGAGTCTTACTCTATTTTGTACGATGGCGAACTTTTTGCACAACCTGTAGTGGAGGCTTTAGAATTATATCCGAAGTTTCATTGTGCGAAGATTGAAAATTATCAAGAGAACGCACCAGCCGAAACCACTCCTCCCGTAGAGCAGGATCTTTAGTCTTATTATATTGACGAGCTAATTCATCAGCTTTTATAGAAATTTGTCTAATCACGTGGATTATCTCCCCTCCATGTGTTGAATGATATTACTAATCTATCTTCAACTTTATTTAATTTCTTAACTTCATGAGGGACATGTGATGGAAACATTAATAGAGTATTTTTTTTAAATTCATGAATATAAGTGTTAAAAACCATGTCATAGAAAATAGTTGGAGTAGGATTATTTCCGTGTAAATAAATTACTCCAGAATACATTGAACTAGGATGAGTATGAAGACCATGACTGTCTCCGTTATTGTAGAATTGAGCCCAATTATTTCTCAATTGTAATTTGTAACCATCTAAAATAACTAAAATTTGTTCTTTTAAATTTTTTAATGCCGGAAAATTTAATACATTTAGATTATCATATGTAGTATTATGATGTGTATTATGAATTTCTTTCACTAAAAGTAAAACTTGATTTACTTCTGCATCAGTTATTTCTAACTCATGCTCATAAAATAAATTTTGATAGGCAAAAGGATCAAAACTACCCATTTCCCTGGCCTTTGTATCTAGTAAGTTTTTTTTGTCTTTTTTCATGTTTGTTTAAATTTTTTTTATGTTGACGAGCCCCTCTTTTTTTAGGTTTATCTCTAGGTACGAAGTGTGTAAATTTTTGTTTAGCCATCAGTTATTTTAAGATTACCTGATACAGATATTCTCTCTCCTTTACTTTGAAAACTATTTACAAAATGATGTAAACATGCAGGGAAAATAAAAAAATCTCCCACTGCAGGGAAGAAAGTATGCTGACCAATTAATTGTGGTCTATCCTCCAACTGGTTTAGAAAATTTATACATCCAGGTTTTGTGTTACCAATATGGTTGTTATGCTCTTCCATCAAAACTTTTGGAACTTGTGTAAATATTACAAAAGATAAATCATCATCATGTGTATGTATAGGATTAGATTCAAATTTTGTCATGTAATTAACCCATGAAGATATTAACTCTAATTTATTTCCCATAGGTTTACCATGATAGTCTTGCGCATAAGATTGCATATAACTTTGTAAGTAAGGAAAAATTATGGGAAACACTTTTGTACTATCTAATTCATACTCATGTTTTATTATCCCTGCTAAATTTTTTCTATAGTCTGTTGATTTTTTACTACACAACTTTTTTATCAGATCTATTTCTTCTTTGGTTAGAGATGTTTTATATAAAAACGGACCCCAATGAAAAAAAGTATAATTTATTGTTCTATTTCCTTTGTCCATTTTGTTTTTTAAATTCATTTTATATTATACATCCTTCCATCTTTCTGTGGTTGAAACGTGTGTTTATCTTGTAATAATCTAGCAAAATTAAGCACGTTTTCTTTTATACTATTAGGCACTGATTGTAAAAAAGAATTAGTAGTATATCTTGCTCCTTTTGTAATAGGAGTAACTTGATGTACCCAATAATAATCAGCTGGAAAAATCAAAGCATCTCCTTTTCCTAATTTTATTTTTTTCTTACCATTAAAAAAACAAAAATCTCCTCCTTCATAATCATCATTTAAATTAAAAGAACATGATCCATATACAAATATCTCATGATCAACATGAGGATGTATCCACGCTCCTTTTTCATATTTCATAAGTCTAAGTCTATGAGAAAATCTCATACTCTGTTTTCTAAGAATAGAAAACATTTTAAACTTTTCGGTATGTTTCATAAAAATATTTACCATGTCTTCTGTTTTATCTGCTACTAATTTTTCTTCGGGAGTGCCATATTCAAGATTTATTACATCATTTGGAGATGTTGTAAGAACACCAGTTACTGCGTGATCACAAAATTCATTTAACTTTTTTCCTTTATTATCTTCGTAGTATTGTATTAAAGAATCACATTCTTTTTTAGATAAAAATTTCTTCTTGTGAAGAATTAATTCGTCAATTTTAAAAGTCATTATTTTAATATAAGTTTTTTAATACTTTATCTCTTTTATTTAATTTTAAGTATCTTATACTTCCATTTATGTGTTGTCTAGTATTGTCTCTGCACGTTAAAAGATTTGATTTAACTCAAGTCACATTATTGAATGTTTTAAATTATCATTTCTCCAAAATATCCATACGATATTGTTATACGAGGTGTAGCCCCAATTGCTCTGTGTCTAACATTTTTTGGAATATGTAGCAAATCTCCTTCGTCAAGTTTATAATATTTTTCTTCCTCTTCAAAAACTTGATATATTACACTTCCTTTTACATTGATTATAAAAACATCTTCCATGTCTTGATGAGCGCCACTTACCTGTGAAACAAAGCACACATAAATATCCATTAAATCTCTATCGTCTTTTGTATATTTAAATATTTTATCTAAAAAATCTTTTATTATTCTAAATTCTTTTGCAACATGACCTGTGTTTACTATTTTAAATGTACGTTGCAAGTCTGTAGCAAAACCCACATCTTTTGTATGTAGTACTTGTAAATCATATTTATTCAAAACTTCACTAATAAAATTAAAATCAAACGTTCTATTAAACTTTGTAAAATCTTTAATAAATGTAACTTTATTATTTTTTATAGATTCAAATTCTTCTTTTTTTATGAGCATCAACTGTTTTTGTAATGTTGTTTTATAAAATTTCTTTGATCTATATCATTTCAAATTAAAGTATCCACCCATCATATATCTATCCTTTTTTTCAGGACATGGCATACCTCTATGAGTGTGTGTAAAATATGCAGGCATGATCACCAGCCTTCCTTTTTCAGATTTTATCACACGTTTATCTAAAAATTCTGTTCCACAATCATGAGTGCTTAAATAAATCATAAAATTTAAAATTCTTTTATAACCTCTAGAACTATGTTCAGAGTGCCAATGTGAAAAAAATTTATCTTTTTTCCAATGTTTAAATCTTATTTCTGTTAAATGAAAAGAGTCTACATAAGTTAGTTCAGGATAAAGTTTTATATACTCATTCAATTCATTTTGAAATTTGCCTTTTAAAAAAGAAAAGGTGTTATCTTTTAAATATTCTGAGTCATCCTCTATAAAGACTCCTTCATACCCACCGTCTTCAAAAAACTTTTTTCCTGGTTGGTCTTTAAAAAAATTAATAATTTGATCACATTCATCTTCAAGTAAAAAATTATTTTTTACATAAATAAAATTTCTTAACATTTCATTTCTAATTTGAATTGCACACACAGCCAAAAAAATCTCCACTTCCATCATTCATCATGTGTTGGTTAATAGGATAATCTGCGTAAGTGCTTAATTTTATTCTTAAAATATCACAAAGGTCAAAGCATTTAATTGTATCATTTACTAGAATTATATCTTTTGTCATAGCTTCAGTAACAGGTATTAGATGGTATAATCCATCTGTTAATATTATTAATTCCATGAAATTTATTTTCTTTCTATTATACTAAATCTACAGCCTTTCCTAAAACTGGTTTATATTTAGTTTTACCCTCTGATTTATAGGCCCATAGAAATTGTTTTCTAGGTTGGTCAGTGGTATAGCTACAATGTATCCATCCACTATTTGGTTCACCCGGAGTGTAGAACTCGAGAATCAATTGATCAAATTCTAGGTGTGAATAAATCCAATCAGCCAATTCTGCATTATCAGTTCCCATCACTTCGAAATCCGCCGCCTCAGCTTTTGCATGTTGGCTGTTGAGTGAGCTACCTATCTTTAGGCACAGCTGTTCTGAACGGAATCCGCTAGTCACCTTGACTCTGCCAAAGTGGTCACGTACTGGCTGCAAAATATTTTCACACAATTCTTTTAGTTTTTCTATCTGACCTGAGTTTGGATTATTATTAATGTCCATTCTAATTGCAGTGTCAGACTTAATTAATTCCTGAAGCGTGAAGTTACGACTTAAATTCATTTTATATTATACATCCTTCCATCTTTTTGTGGTTGAAACGTGTGTTTATCTTGTAATAATCTAGCAAAATTAAGCACGTTTTCTTTTATACTATTAGGCACTGATTGTAAAAAAGAATTTGTACTATATCTTACCCCTTTTGTAATAGGAGTAACTTGATGTACCCAATAATAATCAGCCGGCCAAATTAGTGCGTCTCCTTTTCCTAACTTTATTTTTTTCTTACCATTAAAAAAACAAAACTCTCCTCCTTCATAATCATCATTTAAATTAAAAGAACATGATCCATATACAAATATCTCATGATCAACATGAGGATGTATCCACGCTCCTTTTTCATATTTCATAAGTCTAATTCTATGAGAAAATCTCATACTCTGTTTTCTAAGAATAGAAAACATTTTAAACTTTTCGGTATGTTTCATAAAAATATTTATCATGGCTTCTGTTTTATCTGCTACTAATTTTTCTTCGGGAGTGCCATATTCAAGATTTATTACATCATTTGGAGATGTTGTAAGAACACCAGTTACTGCGTGATCACAAAATTCATTTAACTTTTTTC
>Ga0080013_1001972_pt1 | contig 25548 bp, 31 predicted proteins | sample ETNvirenome_6_85_FD_69236 | JGI IMG/M metagenome (GOLD analysis project Ga0080013, IMG submission 69236) | Marine viral communities from the Pacific Ocean - ETNP_6_85 (SPADES assembly) (version 2) | ecosystem: Environmental > Aquatic > Marine > Oceanic | place: Pacific Ocean | collected 2013-06-19
AGTTAATTGGCGACCACACGCAAATCATGTAATTATCGTCTTCTCGGACGAGGAAGGTCAAAGTTATTTAACCTCGAATCAAGTTGGCCCGGCCACGGGTAAAGGCACCGCAGGTACATATGGCACGTATGTCGATCAAGGTCTCCTTGTCGGCTTGATTCCTAAAGATCCACGATTGTCGATTTATACCTTTTCCCCCAAAGGAGATTTTTATAAAACAGGACCCTATGGGTGGGAGCCGCTGTCGACAGCCAGTGCCAAAGGAAAATGGTACCCACTTACCAATTCCACCGTAGAAATTTACAATTATTTGTCCGAAATATTGAGTGAAACAGCTTGTGGGGGAGGAGAAACTCCCACACCGTGAAATATGGTACTTTAGGCATCTTATTTGCGTTGTTTTTGTTTACAGGGTGTAGCCTTGATAAAAAGATAAACGACGCAGCTACGAAGTGTGAAACTATCATATCCGAGGCTTTAGAGGGTCTAGAAGGTATGTGCTTGACCAAGGAAGAGTTACTCGAATTGATAGCCCAGTTAAATTTGAACGATGTAGACGCAGCTAATAATTGCGAGGAAGGAGCTTACAATGTGGAATAAACATTATAATTTAATCATTGCTTCTCTGATAATCATCCTCGTCAGTTTAAGTGTTTTCGACGCCTTTGCGTCTGCCCTGTGGGTTAATTGGAAATTTGCTGATGAGGCAAATCCTCTGATGGCTGCGTTGATGGATGTCGATGTAAGTCTTTTTCTCTATGTGAAGTTGGGAGTTACATTCTTTTGCGGGATTTGCTTTTGGAAAATGCGCTCTCACTATCTAATTAAATACGCTCTGGGTTTAGGTGTAGGGATATACAGCTATATCTTTTATAAGCATGCTGTCATTGCCTATGACGTTATCTGCTTCCATCATACCATCAATGAAATGACGCGCGGCTCCTGGTAATATATCTAAATCTAGATATTTCGTGTAGTAAGCCTAGAATATAACTAATTATTAACGTTATAACACGGGGCTTCTATGCAAACTTTACAGAAATTGTCCGATAATCTCGTTGCTTCTTTTATTAAGAAATTTTCTCTTACGGAGGAACCCGCGGTTGAGTTTCTAGAAGATACAGCCAACAGTAAAAACCCGCTGGGTCGCACTGCGGCCTATGAGCCCGGGACGATGAAAATCACAGTATATGCGTCGGCGCGGCACCCTAAAGACATATTGCGCTCTCTGTCACACGAACTAGTTCATCATATGCAAAATTGCCGCGGAGATCTAGGATCTGAGCATGGCGCCACGGAAGAGGGCTACGCTCAAAACAACGAACACTTGCGAGAAATGGAACGAGAAGCTTACGAATGTGGAAATTTATTTTTTCGCGACTGGGAAGACAATTTAAAGAGTAGCAATATTCAGCTTTATGAAACTATTTATAGAAGCGCTAAAAACAAAGGAGATCGATCAATGTCGACAAAAGATTGGAAAAATCAAGAACTCAACACTCTGTTGATGGAAAAATGGGGCTTCAAAGCACCAGAAAAACAAGAACTTAACGAAGACATCGTGCCGGTGGTTAACGTTATCGATAACTACGAAGGCATTCAAAAAGAATACCCCAGCGAAGAAGCTTTAGAGGAAGAAGAGGAAGCACAGATTAAAGCTGACCCACACCCTATTGACCCTCAAGCGCGTATACGCGATCTAGAAGAAGACGAAGAAGCCGCTTTGCGTGAGATGGTTTCTGGTGTAATTCAAGATATCTTGAGTGAAAAAAGTGAAGGTTGATCTCAACGGACTAACAAAACGATTCTTGTTGGGGGAGGCTAAAAGCCGACCGAGCGTACGCGCTTATGTAGAGTCTGTTGTTAATATTCTAGAGCATTTTATTCCCAAAAGCCAACGCGAAAGTCGTCAACTAAGTGTTGCGCGCCAACATCTCAACGAAATAAAGAAATTGAACCGTAAATTAGAAGAAAAAATCACGCTTTTAGAAGAACAAGTAAAGGTATTAGAAGAGGGGAAATAAATGGGCGGCGTCTCCGGACATTTAAATCATCTCTATGACAATAGAGACTTAACTTATGATGATATTGCCGATATTCTGATGAAGGCGGCCGCAGGCGAACTTGTGGGCACTGAAAAGACAGATGGTTTTAATATCTTCTTGGGTTACGTTAATGGAGAACCTCGCGCAGCCCGTAACAAGGGTGACATGGCCAAAGGCGGCATGACTTTTGATGATCTGCTCGCTCGTAAATTTCAAGGCGGCGAAAAGGCGCGGAAGGCTTATGTAGACGCTTTTGATGCGTACGCCAAAGCCGCTAGCACGCTTTCAGAAAAAGAAATTACTTCTATTTTTGGGGAAGACGGGGAAATATTTTATAACGCTGAAATCCAAGGGCCATTGGCCGCCAATGTGATCAATTATGATGATAATGTTATTAATATTCATCGGATGGGCCATAAACGCTATAACCACGACAACAACCAGTTAGAAGTGGCTGAAAACGAAAAGGAATCGGCTGCTCTCGACGCTCTTATTGATAGGTTTGAAGCAGTGCTGGCTACTGAGCCTTTTAGCGTCCGGCGAACTGCTTTTTTAGAGCTTAATAATATTACAGACGAGCGCATCATTGACGATACTCTAGCGCGCATTAAGGCTGCCGGATTGGCAGGCGATGTTACAATTGATGACCTTTTAGAAAGGGCGCTTTTACGAGAAATAAAGATACAGGTCCCCGATTTAGATGAGGAGAAGCAGCGTCAAGTCGTGACGCGGATATTAAAAAGAGAAGAGTACCTAAGTCTGACCCAGATCGGTAAGGGCTTAAGCCGCGATCTTAAAGATCAGATTACCTTATTTGTTAAAGAAAGCGCGCCCGGGCTCATCAAGAACAAAATGTGGCCCATTGAGGCGGCGATACATGACTTTGCTGTGGAATTGTTGCGTGGACTGCACAGCGCTTATGTTTTAGACAACGAACATGAGGTGGCCAAGTTAAAAACAGAAGTTGAAGCCGCTATTCGCGCAATTCAAAAGTATCAAGGGCCCTATAAGGACGAAGCGCATGACATATTGCGTCGCCAATTAGAAAAATTAAAACATCATGACAATGTCGACACTGTAGTGGAAGGGTTTGCTTTTCAATACTGTCACAAAGGCGGGGATTGCGCGATGTATAAATTTACCGGCAATTTCGCCCCCATTAATCAGTTATTAGGTTTATTTAAGTACGGTAGGGGTAATATGCCTCCAATGAGCTTAAACGAGCAGACTGATAGAATAGAGAACATCGTGGGTATTTACCCGGGTAGATTTCAGCCCATGGGGCGCCACCATGCGGAAGTTTTTCGAAAAATTCAAGACGAAAGGGGTTACGACCATACCTTTATAGCGACATCGGGTAAAGTCTCGCCATCGCGCTCTCCTTTTGACTTCTCAGATAAACAAGTGATTGCGTCTCAGCACGATATTGCTTCTTCTCGGGTGGTAAATACTAAAAACCCCTATAAGGCACTAGAAATTCTTGAGGATTTTGATCCCAACACTACGGCCGTTATATACTATGTGGGGGCTAAAGATATGGCAGAAGATCCTCGCTTCGCAGCTTTGGGCGGCGTAAAGAAGGACGGTTCTCCCCGCTATTTTCGCGAATACCACAGAGGTGAAGACCTGGAAGGTTGGGGCAAACATGGTTATATCGCAATTGCCCCCCATGTTTCGATTGACATCCCCGAAGTGGGAGAAATGTCAGGAACTAATCTGCGCACCGCGCTTGAACACGCAGACGAAGAAACGTTTGAAAAAATAATGGGCTTTTATGATCCTGAAATATATGATATAATAAAAGATAAGCTTGGTACAGCCAATATTGAGGAGGCCCAGCATCATCTGGGAATCTTTCGTGGGCTAATGGAAGAAGTTTTAGAGGAAGAGAAGGCGTTCGGCTCCTTCCCAGTTGGCGTTGTGGGCCGCGGCGAACATCGTGTTTCTGGCCTCAGAGACGATGGACCGTGTGAAGAGGATGATGAAGAGCTAGATGAAACTGCGGCCATGGCCAATGGCGCTGTACAGGTCGGCGCTCGGCGCCCCGTACGCAGAGAAAAAGAAGAAGAAGACGAAATTGTTAATGAATTCTACAACTATTTACTAAACAACCTTGAGGGCTAAAATATGATTGATCGCGATGAAATGATTAACGAAATAAAAGAAGAGAAGCGTTTACGCCAGTTAATTCGAAAAGACTTGAAGCGCTTTTTAGAGAATAAAAAAGCGGATGTCCTAAAAGAAAGCAAAACAGAGCAGCGTCTCCGCGCCATTGTGCGCAAATTAGTTGTAGAAGCTGCTAAAACAGATGTACCCGATGCGCAGCCCCACCAAAATACGGGCATTAACGTACTAGAAGAACTGCTGAGAAACATCATCCCTATTGTTGAAGAAGGGTACAAAGCGCTTACTAGCGCAAGCGAGCAGCGCGTATCATTTAGATCACACATCTTAAATGCCATTGAAAATACCCTTAAGCCGGTTGAAGTTGTAGCAGATTTAGATTCAGAAGAGGCCGCAGAGGCCGAAGAACCCTTGGAAGAACAGGATCTTACGATCAATGTCGATGACAAAGGCGACGAAGACAAATTTATTCCTGTTCGTGATGTAGATCTGGAAGATGAAGAGACAGAAGAAGAGGAAGAAGATACTTTCACCATTGCTGGTGAAGACTTGACAGGAAGAAACTTTGCCTCCATCACATTCAATAAAGTGGAAAAGCAAATCATCGATGCTTTTGAGAGTCTGGCCAACGCCGAAGATCGCGATCTGTTTTATGATTACTTGTTGACCAACCTTAAGCTCTATTTTGATAAATTTGAAGAAGAACTTCAAGTCACAACCAGCGAACCAGAATCTCCCGATTATGAAGGCGCCGGCGTCCCCCTTGACGTTGATGCCGCGGAAACCGAAGAATTCGCAATTTAACCCTTTACTTATTCCTCAAAATGTGATATAATCAAACTAAATACTTAGTATTATTAGGTATTTCTCTTATTTAGTATGACTTGGAAGAAAAGAACTAAATACTATGGTTTATATGAAAATTATAGTATAATTAACAAATTTAGTAAAGAAGATAAATTAAATAAACAAGTATTAAACTCTATTAACAATTTATCTTTAGAAGATCTTATAGCTATTAAACTAGAGCTTTCAACTAGGGCGCTGGGCGGTAAATATTATGGCATGCCATTATGGCACTCCATGCGCACTATAACTTCGGAGGCTGTACTTAAAACCGCGGTGAGTATCTGTAGATCTAAAAAAGAAAGTTCAAAATTCTTAGGAATTGACTATACTGATTTTAGAAAACTAATTAAGAAATTCGATATTGAATCGTTTTTTGAAAATGAAAGAAATGGGGACGAAACGGCTTCGACAGAGAACGAGACTGATTAACGTGCAAGACTGTGTAAGTATCACAGCCAAAATACTTAACCTTTATAAAAGCCAACGATAACGTTGAATTTGATTACGCCTTAGCGGCATAACCAGGGGGCTGCTGATTACCTTCTTATAAAAAATCAGTAAAAAGGGATTTTTAGTCACCTTACGACTAGATATTTTTGGCAGCCGACGCCATTAAGAGCGGTAAATGGATTCCCCGATAGGATGTTGGGTGGTTGATACAACGGCGGTAATTGTATCTATTCTTGTGAATGACGTGATCAGTATTGCTTTTTGGACTTGGGTTCGACTCCCAACGTCTCCACCATTTTTAACTATTTTTTATCCCCCCTTATACTACTTATATTAACATATTCACAGGAGAAATCATCATGAGCGACGATTGGGATATCGAGGAGTACGAAGACATTGAAGAAGAGGTGGAAGAAATTTCCACGACAGATGAGCCTCATCTTGTACCAATACGAGAAGATGAAAGCTGGTCCCTCCCTAAAGAAGATTCTTTAGGCTTTGATGACTTTGATTTCGCAGAAGCCTATAGCGGTGATCCATCTCCTGACGAAAAAATGTTAGCCCCCAACGCGGCTCCAAGCGCAATTAATTGTGCGTTTTTGGGCATCGGCGGCGGTGGCGGCAAAATGGCCAAAGCTTTTCTTGACTTAGGGTTTAATAAAACCCTTTTGATTAACACCACAGAAAAAGATCAACCAGATGGAGTTGCTCCGGAGAATTTTCTTTTGATTCCCGGCGCAGACGGCGTTGGAAAAGATATAAAGCTTGGAAAACAAGTACTTGGCGACAATAGCGCTTTAGTTGAGCATGCGTTACGAACTCGTATTGGCAAAGTTGATTGGCTTTTTGTGCTGATTGGCGGAGGCGGTGGAACCGGGAGCGCTTCTTATGAGCTTCATAAATCCTTAAATCGATATTTGTCATCTATTGAAGCGACCGGCAAAGTTATATATATTATAAGCAAACCGTCCGCGCAGGAGCTTTTAAATCCCACGATTAAATCAAATTCAAATAAAGTACTCCAAGATGTTAAAAAAGATCCTCATATTATTATCGACAACGAAAAGCAGCTTCACCTTCTGCGGGGAAAAGTTGGCATGCTGAACATGTACCCGGCCGCCAATTTAAATTTTGCCAAACTATTTGCGCAGGTACTTAAGCTGGCGACTGAGGCTTCTCCCATCCAAGCTTTCGATTCAAAAGATTTAGAGAAATGTCTTGCCACCCCAGGCCGGATGCTCCTAGGAAGCACCGTAGTAAGAAACCCCAGCGCACCCGACTTAGGATCCACTGTATTCCAAGGATGCTTAAACGCTTCCCCGTGCTCCAAGCCTACTCGGCAGCCTAAAATGGGGGTGCTACTTTTAGTTACCACTCCAGAGATGGCTAATGATCCGGTTATTAGTAATCAACTTGAAGCCGCCTTTTCCTATGTCGGTGGCCGCACAGAAACTTTGTTTTCAGGGGTGTATATAAAAGAACCCCTCCCTGGTTTAATTGCAATGACGCTTTTAGGCGGAATGTAATTTCTTAACTTTAAATTAAAGATATTGTATAATCTACGTAACAAACCATAGAGGTGAATTATGGAAGAAGCTCCCACTAAAAGCTGGAAAACGCTCGGTATTTTTGAATCTTATGAAGAAGCCGCCGCAAAGAAGGAAGAAGTGTTGGCAGATAACGACTTGGTTAAAATAAAGAGGTGCGGCAAGTGCGGATCCAACTATAGAGTTAAGATATGGAACGAAAAGCCGAAACCAAAAGCCAAAAAGAAAAAGAAGAAATAAGAGGTCGAATGCGCAAAAATATTTTAATTGTCGGCACCGGAACAATTGGTGAGCCGCTTATTGGAATTCTGGCAGACTTTAGAAAAAAATTAAATATTGGACATGTGATCTTTCACAAGCGTACCCCTTTAGTGGACGAAGTGGCAAAAGTTAATAGTCTGATAAAAAGAGGGGCGAGACTCGCTGTAAATGAGGAGTTAATTCCAGTTTTTAAAGAGTTAGGTCATGATGTGGCATACGATTTTCAGACAGCTTTAAAAGCGGCACACGTTGTGATTGACTGTACACCGGCTGGGAACGAACACAAAAAAGAACATTATGTAAAATACCCAGAAAAAGTTTTCATAGCTCAGGGAAGCGAAAAGAATTTTGGAATTCCATATGCTTTTGGGATCAATGACGAAGCATTAAAAGATTCGGACTCAAATTTTGTGCAGGTTGTAAGTTGTAACACCCATAATATATGTTCCCTGGTTAAAACTATCGCGCCCAACGAGACAGATTTGGTCAAAGCGGATTTTGTGTGTATAAGGCGCGCCAATGATATCAGCCAAAAGACCTCCTTTATACCATCACCAGAAGTGGGCAAACATTCAGATAAAAGTTTTGGCACACACCACGCGCGAGATGCGCAAGATGTTTTCGCGACAATGACGAAACATATGAATCTGTTTTCCAGCGCCATGAAACTTAACACTCAATATATGCATATTATTCGTTTTAACATGCGGATAAAAGGACATCACTCTGTAGAGTCCATCACAAAGGCCTTCGAAGCCAATAAATTTACAGCCCTAACTCACAAAACTTCAGCAAATCGAGTGTTTTCTTTTGGTCGTGATCACGGGTATTATGGCAGAATATTCAATCACACGGTCGTTTCTATCCCCTCCCTTCACACCCTTACTTATCAAGGTGACACTATTGTTTCCGGATTTTGTTTTACCCCTCAAGACGGCAATTCATTGCTTAGTAGCTGTTCTGCCGCGCTATGGTGGTTATGCGGCGACGCTTATATTGAGCACATGAAATCTTTTGATGACTATCTATTTACTGTGATATGAGCACAAATATCCGGGAAGTAAATTATGTATGCGACCCTGCGGGAATCTCCATTAAGGTCGAATACGTTCCACTCCAAGCCGGCAACCGCATTACTTTCTATGTTGATAAACAGCCAATTTTCCAAAGAGTCTATCGGGCTTATCCTACGCCCAAAAAAGAAGATTTTCACCTTTTTACTGAAAATTGTTGCGAAATGTTTTTCAGGCATATGGACGAAGACATCTTCTCCGCAGCGGCAGCCCCAAAAGATTATTTAAGGGTAAAGTATCTTCATCAGCATATACGCATTGTTTATAATAAGGCGGGAACGTCTATTTGGAAAAAGTAAACCTATAGTTTGCGCGCGGCGAAAACATCTTTCAGTTCTAAGACACTCATTACAGATTTATAAGTCTCATACTTGATAATGTTTTTGCGAATAAACTCATGTATGACGTCATAGCGCGCTGACAAAATAACTTGGGGGAATTTGACATACACAGAATGGAGAACCCCCACTAGTTCTCCCTTTTCGTTGAGAATCATTGATCCGCTGCTTCCAGGGTTTGCCGGCAAAGAATAAAATGCGTACAAGCTGGCTTTGCCATTATACACACCCTCAAACATGGGGACCATATTCGGTTGATATATGCCCCTTGGCGCGCCAATATTATATACGGTATCGCCTGGTTTGGGCTCTGTCTTTGATATTTTTATTACAGGAATATTGATGAGGCCCTTGATATAGATCAAACATATATCATTTTTGATGTCGGAAGCTAGGACAACAGCTTTGTACTCGTCGCCCATAAGACTCGTTACTGTATATGTAGAAACATGCTTAATAGGGGTGGAAGTTTGTGGAAGACTAGTATCGCACACATGCGCGGCTGTTATTCCATAGGATCCATCGGGGGTAGCTTTGATGACAAAACCGGAGGCCATAGAATTTAGTTCTTGTTTAAGGCACCGGTGATCGCCGCATTGCTCAAGCACCACTTTTTTCTCTAGATATAAAAAGGATTGGCGCGCTTGGCCAAGGACGACGTTTTTTGGGGCAGTAGCGCCACAGGAGAATATACTAAACATTAATACGCATAATAAATATGTTATTGGTTTAATGTTTGTATTCCCTCCGATCACAATGGGACCCTCTTATAATAACTATGAGAAAAAAAACAATTGTTTTGTTTTTGAAGAAAAAAATAGAAAACTATTTACTTGGAGAGTCCCATATGGCAAAAAATATATATGTTCTGGATACAAGCACGTGCCTAACTGATTCTAATAGCATTCGAGCCTTCGCCGGCAACGACGTCGTGCTTCCTTTGAAGGTTCTAGAAGAAATAGATAGACACAAGAAAAGACAAGACAGCGTTGGCGTTAATGCCCGCGCGGTAATTCGCCGCTTAGACAGTCTTCGTGAATTTGGGAGCCTTTATAAAGGCGTGAAAATGGGCGATGGCCGCGGCAAGCTATATGTTAAATTATGTGTTAACGATGATCTGCCTCCCGATTTGGATCTTAACATCCCGGATAATGAGATTATAGGGGTGGCATTAAACCAAAAGAGTGCGCACCCGCGAACCAAGGTTATTGTAGTTACGCGCGATATTAACATGCGGGTAAAGTGCGATGCGCTGGGATTAGCCACCGAAGATTATCTTACAGATCAGGTGATCCAGGATACGAGCCACATATACACAGGTTATATAGAGCATTTAGTGGATGATCCTGTTATTGATAGGTTTTACGCGGGGGAAGACATCTTCATTGAAGAGGAAGATCTAGCCCTCCAACCTAATCAATTTATAATGCTTGTGTCCAACCAAAACGAAAAGAAAACGGGGCTAGCCAGGTTTATCACGTATAGTGCGCCTCTTTGTCGTATCAACGAAAGGATCCAGAACCCACTTTGGGGAGTCAAGCCACGCAACAAGGAGCAGATATTTGCCCTCGACCTCCTGCAGGACAAATCTATAGATGTGGTAACACTAGTTGGGCAGGCCGGTTCAGGAAAGACTTTATTAGCCATAGCAGCGGGCCTCTATCAAGTTATGGAAAATGAGACATACCGACGCCTTGTGATTTCGCGGCCAATTCAACCACTAGGAAAGGATATTGGTTTTTTACCGGGCACCCTAGAAGAAAAAATGCTTCCGTGGCTGGCCCCAGTACAAGACAACCTTCAATTTTTGCTAGGAAATGACAAGGCTGCGCTTGAAATGTATATGGCGGATGGTACGATTGAGGTCGAGGCGCTTACGTATATCCGCGGCCGCTCAATTTCCAATGCTTTCATTATAATTGACGAGGCTCAAAATCTCACTGCTCATGAATTGAAAACCATTATTACTCGGGTGGGCGAAAACACTAAAATAGTTTTAACCGGAGACATCGAACAGATCGATAATGTTTATATTGATGAAACCTCCAATGGTCTCACACACGCAGTAGAAAAATTTAAATCTTACGAAATTTCAGGCCACATCGCCCTAGTAAAGGGCGAGCGTTCTAAGATCGCTTCAATCGCAGCAAAAATCCTTTAAAAATTAGAAAAAAATAAATATAATATTTATATTGACTTGGAGAAAAATATGAGTTATAATAATGATGAGAACCCGGACCTTTTAAAGAAAGTGGAAGGGGATACCGAGCTAAAAAAGTGGCTCGTTTCGTATGTGGGAGAAAAGACAGAACCAGAGAATGGGGAAGTTAACGTCGAGATGATAATTAAGACTATAGCTGAGGAGTTTCCTGAGTTTCTTTTGGTTGTCGCAGAGGAGAACTTTATTCGCGGCTATCAACAAGCATTGGCAGATGTTGAAGAAGGCGAAAAACTTTTCAGAGAATATAATGAAAAAACACATTCAGGATAACAATGAAAAGATCAAACGGGAGTTCAAGGAAAACACAGTCTTTGGAAAACCGGTTTATGTGCTGGAACCTCTCTCGTCGGAGGTGGATCTAGACTTGGTATTGGCAACCCTAGGGGCTAAAATTCCCCAATCTTTAGCTGATAATTTTGACAATATATATATAGGAGAATTTGACGACTTCTCTGAAAATGGCAAGCATTTTAATGCCCTCTATAAGGACGGAACTATATATATTTCCAATCATCAAGACGATGCTGAAGATATGGTAGACGATGTGGTTCATGAAATCGCACACTCCCTGGAGGCGCGAAATTATGATGATATTTACGGAGATGAAAGTCTAGAGAGAGAATTCCTGGCAAAAAGGAAGCACTTGTATCACTTACTTCCCGCTTCAAAGCGCGCTAACATGGTATATTTTTTAAACCCTGAATATGATAAAAGCTTTGATATGTACCTTTATAGAGATTTAGGATATGATTCCTTGAGGGGATTAACCGCGGAGTTGTTTTACTCTCCTTATGCGATTACAGCCCTCAAAGAATATTGGGCTAACGGGTTCGAACATTATTTTTTAGGAGACCAGCGCAAGTTGAAAGACATTAGCCCAGTATTATATAATAAAATTCAAGCCTTGGTTAATACCAAGAAGGAAGAAAAAAATGAAGTTTAAAGCAAAAGAGAAAGAAGGAAGGCTATATGTTAGCGCTACTATCCACGCAGCGCGCTTACATGAACCTTCAACTAGTATTTCCACCCGAGATGTTATTGGCTGGGTGGCCAAGCACCACCCGCGTTACAAGGGTGCTTCTCTTTTAAAAAAAGGGGCTGCTTATAACGGCGCCACTCAAAAAGAAAGAACGGGGATCTGGATCTTTGCGCTAAAGGCTAAGGCCAAGGCCAAAGCTAAAGCTTCTCCCTCTCCATCTTCAACCTCTAAGAAGACTCCACGTAGTTAGAGAACGATATATGACGCACATATCATATTCCGCATTAAAAGAATGGGTGACATGCCCCTGGAAGCATAAGCTCAATTACATTGAAAAACGTAAGGAGTTTAAGGGAAACGAGTTCACTGCTTTTGGAACAGCCCTCCACACTGTATGCGAAAATATGGTTAAAGAACACAGTGGTGCCTCGGTCCCTGCTTTCGATCCTAAAGAAATGTTTCAAAAGGAGTTCTTAAAAAATCTTCAACAGATTAAATCAGAGGACACCACGATTGAGTTTAGAGCAGATCTCATTGCTAGCATGCGCTTGCAAGGAGAGACTTTGACGGATTATATTTTGCCCGGGCTGAAAAAAACTTTTGGGACTTTTGACTTGATATCGGTTGAAGAAGAACTATACGAATCAATGCCGGAAACAGATCTTAAATTTAAAGGCTTTATAGACCTGATTATTAAAACCAAAGATGACAAGTATCATATTATTGATTGGAAGACCTGTTCATGGGGTTGGGATAATCGCCGCAAGACAGACAAAATGGTTACATATCAACTAACACTGTATAAGCATTTTTGGTGCGCCAAGCATAACATGGCTTTAAAAGATGTACAGACCCATTTTGCTTTATTAAAAAGAACAGCAAAATCGAATCTCGTTGAGATCTTTGAAGTTTCCAATGGAGCAAAAAAAATTCAAAACGCTCTTAAATTATTAAACAAAGCGCTTTATAATATTAGGAAGTCCAATTTTGTTAAAAACAAGCTTTCTTGTCACGGCAGATTTGGCATATGCGAATACTATAAAACTGAACATTGTACATGAGGGGCAAATGGATAAAAAAATAAAAATTTTAACACTTGGCGATATGCCGCTTTCTCCATCCGGGGTAGGCACACAAACCAAATATATGATTGAATCAATTCTTAGGACAGGTAAATATGAAGTGGTGACTTTAGGAGGTGCTGTGAAGCATCCTAATTATGATCCCATTAAAACTAAAGAGTTTGAAGACGATTGGGTTATCTATCCCGTCGACGGGTACGGTACTCAGGAGATGATTCGATCAATTATACGCTCACACAAGCCTGATATCCTCTGGTTTATGACCGATCCGCGATTCTGGGGCTGGCTGTGGGAGATGGAAAATGAAATCCGCCCTCACATGCCCATGGTCTACTATCACGTATGGGACAATTATCCTTATCCGGATTTTAATAAAGTTTTTTATGATTCCAATGACGTGGTTTTGGCGATTTCGAAGGTAACCGAGGACGTTGTAAGGACAGTATCCCCAACAGTAGACTGCCGGTACGTTCCGCACTCAGTTGATACAAGCGTGTTCTCCCGCCTCAAAAAAGAGCACGTCGAAGAGTTTAAGAAAAGCGCGCTGGGAGAACACTACTCACCGGACAAGATGGTTTTCTTTTGGAATAATCGGAACGCTCGACGAAAACAGAGCGGGTCTTTGATCTTTTGGTTTGGCAAGTTTTTAGAAAAAGTAGGGAAAGACAAGGCATGTTTGGTTATGCATACTGAGGTTAAAGATAACCATGGGCAAGACCTAGAGGCGATCATCAATAATTTGGGACTTGACAATGGAGAGGTGCTATTTAGTCAACAGAAGGTCGACCAGCACAGGTTAGCATTGATGTATAATTCAGCTGACTGTACCATTAACGTATCCGATGCGGAGGGCTTTGGTCTCGCAACCTTGGAGTCGCTAGCATGCGAGACTCCGATTATTGTTACTATGACAGGCGGTCTTCAAGAGCAAGTAACCGACGGTGAAAATTGGTTCGGCATCGGCCTAGAACCAACTTCGAAGGCAATCATTGGATCCCAATCGATCCCCTATATTTACGAAGATCGCTTATCAGAAGAAGTAGTAGTTGACGCTCTGGTGGAAATGTATAATAAAACCACAGAAGAACGAGCAGCCCTAGGCGCCGCCGGCAGAGCGCATGTACAAAAGAACTATAATTTTGAAGATTTCTGTAGCAATTGGGATAAGATTCTTACAGATATTCATGAAAAAATGGGATCATGGGAGACGCGAAATGCACCCCAGGCTTGGACAGTTGAGGAGGTAGCCTAATGAAAGTATTAGTAAAAGGACCAGCGTTGACACGCACAGGCTACGGCGAGCATGCTCGGTTTGTGTTGCGCGCACTGCGCAAAGTCGAAGGAATAGATATATATTTTGCCCCTACTGAGTGGGGACAATCTAGTTGGGTCTGGGAAGACACCGAAGAGCGACAATGGCTTGACTCATTGGTGGGCAAAACGGTTCAGCTTCAACAACAGAACTTGCCCATTGATATGAGCATCCAAGTGGGAATTCCAAATGAGTGGGAGCGTATTGCCCCTATTAATATTGGTGTAACCGCAGGAATAGAAACTACCAAAGTGGCACCTGTATGGCTCGAACGCGCAAACATGATGGATGAAGTCATAACGGTTTCTTCTCATGGAAGAAATAGCTTAATTGGCACTGAATACGAGGGTACCCACAAAACTACCGGACAGCAGATTACTTTGAGATGTAATCCGAACGTAGAAGTGGTACACTACCCTGTAAAAAATTATAAGAAGGTCGACTTGGGCTTATCTTTAACGACAAAGTTTAACTTCTTGACCATGGCCCAGTGGGGCCCTCGAAAAAATGTGGAAAATACAGTCCGCTGGTTCGTGGAGGAATTTATTGACAATCCTGATGTTGGCCTCGTTGTTAAAACCTTTTCGAAGGGCGGATCCCTGCTTGATCGAAGAATGGCAATGAACACACTTCGGAAATTACTCTCTCCCTATCCTGCTCGACAATGCAAGATATACCTTTTACATGGAGATATGTCTGAAGAGGAGATCCATTCCCTTTATATCTCTCCCACAATTAAGGCCTTTGTTTCCCTGGCCCATGGCGAAGGTTTTGGCCTCCCTCATTTCGAGGCCGCTTATTCCGGACTTCCGGTACTAGCGCCTGAGTGGAGTGGATACTTAGATTTTCTCTGTATGCCTAAAAAAGACAAGAAAGGCCGCGAGCTGATGCGCCCCCATTTTGCCACCGTTGGGTGTGACATTAGCCCTGTCCAGCCCGAGGCTGTATGGGAAGGGGTGATTCAAAAAGACTCCATGTGGTGTTTTCCCCAACAAGGTTCTTACAAGATGCGCCTGCGAGAAGTATACAAAGACCATGGCCGCTATAAGTCTCAAGCCAAAAAGCTTCAAAAGTGGATCCTAAAGAACTTTTCTGAGGAAAACCAGTATGCGAAGATGGCTGCGGTTATCGAGAGATATCGAACAGATGTGGCATGGGGGCGCACCTTAGACGAAGTAGAAATCGCGTGAAAAAAGTAGCTTTTGTGGCCGACATTTTCCGAGACCAATATCTTGGGGGCGGTGAATCAAATGACAGCGTCTTAATTAACCACCTTGCTTTTCAGAATATTCATATAGACAAGATTCAATGCGCAACCGTCACAGACAAAACCCTCTCTCAGCATGACACATTCATACTTGGAAATTTCACGCAACTCCCCGAATATTTTAAACAAGAGCTTCGTCAAAAAAAATATATTATCTATGAACATGATCACAAATATGTAAGAACCCGAGATCCGAGCGTTTTTCGCGATTTTGTTGTACCCGCCGAACAGTTGATCAATCAAGATTTTTATAGAAATGCTCATGGAGTGGTGGTCTTGAGCGATATATGTAAAACAATAATGGAGAACAACCTTCAGACTACTAACGTATATAATATCGGTTGTAGTCTCTGGGAGGACTCGAAGCTAAATTACATTCAGTCGCTCATGGACGTTGCAAAAACTAGAGAATATGCTATACTTAAATCTAGGAACCCTGTTAAGGGATATTACCAGGCGGCAGAGTATTGTAAAAAAAACAATATCCCTTTTGATGATATCGAACCTTGCGGAGAAAAAGAACTTTTAGCGCAACTAGCGCAGTATAAAGTGTTGGTTTTCTTTCCTCAAGTATTGGAGACTTTTTGTCGCCTAGCCGCCGAAGCCAAGATGCTTAACTGTAAACTTCTTACAAAGAAAAAAATGCTAGGCTTCGCCAGCGAGGAGTGTTTTACGTTGAGTGGCGAAGAATTGCTCGCGGATCTTATTTCCCGACGCGACCGCGCCTATGAATTGTTTATGGCATTGCTACAAGAGAAATAATATAATGAAAGAAGCTCCATCCATAGTTGTTATTGCCTCTGACCACAACGGGTTTACCCTCAAAGCACAAATTAAGAAGTATCTAAAAGAGCACGGCATCACCCCCCTAGACCTCGGCCCCCACCAAGAAGATGTAAAAGTAGATTATGTTGACTACGCGGATCAACTTTCTCACATTATCACGGATGGAGAGGTTGCCAAAGGTATTTTAATTTGTGGCACTGGCGTGGGCATGAGCATTGCGGCCAATAGACATGAAACAGTACGCGCTGCTTTAATACACAACGAGTTTACAGCCCCTAAGTGCCGCGAGCATAATAATGCTAATGTACTTTGCCTCGGAAGCTGGCTCACTCCCTATCAACAAGTGCAACATATTTTGGATTCATGGTTCGGCACCAACTTTGGGGAGGGGCGCCATGTTAAGCGAATAGAAAAGCTTTCTAAAAACAAAGGGGAAAAGATTGTTTTTACCAACGGTGTGTTTGATATCATTCATACGGGTCATATTGAACTATTGAGGTTCGCGAAGAGCTTGGGCAACAAGCTCGTGGTTGGCATTAATTCGGACGCAGCGGTACGAGAATTTAAAGGCCCATCAAGGCCTATCAACACAGAGTCCGATCGCAAAAAAGTCTTAGAGTCCTTGGCGCCAGTGGATCAGGTTATTATATTTGATAATGTGGATCCACACGATACGCGCGAATCTATTCAACCAGACATCCTCGTAAAAGGGGGGGAATGGACAGCCGACGAAGTGCGCGAACGAGACAATGTATCCGCGGATATTGAAATAAAGATCTGCCCTTTTGTCGACAATTATTCTACCACTGAAATTATTAAAAAAGCGCGGTCTAAAGAGACATGGAAGAAATAATTAAATCCTTCAAAAATGTTCACGTTTTGGTCATTGGAGACAGCATCCTTGATGCCACTATTCATGCGGACGCGGTCGGGCTTTCTTTGGAAAGCCCAACTCTTAAGGCGGTCGAAACTTCGAAGGAATACTCTTTTGGCGGCGCGTACAACGTAGTAAAAAATATATTAGCTCTTGGCGCACAATGTACATTTGTAACTCTCGTGGGTAATGACGAATATCGGCACACCCTGGAAGAGCACAAAGAGGAGCGCCTTAATTTCATAGGGCTATATGAAGAAGAATATGAAAATATTGTTAAAAGCCGCTATTGGGTTGCGCATGGCGACACTGCCTATAAACATCTTCAGGTGAACAGAGGCGGTGGCCTAGCGGGGTTATCTGCGCACAATATAGAAGTGTTCCAACGTGCGCTGGAAGAAGAGTATGATAGGGTGGTATTGGTTGATTATCGCGGCGGCCTTTTAAGCGCGCCAATTGTGGGGCTCGTGAAGGAAAATAGCACTGCGCCCATTATAGCGAGTTCTCAAACTTCAACGCACACCTCTAATCATTTATTGTATAAAGACGTTGATTTGATTTGTCTCAACCAAGCGGAGTTCGCCGACAATTGCGCAATTCACACGGCCAATGTACGCGAGTTGCAAAAGCTATTCAATGCTAATCTATGTATAACCCGCGGTGACGAGGGCGCCCAGCTAGTTTTAGACCGCATATGGGACGTTTCGGCCCTTGATTCCATACGCGTCGTAGATACGTGTGGAGCAGGCGACAGTTTTTTAGCCCTCCTCAGCATGACTGATTACAAACGTCGCCCGGTCGAGGCCCTGAAGCTGAGTAATATATGGGCAGGTTTGGCGGTCCAGCAACGCGGCAGTGGCGCTCCTGTTTATGAAACGTTTAGAGACTATGTTAAAAAAATTAATTAAAACAAATCAGGCCCTTATTAACGAAGGACTCGTCATTTTAACTTGGGGGAACGCCAGTTGTCGAACTAAATCGGGCGACCGCATGTACATCAAGCCATCGGGAGTGCCTTTTGAGGAGCTAATGACTAGGGATATAGCGACAGTGGATCTGAAGACCGGGCGCCACCTGAAAGGTAAAAAGCCATCGGTGGATACTCCCACTCACTTGGCCCTGTATAACGCGTTTCCCGCAATCAATAGCATAGTACACACTCATTCCAAGTATTGTACTATTTTTGCCCAGGCCAAATTGGACATTCCATGCTTTGGCACCACCCATGCTGACTATTTTTATGGCCCTATTCCAGTGGTGGAAGACTTGACGGAAGAAGAAATCCAAACGGACTATGAGAAAAATACAGGTTTGAAAATTATAGACCATTTTACTACAAGAAATATTTCACCCATGTCGGTGAAAGCGGCTCTTTCGCCGGCACATGGAGTGTTTGTGTGGGGGAGTTCAATGGAAGAAGCGCTTGAGTGCGCCATTGTTTTGGAAAATATCGCAGAAATGGCGTATAAAACTCTGGTATTAACGCGCCCAATGCGCTATAATAGAACTGTAACCTGTGATTCAGCATTGCTAGACAAACATTTTTTGCGCAAACATGGAGATAAAAAATATTATGGCCAATAAGGGTACCGACATTCTCTATGGAATTCAAAACGTTCCCATGAAAGCCCCATCTCTTCCTGTGGTTGAGAAATATTGGGGGGACATGAGGACATTAGCTCAGGGTCCCGATTATACTGTAAAGCGAATCTTTATGCGCAAAGGGACACAAAGCAGTTTGGAATATCACGTTAAAAAAGAAGAATCTTATTATATTGAACGTGGGACTCTCAAGGTAGGCATGCGCATTGGACGCGCACAAAATACTTCATTAATTTTAAACGAGGGGGATCTTTTTCACATTCCTGTCGGCCTCATGCATATGCGCATGGCTGTAACAGATTGTGTAATAATTGAAACCTCAACACGCGATGACGACGGCGATTCTCATATTGTTGAGGATGGCACCACATATGTACACACGGAGGATACCGAATGAAATACTTTTTAGATACCGCAAATTTAGTTGAGATTGAAGACGCTCTTAAAAAGGGAGTGATTCGCGGGGTGACAACCAACCCTTCATTATTAGCCAAAGAGCCTAAAGCAGACTTCTTTGAGCACATTAAAAAGATCGCGTTTTTATGTAGCACGTATGGAAATGTTCCGCTGAGCGCAGAAGTTTTTGCGCAGGAGCCTTCCGCGATGCTCCACCAAGCCTTTGAAATGAAAGAAAAAATTGGGTATTCCAATCTTAATATTAAAATCCCCATTGGTTATGAGGAACTCCAAGTTGTACATGACTTAACGGAAGCCGGCATAGAAGTTAATTGTACGTGTTGTTTCTCAGCAACACAGTTACAGTTGGCCGCGCATGCTGGCGCGCGCTATGTATCTTTATTTTACAATCGCCTTTTGGATGTTCAAGGAAACCCAGCTAAGGTTCTTCAACGTACGCGTCAAGTTATTAATATTAATAATTTAAATTGTGAAATTATTGCCGGCAGCATTCGCAATGCTTATGATGTCGAAGACGCATGGGCGAACGGCGCGCATATTGTCACCGCGGGTTATAAAGTTTTGGTAGCGGCGACTAAGCATCCCAAAACCGATGAATCCGTCGAAGGGTTTTTAAGAGACTTTTCTCACTGGATAGAATAATGACCTACGTATTTGATATTGACGGAACAATTTGCGAAACTCACGGAAGTGATTATGAAAACTCTACTCCACACATGTCTCGGATCCAAAGAGTAAACTCCCTTTACAATGCCGGCCACACTATTATTATGCTCACTGCCCGGGGCATGGGGCGCACCAACCAGAATGAACTAGAATCTTATCGTCTTTTATATGATTTCACTTATCATCAATTGAGGGAGTGGGGAGTGGAATTTCATAAGCTAATGTTAGGAAAACCCGCAGCGGATTTTTATATTGACGATAAAGCAATTAGCGATGGGGAGTTTTTTGACGTATGAAAATATTATACGCGGCTCGCTTTGACGATGCAGGAATATCCTCTAACACCTCACAGTATCGAGGATTAAAAAAGCTCGGACACACTGTCCTTCCCTATAGCACACCCCACCGTCAAGAAGCGATAGGCTTTCGCGCCTCCGACAAAGAAATAGTGGATATAGTGCGCGAAGAGAAGCCGGACTTGGTAATTTTTGCGAAGGCCACCGGCATAAGCATTCAGGTTTTCAAAGCAGTCCGGACCATTTCGCCCCTCTGTTATTGGTTTCCTGATCCCTTGGTCACGTATAATGTCCCTGAATTTATTGAAAAAACGAAGAATTGTGATTATTTTTGCTGTGATAAAGAGAACGTTCTACAGGAGTCAAAAAAATATAACCCGCATGGGTTTTTAGTGCCCGACGGATTTGATGCGGAGGTAGAATACTTCAAGGATCTTGATGAAGATATTGACGTATCCTTCATCGGGAACCTCTACGGTAAACGGCGGCATTATATAGACCAAATCACTAAAAAGGTAGAGGTGGTGTCGGATGCGTTTGGACCGAAACACTCAGAAATAACGAGTCGAAGCAAAATTAATTTAAACTTTTGTACAGCTGCCGGCGCCTCAGATCGTATCTATAAACTTTTAGGGGCGAAAGGTTTTATCCTCTCGGATGATTGGGTGGGTCGCGAAAAAACCTTTAAAGATGGGGAACACCTTGTTATCTTTAAGGATATTGACGATCTTAACGAAAAAATTCAATATTATCTGGATAATCCGGCCGACCGCGAGCGAATCAGCGCGGCTGGTCACAAAGAGGTTCAAAAATACACTCGGGATGAATGGGCGGTCCGTGTTGTGGCTCATTACGAAGAGCAACGCGAGAAGAAAGCTCTCCAGGTACAACGGCGAAAGGTCCTCATCGCTGGCCCATGGGTGGGAGAATTTGGATGGGAATTGCTAGCGTGGCATGCCTATATTCGCGAGCTTTCCACACATTACGATGAAACGGTGTGCCTTTCCCGCGCGACTTCGGAATATCTGTACGAAGATTTTACGACCCAGTTCATTCCTTACGAGGCCTCCGGCGGCTTAGCGGATTCCTTTTTCATGCACAATCATCAGATTAATCGTGAGAAGATCCAGGAAGTTTTTAAACCATACGAAGGATGGAATATCACGTGGGCTGTTCCCAAGCGCGTCGGCAATCCTCCCTCTACTCACTTTACCGAGCCCCAGCCCTTTAGTCAGCATATGATCGCCCCCCGTTATATAAAGTTTCAAGAAGAACTGCTCGGGAAGAATTTGAAAACTGTGGTGATCCACGCCCGGGCCCGAGAGTTACGCAATGATGATAATTGGGAAATAGAAAATTGGAATAAACTTGTCGCGATGTTGCGGGCCGATGGCTACCACGTAGCCTCCATCGGCACTAAAACACAAGCTTCCCACATTGAAGGCACGCAAGATTGCCGCGGCATCCCCCTTAAGAAGACGGTAGCACTTTTATCTAATGCCATTGTTGCCATCGGCCCCTCATCGGGTCCAATGCATTTAGCTTCTTTGTGCGGGTGTCCTCATATCGTGTGGTCTAAAAAAACGGATGTACAGCGCTACGAAGAAAATTGGAACCCTCATAATACTCGTGTATTATTTTTAGGGGAATACGAATGGCGCCCATCCCCGGAATATGTTTATGAAAAGTTTAAGAACTTTTTGCTTGAAAAAGAAATAGAAAAGTGATATAATAAATTGACGCTGATCTCCAAGGAAGCATAGATGCGCCATAATCCTTATAAAATAGTAGAAATGTTTGAAGAAAGCGCAGCGGACTATTGCGGCGCGCCATACGCAGTTTCAACGGATAACTGTACTGATGCATTGTTACTATGTTGTGAATATCTTGAGGTAGATGAAGTTACGATTCCGGCCAAAACATATCTATCGGTACCCCAATCGATTCTCCACGCAGGAGGAAAGGTTAAGTTTCGCGATTATGCGTGGAAAGGAATTTATCAACTGGAGCCTTATCCTATTTGGGACGCAGCCAAAAGATTTACAGCTGATATGTATATCCCCGGTACGTTAATGTGTCTTTCTTTTCATATAAAAAAGCATTTGAAAATTGGAAAAGGTGGGATGATTTTAACTGACAACGAAGAGGCTGTTAAATGGCTTCGCAAGGGACGCTACGAGGGTCGCGACGTGGTGATGTATCATGAGGACAATATTGAAATTAACGGCTGGAATGCTTACATGACACCCGATCAAGCGGCACGAGGGCTAATGCTCCTGCAAAATTATCCAGAACAAAGCCCAGATTTGCCGGAGTTTCCCGAGTATCGAGATCTTCGAGAATTTGCTTTGTTTAGGGATGTGGAGTAGGAGTGTTTAAAAAAGATAGACTAATTCGTGTTGACGAAAAGCCACTTAAGCCGCAAACAAATTTAGCATGTATAGGCACATATTTTTACAGTAATAAAGTGTTTGATGTTATCGATAAAATAAAGCGCTCCGATCGTGGCGAATATGAAATCTCTACTGTAAACAATTTTTTCATCGGAGAGGACATTTGTTCATTTGATATATTAGAGGGTAAGTGGTCTGATGCGGGTACCATGGGTTCGTATCATGAGACGAAATGGGCAGTGTATAAGGGGGATTAAAAATGAGTGTTTTAGTTTTAAGTTGTGGCCGAACTGGCACCAATATGTTATTAGAAATTTTACGTGGCTCTCCGGAACTTGAAGCTACTCCTATGGCTGAGGATAAACAAGTGGTACGTAGAGGTCAATTGGTTTATGAGAATTATTTAAGCAAGTGCGATACAGTATATATCGATAATGTAGAACAGGTTAGTGCCTTTTTAGACAACAACCCAAAAATGAAAATCCTGTGGACAATACGAGACCCTAGAGACATGGCTTTGTCCAAAATCTACCGCGGTCAACCGGGCCATGAAGGGCCATCTTACGGATTAGCAGACGACGCCACACACCAGGGCTGCTTAGAAGGTATTGAGTGGATGAAACAAGTTTATGTCCATATTACGGAAAATTATCCGGAAAGAATAAAGTTAATTAAAATGGAGGATATAATCCTAGAATTTCATGACACAGTTAAAGAGGTGTGCCAATTTTGTGAAATACCTTACAACGAAAATATGAATAATTTTATAGGAAGATATCGCACTGTTCAAAAGAGGCGGCGCTATAAGACGCTTGATAAAAGCCAAGTAGGTTTATATAAACGAAAATATCAAATTTATGATGAGTTTTTTGCCGACTGGCGCAAATGTAAAGTGGATGTAGCCGCGCTTTTCGAAGACCTAAGACCCTATTCAGAGTTTTTTGGATATAACCACGCCACTCTTCCTTCAATTCAAAAAAAGCATGCGACAGTTAACTATAAAGGTCATGACATTAAATTTTATGATCTTTTAGCATCCGGCAATAACATTGATAGATATATTCTTCAAGGAAATTTATATAGAAGAGCCGATCACAATTTTGATAAAATACTAAGGTTGTTTAAACCCGGAAGCGTTGTGTACGATATCGGCGCTTATATTGGAACTTTTGGCATCACGATGGCCTTAGAAGGAATGGAAGTATCTGCTTTTGAGGGTTTTCCGGATAATTTCGCCCGGGCCAAGAAAAACTGTGAACCGTATAATATTGAATTATATTTATGTGCTTTGAATAACGAGAAGAAAGTAGTAACGACTAAATTTAATGATTGTACTGGTGATGATCCTGTGGCCAAGAAAATTTCATATGTTGTTTTTGATGATTATGTAAAAGAAAACAATATAAAACCTCCTGATTTTGTGAAGTTGGACATCGAGGGTATGGAAACTTTAGCCCTTTTTGGAATGAAAAATATTCTTGAAAACGTAAGACCTATATGGCAAATAGGTTTCCATGCAGGAATGGATATATCATATGAAGGCTATCCCGGTTTTGTCAAGCCCGAAGATGGAGGTTTTGATTTTGAAACGTTTGATAGGCTAGGCTATAATGTTTACAATGATTTCGGCCAGCGCGTACCTTCTTTAACCAAGTGGGGAGAATATATTTGTATTCCTCAAGAAAAAATCAAGAGGAAGGGGTAGACATGAGCGTCTTAAACAATGAACCGCATGGGCTGAAACGCTTTCGGGCGCGGCTACAAAACCAAAATAATATTATATGGGTGGAAATTGGCGTACATAAGGCCAGAAGCCCGGCCCACGTCTTCGCCCGGTTTAATATTGAGAAAATGTATTTGATCGATCCATATACGGCGCTCTCTTACTGTTCTCGCTTTGAAACACAGCCCCGGCAAGACCAGCATAAAAAAACAGCACACGAGGCGCTGGAAGCTCACAAAGAAAAGTGTATATGGCTAGAGGATTTTTCAGAGAACGTGGTGGACACTTTTGAAGATAATTCGGTGGATGTGGTGTTCATTGACGGCGATCATTCGTACGAGGCAGTGTTGCGCGATCTTAAAAACTATTATCCCAAAGTTAGGCCCGGTGGAATCATCGCCGGAGATGATTATCACGAAGAAGAAGTCCAGGCCGCTGTGAAAGAATTTCAAAAAAACTTCGACCCACCCTTCCTTCTTGGTGTGGAGGGGGGGAATAGGGGACTATTTTGGTTTACCAAAAAGGAGGGGAAATGATGACTCCAATCGATATCGACTTTAAAGCTGTAGGGCCATCTTCGGGCGCTGTTTTAATATTAGGTTGCGGCCGCGACAACCAATAAAAATGGGCACTTCTCCTATAACGGCCGGTGTCGCCACAACAGGGTATAAAGGCTTTATATTCTTACAAAAGCTTTCCTTTAAACCAAAGTTTGTTCTCACCTATAATAATGAAGAAACGAGCAGCGATGAGTATTACCTTAAAACGCTTGAGTGGTGCAAAGACAACGATATTGATGTAATCACCTCTAAATCCTCCAAGATGATAGACACGCTGATATCGCACGTTGATAAACTTTTGGTGGTAGGATGGCAATATCTTCTACATAATCATTTTGATAAGCTTGTTGTGTTTCATGATTCTTATTTGCCCAAGCGCCGCGGCTTTGCGCCGACGGTAGGCGCTCTTCTAGATAAAGAAGATTACTTAGGAGCATCATGCTTTCAACCTTTAGATGTGAAAAATGCGGACCCGGACTACGGTTTGATTTATTATCGGAAGGAAGTTCCCGTCACCCACCCTTTAAGCTTAAAGGATGCCTTAGAGAAGGTAGTAGACTTATATGCGACGATGGCAGCTGATATTTTAACTAAAAACCCTACGCCTCATGAAATCGATTATGCGCCGAGTTCATTTAGTTTGTGGCGCTCCTCCGGGGATATGAGAATTTCTTGGAAAAAGA
>Ga0080013_1001973_pt1 | contig 25512 bp, 55 predicted proteins | sample ETNvirenome_6_85_FD_69236 | JGI IMG/M metagenome (GOLD analysis project Ga0080013, IMG submission 69236) | Marine viral communities from the Pacific Ocean - ETNP_6_85 (SPADES assembly) (version 2) | ecosystem: Environmental > Aquatic > Marine > Oceanic | place: Pacific Ocean | collected 2013-06-19
GCAGTCATTCATAGGAGTCAAAAAAATGACACAGACACCGTTAGAAGCAGCGCAGAAGTATGAAACTAGATGTGATACCATTTATGAGAGTTTTATGAATGGACAAAACAAGCAGTTTATGGAGCAGATTAAAGATTACAAGGTTGATGTAGGATTTCTAATCAACTTTGTTAAAAACTATTATGGCGAAGTACAGTCCAATGAAGTCGCAAGGCGTTATGCTGTATTAGCACAAGCACAACTTGAAATACCAAGGTGGTAAAGATGATGATTGACGAGAAGATGAGTAAGGTACTAGAACATGTTGAACTGTCCCCCAGCAGGGAGGAAGTTGCATCGACCATTGTCCAGCAAATTTTAGATGACTGTGATATTGATGATCTCCAGCAGATGGCAGAGGCGCATTTAGAGCAAGAATATGAAACCTACACTAAGGCACAGTTGCGCGAACAGATGGAATTTTATGGTTGGGATGATTTGCTTGAAGAAACAGAGTTGTGGAAGCACGAGAAAGGTGACGAATAGTGGGCGTTAGAAGTGAAGTAGTAGTGGCGATGAAGTTAGATGTTTATAACCAACTAACGCCAAAGACGGTTGACTGGTTAAACGAGGTATCTGATCAGCAGAACATGCGTTCTGATGGTGATGGTGTTTCCTTCTTGTTTGATTATATCAAATGGTACACTTGTTCCTATCCCCCCATCATGCAACTCTATAAGGAATTGGATCTAATGGAGCGCGATGAGGACTTTTTAGTTATTGATGCGTGTTCAGAGCATCCTGAGAGTAGCGAGAATGATCGCGGTTGTTGGTATGAAAATCCGTGGGGATACTACAAAGACATATCAGTCACTATCGGAATGGGCTAGAACTATGGTATATCAAGTGGTAATAGAGAAAGATGGCGATGCACTAGACAACGAAGGAGCAGTGATTGCTTCTTATGACACAGAAGAACATGCTCGTGCATTCGTTGATGGTGTGGAGTATGTGAACGATTCAAGTTTGGTTGTTCAAGTGAAAGAAGTATCGAGTTAGGAGAAGGTTATGGCATACGGTGATAGCGAGATGAAACTGGTATTAAATAAGATGAAAGCGTGTAGCAGTGGATACGTGGAGTGTGTATGGATGGGATCGCATGGGAGTTATACCATACTTAAAGTAACGGATTATAATAGTTTTTCGAGTTATCCACAAGGTCATGTTGTGATGGCACACGATCAGATGCTTATTTATCTTAGTCCCTTGATGGCAACTAGCAAGCCAGGAGTAACGCGACACAAGAGAGGCGCAGGTGTGAGGGTCATTGTACCCGTCAATGCGATTGTAGGGGTAACGCGGGAAAAGTTTAGCGATATTAGGGCAGAGTATGAGTTACAACAATCCAACTAACCGAGGCATGACCGACTTTATTGAAGAATACCGCGCTCAAAAGAGCGCACACTTTAATAAGGGCGATTGGGTAAAGTATGACAAACCACACTATAGTGAGAAGTGGGGATTCATTGTTAAAGAAGTCCCTAATCCAATGGCGGGTGGTAATCGTGTGTTTGATATTTGGTGGATTGGCGAGAACACACTACAAAAGAATGTGTGGGACTACGATTTAAAGAGTAGGTTTTATGATTAAGACAGGTGATTTAGTGCATTTTAAGTTTGATTGCAATCCTATGGGTGCATATAACGCTCTTCCTAACTCCCTGGCATTAGTGTATCGCACGTTCTCACCTCAACCTCGTATGTACTTGGCAAATGTGATGTGGATAAGTGGGTTACAAGCAGGATATGTTTATTCTCGCTTTTCCACTGTTAACTTAAACGCGGTTAAGAAGTATGATCCAGATCGGTGATTTTGTAAAGTTTGAACCCCATGTTGACTTAGATGATGAAGCGGCGTATGGTATTGTATGGGATTCCAAAGGAGTGGGGAGCAGTTCACTGTATAAGGTTCATTTCTTTGCGGCGGTTACAACCGGCATGGCAGGATACGAGTGGGATTCGAGTGCATGGTATCATGAGTTGACGCTGGAACGCTACCCGCTCTTCATTCGAAAGAAGTTATGATTAAGATAGGTGACTTAGTGCAGTTTTATAGCAACATTGGAAGTCCCTTTGAAGGTGCATGGGGAATTGTCTACGCGCAAGAAAAGGTGCATCAACATAGAATTAAAGTACACTGGTTTAGTACTGGTGGAGATTGGTTAGGCGTGTATGATTCCAACGAATGGTTTCATCCCACCTTAATGAGAAAGTTATGATGAAGTCGGGCGACCTAGTAGAGTATATAGGTGGGTTGGGACACAGCACCCGAATGAATTGGTATGGAATGGTAAAGAGTACAACCGTAGATGGTGTGTGTGAAATAATGTGGTTTGGCGATGAGGCACAACACTTAATAGGAGTGATGGATTTTATTCCGCAACAAAGGTTAAGGAAAGTAAGTGGACTACGAATTGATTGAAGTGGGTGATGTTGTGAAGTTTAAACTTGGTGCTACCTTGAACGGCGCTTCGACAAAAAACGTAAGGCGCGGAACGTGGTACGGACTGGTGACGCAGATAGGTTATGAGAGTTGCAAGGTGAAGTGGTTTGATTCTACCTATTGGATGAATCGTAACAAGTGGGTTAACATTAGCAGGTTGGAGAATATGAGTGTTTCAAAAAGGTGACTTAGTAAGAATTAAGAAAGAGAAATCGGGTGCGGCATATCAACGTAACTGCATTGGCGCAGTAGTGGTTAGTGATGTGAAGTGTGAGTTGTGGAAAGAACATAAGCATACCCGCGTTTATTGGATGGGACTAAGTAAAGGTGAATGGATGCCTGAGATGGTACCTACAACCCATATGGAGAAGGTAAATGAATAGAGACGACACGCAAGACACCATACAGATATTAACATCGACGCTCAAGTTACTACATGAATGTAACGAAGGTACCGATGATGAAATAGAAGAAGCAATCGAGATGGGGATGAAATGGTTAGAAGAGATATATACGGCGAAAACTTCGAAGTAGGTGACTTGGTTGGACACGTCGCCCTCACTAAGTTTAATACGGTGGGAATAGTGATGATGGTACACGAACCACCACGCACTAGAAAAGTTCAGGTTGAAGTGGAGTGGATAGAGATGCCGACGCATTGCGGGAGTCTTTTGCGCGTTCAACCATCCAACATGTTATGGAATTATAGTAAATGATAACTCGATTCAAGAAGGGCGACTTAGTGAGGCATCTCTTATGGGACGATCAAGTAGGCATTGTACTATCCGCATGTGATGAAACTTGGAGAGATGAGTACGATCAGTTACTTACAGTTGAGTGGATTACTTATAACAAAAGTAAAACACCGAGGTATGTTGCACCAGAAGCAATTGAATTGGCAGATGCGCAGTATTGGAAGTCATGATGATGAGAGTTAAACTTTTTAGAAGAGGTGACTTAGTTAGGCATACCTTGTGGCGCGATCAACTAGGGTTAATAACGGATATTAATCCCCCGCAAATATCCAAGGTTAATTACCACGTTGAGGTGCAATGGTTAGAAACAAAGGGACTCTACCTCGCACAAAATACGTTAGTAATGGAAGATTTAGTGGAGAAAGTAACATGATTGATATTGGAGATATGGTGAAGCATCGGGATTGGCGTGATAGTCCTGTTCCCCATTATGGGAATGAGGTTGGATTAGTTGTTGCCGATGATCCACGCGCTCAATCATTTGTTCAGGTGATGTGGTTCCCTTTGGATATACACAGATGCAAGACATTCCATTCTAAAGATGCACTAGAGAAATTCGACGGAACGGAGAAAAAAGATGGATCAGTTTGAAAGAGGCGACATGGTGGTGCGTAGGGCGATATGTGGAAAACAGACAACCGTAGAGTTATACGAGCAGTACCATAAATATCATGGATGCTTGGGGATGGTGATAGAAGTAAAGGTGCAACGCCCTAATCAAGTTAATCCACCTGCCGATGATGAGCGCGAGAAACTCTATCGAGTGAGATGGTTTGGTGGGAGCGGTTTTAAGGACTTGGAGACTCATTGGTATCCAGATTATAAAATAGGACATTTAGACGGGAGACACAAATGGAAGTAAGCACAACAAAACCAACCTATAATGATGGAGGTTGTTACAGGTTTGAAATAGGAGATGTGGTGACGTTCTCAGACAATATTAGACACGCGCCGTATGAAGGTGTTGGAGTAATATTTGATAAGCGCAGTTTGGATGTGGTACCAGATGCGCCTGAAGCGTCGTTGCAAATTCAGGTACACTGGTTTGATCCTAACTATAGCGCATGGTATGCAGAACATACCCTAGTTTTAAAGAAAGTAGAGGCACAGCAATGAAACACATTGATGTTTTTAATAATATAATTGGACATAAGGTTTATATCCCTTTAAGGCATATAAATGATCCCTATGAGAACCTTGGCGAGTATAAGGAAGGTGAAGTGATGGACGTTTTGGATGAAAAGCGATACATAGTACGAGTTTCCGGCATTTCTCATATAGTACCAGTTAAGTTTATCATCATGGAGCATGATGCAACAGATGAGATCCGATCTAAGACTGTATAACGATACATTTATTCCAAAACACAACTAAAACTATTGACTTTTGCCTCAATATGTGGTATAATAGGGATGGAAACAGGGATCACTTTTACCAACAACACACCGAAAGGTTCAGATCATGACGCAATGCAAAGCAGTAGATATTTCAATGATGCCTCACAACGTATTAAAGGATTTTCTTAATGGAGACTTGTCTTTTCAAGATGCTTATAAGAAATACCCCTTGAGCATGGAGATCGTCGAAGAAAGTGACGAAGAAAAGCAAATAAAGAAGAACATTGTCACCCTTTCGGTGCGGAAATAGGATATACTAATATGGTTAATATTAAGACTTTAAATGATAGACAATTGACTGAGTTGAGCGCCAAGATTAAGGGTGAAGTAGAACGCCGTTACAAGGCGAAGCATTTAGTGAACGGTGAATTCCAGTTTGAGGGCAAACCAATGCGTAAGGCGCAAGCAATTCAGGCGTTTTTAGATGCTAAGAAGAAGCGCGAGAAGAATCTTGACAAGGTAATGGAAAAGATGCCCGAAGATGTTAGAATTCAGTTGATTGGGTTGGGCGAGTTGCATCAATATGCAGTACGCACTAAGAACGAAGAAGGTGCCAAGAAGTTACATAACTTAATGGTTGAAAAGATGTTTGAGATTCAGATGGCAGACAAAGCAGACGAGATCATCGAACGCTTTTACTCGTAAGAGCAAAAGATCGGCGGTAATTTTTTCATGACAGAAGCAAGAAAGCAGGCAAATTATGCAATTAGGTAAGTTTTTCATAGACACAGACGCAACAGCAGATGACAAAGACCTCTTTGAGGTGGGTATCATTGGGCGCGAAAGACCGCTTCAAGTAACTATATGGGATTTCCCCGATAGTGAGACGGTTGAGATAACAGTAAATAATACTTTCATTCATCACAATGAACCACTTGGTAAGATTGTGCTTAGTTATGATGATATTAGAAACCCTCCAGGCGCTTGCATGGCAGAGTAAAGGCATACAATGAGTTACGAACAAGTTAAGCAGACAATTTTAGCAACAGACCCCAAGAAAGCAAAGATTTATAATAATATGACACAAACGATTAAACACGACACTCTTAATGAAGCAACCTTTCACAACTTAACCAATGCAATGTTTAGTGACTCATTTCCGGGGAATCCAATCCCTTTTGCACAAGGGTTGGCGAACTTCGTTAAAGACAACGGAACACGCAGCATTGAGAGCGATGAAGCGAAGCGAATCTTGTGGGTGTTAATGGCACAAGCATACGGACAATTGAATATGGTTGATATTTCGGGCGAATGGAGCAGGTTACACAATGTTGTAGCAGCACAAGAAGGGTTCGGTGAATAGCATGGAAACCTTGGAGCAGTTGAAGGAAAGACAGCGCCGAGAGGCAGAACGCAAGCGAGTTTATGGTAAGCAATCAAAGGCGATTAACAACGCCTATCAAAGAGTAAGGAAAAGTAAGTGATTAAAGATTTTGTTTTTGTAGCGAGTAGCATGTTTGTATTTTGGGGATTTACCGCGTTGTGTTTCGCAGACATGAGCAGCGATGAGTTACCCGTAGATATTTTGAAGTACACCACCAACCAGTAAGAGAAAGACACACCAAATGGCAACTAAAGTATTAAAGATAGGCGACAATGTTCATTGGCGAGATAGTTGGGGATCGGCAGCAGTGGAGAAGGTTAAAGTAACCAGTATTGACATCACCGAAGAACCTAATGAGAAGTACGGTGATAACGCTCCAGAAGCATCATGGAAGTTAGTACAAGAGAATCGCGTTGTCGTAGGATTAGAAGTAGAATCCGGTGGCATGAGCAAATGGGCATACAGTTATCAAATTGCACCCGAAGGACAAGATCCAAGGGTGTACCACAATCAATCATTATACGTGGAAGGATGGTACTAAATGGACTTCGATGAAATGGGCATTGGCGAGATACTTGAACTTGCCGAAGATTTAGGATGGACAGGTTGCTTTGACTTGTTGTGCATCGAAGGTATAGACCCCGATGAACTTGAACGCCAAGCAATCCAATACATTAAAACCGCGCAATCACTTAAAGATATGACAGTGGTAACAACCACCCCACAGAACACAGAAAAGGCAGCAAACAATGATTAAAGCATTTCGGACATTAAAAGAAAATAATACTTCAGGACAAGTAACAACCGTATGGCAACAAGTAGATGCGATTAAAGATGTTGTTGTAGGGCATAAGTTGATGACACGCCCGATTGAAGAAATATATAAAGGTAGTAATGGAGTAAAGACATGGAAAGCAAGAGATGTTCTCTCCAGCGACATTGATCAGGTAACGATTAAACAAGAATGGTATAAGGGAGATAGAACACGCTTAGATGAACATGGAAAGGAATATGAAGAACATATTCATCACGTTGTCTTTGTAACCTATAGTAACAGCAATGACTTAGAACTTCCCGATGATGTTGGTTACTTCCGCCCCGCGAGTTGGTAAAAGTTGATGTTAGATATTATAATCGGTACAGTATCAACGGTGTTCATAGTAGGAATGTTGTTACTCTCTTTAAGCACTTACATACAATAAAGAAAAAGAAAATGATTAAGAAGTACGTACTAAACAAAGAGGAAAAGGAAAAGTGTGATGCTTTACCTATAGAGAAAAGAGAAAAGATTGTAAAAGAAATCGAAGCAATGGAAAACAAATTCCGTATGCAACTGGAACGGTTACGAGTATTAAAAATGTATTTTACTGATATAAACGAAAAGGAAAAAGATGTTTATGGTAGGGGGATACAAAAAGGATATAAATATAGAAAGGAAAAAGGATCGTTTATATAAAGATGGGAAACGAAAAGGGTAGAAAATGGAGAAGATCAAGTACACCCCCGAAATGCGTTTGTCAAGGGAAAAGAAAAAGGATAGTAAAAAATGATTGATTTAACATTAGAACAACACGTTGAAATACTGTTAGAACAGTTTGATGTTCCGGATATGAGAAGGAACGTAGAAAAGAAAACGAATGTGAGATGGTTGTTGCGCAACTTAGCAATTAACAATAAGCAAAACCCTCACTTCAACCATGTGCATGTTTGTCTTAAAGCAATACTCACAAAGGATTAAATAATATGAAAAGAACGAATATATTTAGCAAGATTTTAATGCTCAACATCGCGGCGGATGGCGCGTGGATTTTCTTTGCCATGGCAATGGTATTTTATTGGGGCATACCATGGTATATTGGAATGATGCCCATCGCCCTAAGTGTTGGTATATATTTAATCGGCGTCCAGATGGTGAATGATTATAATAAAAGAATCCCACGGACCGGCAGCGCGGTAATACCTGACACTAATAACCGTGATGACGTGGATGAATTGTTATCGACTATTGCAGACCAGAACCTCGGGAATTCGATGTATACTAATACCCACACGGTTGGGTCTAATATAGTATATAATAATAACGATTAAAACATTAATATTTTTGCCCGCGTTATCAAGGACTTAGCGGGCGGCGTAAGTGATGGAATTTATTAGATTTTTAGTGCGACATGGCGATGGGATCAGGGGGAGATCAGATCCGGCGATGACAAAAATAATTATTGTGTATTATCAAGCACTTACGGATAAAACGACAAAAACATCATTCAAGGGGTTGACATAGTGATCAACCTATGTTATAATAGATCCAGAGGTCGCGATTAAGTGATCTCTTTTAACCCAGTCAAATTAAGGACTTACATCATGGCACAAAAACGTATTACTTCCAAGGACTTACAAATCGCTTTTCTTATCGGTGGACTCGACGGTGTTAAAGCATCATTCGCGCAGGGCAAGACTCCAGGAAAAAAGGTGTTTAATCAGGCACTTAGCGATCTCGACGCTACTGGTGTGGAAGTGACTGAATTCGCAGCACTTATTAGCACCATGTTCCCCGCATCCGGCAAGGGTCGCGGAAAGCAGCAACCTGTAGCGGGTGAAATCCGTGGGTACAGTGTTCAGAAGGTCAAGAACTCCGCGCCTTTCATTCGCTTGCCCTTGTCAATCCTCGACGTGAAGCAGGGCCAAGAGGTCAAAGTACGCTTCGAGAACAACAAGATCGTTGTAACTACGCGATAACATTAAATAAAAACATAAAATCAAGAAAGCACCCCAAAAGGGTGCTTTTTTTTTGATCTAAAAATGATCTCTGTTTTAGTATATAAAACAACGACATAGGGGGAGGGGGGGGAGTATCCCCGAATCTATGTCTAACTTGAGGGGTTTAGCGTATACACCCGCCTAAGTACACGTTCGATCCCTCCGAAAAATTTTGAGATTTAAAGACCTACCAAAAATTTGTAAAAAAAATTTAAAGAGTTGTAAGGCGCGTGCTATAATGAATTAACGCTGTGTGGGATCACTCCTACAGAGCGACACATAAAGGCGGTTTCGCCAAGGAGATATGTTATGAAACTCGAAGAGTACAATAAGTTAGTGAACGGAGAACCCAACTTCGATAACAAATGGACGGTTGATTATCCTTTAAAGAATATAAGGTTGGATGAGCACAATGCGCAAATCCGACAAAAGGGCACAGTACTTCATATGGTGCCTTCTATTGCAGAGGATATGAATATACAAGGACAATTAGCGCCGATTAGTGGAGTCTCAAGTCTAGGGGACCACACACTACTCGATCCTGAGAACGACGTCATCACACTTAAGGATGGCATCACTCGTTACTCAGCGGCAGAGCAGTTAGGTTGGGAGACTATTAAGGTGTCCTTCTATCATCAGTCGCTATATGGACCTGAAGTTAACTCCACAGATTGGTTTTGGTTTCAGGTTACGCAGAACAATCATCCGCCAGCAACCAACAACACCAAACAAGATGTTCTTTTTCAGATTATTAAGTCTGTGGAGAATGGTGCGTTGGACGCGAAGGTAGGATTTGGTTATCTGAAAGACAAGAAGCAATATGTTGATCTTGCCAATGCCCATCTTAAGGAGACTTATACCAATCATGGTAAAGATTTTATTTTAGGGTGTTTGGAGAAGGCGTTGGAGAACAAATACCTTTCTTCCAAGATTAAAACTTATACCAAGCAAAAGGATGTAGACTTTTTTAATGCTGCAAATCCTTTTTCGCGCAATGCCAACATAAAGTCTGCTGGTAATAGTTTTGTGGGAGAGAACGAGTATGAGGGCGAGACAATCGTTTGGTTCCGCGCTGATAAGAAGCAACGCATTGAAAAAGATGTCTTATCTTATGCTCGTAACCACAAGATCGCGAATCCAGATGTGAAAGTCTGTATTTCATTGTCTTGCTCTTCCGTGGCGACCAAGGAGTCCGAGGATATCCACGATTACCGCCAAGGGTTGGTTAATCACGCGCTTGCTGTTAATGATAGCGCGCTCTTGGCAATTATGCCAAGCGAAGAGAATGGGTTGAAAGCAGTTAAGGTAGTTAAGTTTTTTGACTATGCAATTGTCAATCCTCAAGTTTTAGGCGAAGAAAACGAGCACAAAGTCGTTGATTTTATCAAACTGTAGATAAAAGCGCTAGAAACTAGAAAAAAAATTAGGTCGAAATTACTTTGGCACCCACGCGTGACATAGTTATTTTGATGAAAAAAATTGCGCCGTCCTTAAAATCGTTTGTTGTTGGTTTTGTGTGCGGCGCATTTTTGTTTGTTTTGCCTGTGCGCGCCATCAATACTGTTGGTGCGGAAATAAATGCGTTCGTGGGGGGTACGGACTGTCGCACTGCTCAAGTGGAAGATGTTAGTATCTGGGATCGGAGCATGTTGATTAGCGTTAAGGGACTTAAATTCATCATGTCGGCAGTTGGTGATGACAAATATGAGATATGTCCCGTTGATAAAAGTCTAAAAACTTTGGAAGAGCAAAATCCGCGTGAATAAAAAATTTACGCGAATATGAACGCCCCAAGTCTACTTATATAAGGCAAAGAGGAGAATCATTATGACTGATAAACCAGAAGAAGAAGAATTCGATTACGTAGAATGTGACGACGAAAACGATCCGGATTGCGAAGATGTTCCAGTTGAGGCAGCAGCGGGCGGCGAGGAAGCATCTCCAGTAGTAGAAGAAAAAGAAGATATTTGGGCACTCCCTGATAATGATGACTTCGATTTTATTGATCACTATGGTGAAGAAGTAGAAATCAAGCACCAAGAACAACTTGATGACAACGCTGTAGAGAGCGCCATCAACTTCGGCGTCATAGGCGTTGGTGGTGGAGGTGGTAAGATTGCGAAAGCATTTCTTGACCTCGGGGTTAACAAGACCCTCTTAGTTAACACTACTCCTAAAGATCAACCTAAAGATGTCCCCGACAAGCACCTTGTTATTGTCCCCGGGGCCGACGGTGTTGCAAAGGACGCAACACTTGGAAAAAAGATATTCAAAGAGAATGGTGCCGTGGTTGAGGATGCTTTACGTACGCGCTTTGGAAAAGTTGACTGGTTATTTGTCTTTGCTGGTGGTGGCGGAGGTACTGGAAGTTCCTGTGTTGCTCTCGCGCCTGTATTCGAGAGATACCTCAAGACGGTCGAGGCGGAGGGCACTGTTGTGTTTTGCATCACGGCTCCCACTACGCAAGAAGCACTCAATCAGACTATTAAAAACAACAGCAAACAATTAATAAAGGAAGTCTCTAAATATCCACATATCATTTTGGATAACGAGAAGCAGGGTAAACTCTTGAGAGGCAAAGTTGGAATGCTGAGTCTCTTTCCTGTAGCGAACAAGACTTTTGCTAAACTCTTATTGCAAGTTCTTAAATTAGCTTCCCAACCTTCGCCTATGCAAGCATATGATAGCGAAGACTTGAAGCGATCCTTGTCATCGGAAAAGCGAGCGTTTATTGGATCGACTATCATCGCCAACCCTAACGATGCCAAACTCGGAGCAACCATCTTTCAAAACTGCTTAAACCGTTCTCCATGCCTTCCTCCCAAGGGGAAACCAAAGACCGGTTCCATCTTGTTAGTAGTTACTCCGGAAATGGCGGACGACCCAGAGATAAGCAAACATCTTGATGCTGCTATTTCCTACGTAGGTGGTAGATCGGAAACCTTGTTCTCCGGCGTATACGTGCGAGAGAATCTTCCTGGATTGGTGGCGATCATAATGATGAACGGATTAGATTAATATGGATATTCAAAACATACTCGGATTAATTGAACGACATGGCATCCCTCTGGTACTTTTATTGGGGGCGATATATGCATTATATAAATTTCTGGTCTTTAGTCTATATGAAGTGAAGAACGAGTTTGGGCGGCGCCACGAAGATAATGCCAAATCAATGGCAGACTTGAAAGTATCGCTCGCCGAAGTAAAGGCAGACATTAAACTGCTCGTAGAGTTCGTTAGTCGAAAATAGTTCTTGACATGACTTCGCAATAGTGCTATTATTAGAGGGGAGTGTGAGTGAGGATGAATATTATGAGACTGAACCCTGCAATAAGAATCATCATGTATAAAAATATTCCCGCGTACCCGTCCACATCTATAAGTATCATATGAATGTATCTAGAGAAGAGTTTCCCGTTATATTAACGGATTTGGCAATCGAGAAAGCACTAGCAGAGCGCACCAGTGAAGAGCAGTATCTGAGGTTGGCACTCCAAGGGGGTGGTTGTTCGGGATTGCAATATAAATTGGATTTCGACACTAGCACGTCGGAGGGCGATTGGGTTGTGGACGTTAAGGGTCTGAGTGTAGTTATCGATGGTCATAGTGCTAATTTACTAAATGGCGCGACCCTAGACTACTCCACCACTCTTATGGCATCGGGATTTAAGTTTATCAACCCTGCCGCAAAGCGACTCTGCGGGTGTGGTTCTAGTTTTAGTTACTAAACAGAGAGCACATGAGCATTAAACTGTTACAATTTTTACTTTTAGCATTCGCTGGACATGTAATGGTGTGGATGCAATCAAGCGGTCAGTTTATGTGGCAAAGTTTTAGAGATAACACTTTTTTGCTGTGCTTATTGGGAATTCCCGTGTCCTATGTATTCATTAATGCGACGCGTTTGGGGTTTGAAGCATTTCAAGACACTTTATGGCCAGTGCGCATATTGGGGTTCTCCGTTGGCACTATTGTTTTTGCGGGTATGACTTACTTTTTCATGGGCGAGGGACTGACACTGAAGACTTGTATTAGTCTCCTTCTGTGTATCGCCATTATATTAGTTCAAATTGCGTTTTAGAAAACTATTTATATTCACTATGGAGGGAATGGAGTGATGCGTGTGGTATGAGGTTAATGTTCGAAGTCCTTCAATTTGCCTTCGAACTCTTATATTCCTCATACCTTTATGAAATGCAGCAGATGAAAAAGGACCATCATGCGACCACTTCCCCACCTGAAATAAGTTTTATAGAGGAGTTCACACATGAAACTACGAAACATACCGAAATTCAAAATTTTGCTTGGCAAAAAGAAAAAGAAGACAGTGATCGAAGAAGGAGGGATCCCCCTCGATTTTGATCGTCTGGGATCCGATGGGGACGAAGAAGAGGGTATCCACCATCTCGGCGCCGATGAAGTGGGCGAGTTTATTGTAGATCAGGGTGGTGAGCAGGAAGCGCTGGATTATCTCGAGGCAATGCGCCAAGAGATCTACGACCTGATGGCAGAAGAAGATGAAGAAATTCAATTTGCTAAAGATAACCCGGAATATACCACACGAACTTTCGATGACAAAGAGGAAGATGTATGAATCTGGAGTCTGTCATAGAAACCATGAATGCGCTTCTAACCATCACTGCCATCAATGGAATTGTAGTGTGCACCATTACTTTCGCCTTCCTCTGCATCCGTGATAAAATGGCGCATCGGAAAAGGATCATGATGCGTAGTCGAGATATAGAGAAAAAGAAATGAAACCTCTCGTAGAGAAATTTCGTAAATATAAGAGACTCTTAGAAGCATCCTACGAGGGCAACTTAGGCGCCGAAGAGGTCATGAAATTTTATATGAATGCACCGGAAGAGCAAATCAGCGCCTTCGAACAATATTTACAAGATGATGATGATTTAAGTGCGTGGAAACTTCTTCAAAATGTAATGGGAGTTGACTTGGTGGGAATCCCGGGGAGTAATCTGGTCATCACTCTCGACGATGAAGAAGACTTAAATGAAATGTCACTCCGCATGGACACGCTCGACGACCCCTTCGCTCAAGATCTGTACGATGCCCTAGTCGGAAAAAACAAAGAGGCGGTGGTATACCATGGTACCTCCACGGCGTACTTCTGGGATATTGTAAATAATGGATTCACGTTCTCCGAAGAGAGAAAAAACTTTGACAACACCAGTCCCGGGACTTATTTTGCCTTTAACCAGGATCGTGCGGGGATGTATACCGTGCGCTCCACCCAACGAGCAGGCGGTGAAGGAATTATTTTTGTTGCCGAACTTCCCCTATCCCGATTGTCACGCGACTTAGATGATGCAGACTCCTGGGATAAGACTAGCAAGTTGCAGGCGATGGTGGCAGACGAAATTGATCCCGGGGATATCACCGGTGTAATTTATCCTGCGACTAGTGATGGTCCGGAGATCCCTATTAATAAATTTATTGAATGGGTGAACCAAGGGAACATTCCTCGTATTCCTCCTGAAGATGAAGCGCAAGAGCGCTCCTTCAAAGGCGCCACAGAGGACGACTTAGACCATGCCGTTCTTGACTACGTTCAGGACCTTATTCAATACACGGACTTTACAGAATATAATTTTGGCAAGGACATGATGACATTTAATCAAAAAGTCCTTGCTGCGCTCCAAAATATTGACTATAAGCAATATAAATTTTGGAATGGAGACATGTGGGTTACATTTATAGAGAAATTGTTAGGGGAGGAGAACGAAGTTGAGGATTATTATAAGCAAGAGCGACGTTTCCAACTTCCCCTCTACCGAGTGATCAAAAAATATATGGAAGAACCAAAGTATTTTGAGAAATATAGAAAAGCAAAAGGATATAATTTAAATCTGGCAGATCCTAGTTCTGTCGGTTCGTGGGATACAGAATGAAATTATCAGTGAAATGGATACTACTTATTAGAGATGAAATTAGATCTTGGGAAAATTGGCACTTTTTTAGGAATTTTGGCGCTCTTAGGCAGTTGGGGAGTTCATTTTGGGGATTTTTACTTCTCTACGGAGTATCGCCTTGAAAAACTGGAGGAGCAAGTTGCTCAGTTAGAGAAAAATGCTAAAAAATCTCATAAAAAGGGAAAAAAGCATCCGAAAAGGAAGAAAAATCATGAAAATAAATAAAAAACACCTCCATTCTCTCATTAAAAAGGAGTTACTCCGTGAAGAGATAGAGAAAATGAAGAGCAGAGTAAAGCAAAAGCAAATTAAAGAAGAAATCGACAATGCTCAAGCAACTCAACAACTTAATCTATTGTCTAAAATTGCTGATCGCATGGATAAATTAAGTTTGGACACAATTGTTAAGGGACTTGCGGACGTGGATGTGAGTATTGATGCTCTTACCGCCGCGCTGACGGGTGCTAGTGCCATGGCATTAGGAATCCGGCAGGGGATGCATGGTCGCATGGCGCCTCGCGCCAAGAAACATCACCATGATTACGATGATGAACAAAGAGAACTTCAAAAAGAACTTGAAGAAGGATTTGGACTCACGAATGGAGGAGGAGGACTAGGCATTGGAACCCCTTCCACTGCAAATGCAGCAGAACTTGCTGGTGGCACCTCCGCGCCTGTCTTAGGATGGGAAGAGATTGATGAAATAAAAGATCCGGTCCGGAAGGCGATAATGAATGTTCTTAAAGACTATGTTAATAATTTAAGCGACGCCTATGAAATGCTCTCAGTTATTGTGAGCGAAATTGAGAATGAATTGGGGGATCGCGGACCCGTACAAAATGGGGATGAGATGCAACGATACTTACCCCTACAAGAGCGCAGGAAGCGATCTGAGCGCGTCCCACCTAAAGGACGTACACAACTTAGGGTAACAACTCGAAAATCTAAAACAAAGGGAAAAACACGCAAATAAAAACTATTTATTAGCAGCGCTTTCTTAAGGAGAATTATAATGAGTAATAAAAAGAAATTTAGTAGTTTTAAAGAGCAACAATCTCTCGCGGAGGGATTCCGTCGCTTCATTAACGAATCAGAACAAGATCTACCCGAAGAAGAATCATACAGCGAAATCAAAGAAGAAAAAATCGAAGATCTTCTCGGACTCGACGAAGAATCAGCCTTTGAACCGGATGATGGGGAAATGAGCATGGAAGTCGAGCCGGCAATTGCCGCGAAAAAGGCAAAAGCTCAACAATCCAAGGCGAAGACACTCCAAAAGTATGCGGCGATGGCAAAGATGCTACGCGGTCACGGAATGGAAATCCCAGAGGATCCTGTAGGGCGTCTCGAAAAAATCAATCAACTTGTGCAAGCCAACAACATTAAACCTAAGAATTGGAATGATATGTACCGCCAACTAGATAAAAAATTTGGTGCCTCAGATACTAAAAAGGCGAATCGCATCAAGCACCGCCAGTGGCAAAAGAAAGCAAGGGCGGATGTCGCGGCGAAAGACGCAAAGGAAAAGGGAAGACGCAAAGCGCTTACCCCACAACAGCGCGATACTGAAGATGTAAAAGGCGGAATGAGGAGAGGAATGAAGCGCTTCATGAACAAACTCAATCTCAAGGGATTGGGGGGTATTGATGAGGGGAAAGAACTTCCTTATGAACAATTAGTGGAAATAATTACTCAAGCTCTTATGAAGCGTGAGTCTTTTAAAAAACTTTTTGAAGAAAAATACTTAAAATCTAAGAAAAAAGATGTAAAATAAGAAGAATGAAATACGAACAACCGTGGAAGACCTTTCTCAAAGAAAATTCGAAAATGATAGGCTTCTCCATTGATGACATCGTAGAGCGTATTAATTCTTATGAAAATAATACCTGGATATTTTTTGACACTGAGACAATGGGATTCAATCCCAAGATGGATCAGATAACTGAAATTGGAGCGATGGCAGTCGATCCTAAGACTGGAAAAGTCTTGGCAGACTTCGACGAGTTCATTAAATTGAATCCCCCGTCGCTCTCTCGCCTCCACGAACCTGAATCCGAGGAAAGAAGGCGTTGGGACAAAGAACAGAAGAAGAGTTGGAAACCGCTGGACAAACCATCGGATGTCTTGGCGATGACTCGCTACGGCGGTAAAGATAGAGACTACCACGACGAACAAGAAATTCTCAGCAAGTTTGAAGAGTTCGTAGAGCAATTTCCCAATCCTCTTTTAGTAGCTAAGAATGCTCGCTTTGACATGCACTTTGTTAACAGCAGAAAAAACCAAAGGTTAAAAAGATATCCAGTGCTAGACACGGATCCTTTCATTAAGCACCATGCGATTCCCTTACTTATAGAATTTGCTAAGGGAGATTTCGAACCATTCAGTCGACGAGTTCAGTTGCGTTCACAGCATATTTTAAATAAACTTCAATCTAGGCCCGGAACGTACTCCGCCTCTCTGGGCAAAATGGCGCCTGCATTTGGAATAGATGTTGGTGATTGGCATAATGCTTTAGCCGATGTAAAGATGACCATTGAAATGTTTAATTCTCTAAAAAGACTTTTCACTTTTGCGCAAGGCGTCGACGTAGATGTTCGCAGAGGGCATGCCAAGGCAATTGCGCGAGATAAGAAATACGGAAGACTTTAAAACTCTTGACAACTATTTAATAGTGTAATATGATCTCTAACTTGGAGTTTTTAAAATGTCTAAAAAGAAAGACAAGAAACAAAGAAATTATGTATGCTTAGAGATGATTGAAAGAAGTCAGAACGCTGGTCCGCATATTAATAAGAAAAAAGAAAAAAATAAGAACATATGCCGCAAAAAAGTTACAGACGATTCTGCATAACAAGGAGATAACATGAAAAAACTTTTACTGGTAGCAGCACTGCTACTTTCTTTCCCTTCCCTTGCACAAGAGAAGAATGACTATTTTGGACTAGGGGCAGCTGCTGGTGCCACTAGCGGAGTGGGACTCACCCACAAGGGTTATTTGAGTGATTTTGGATATCAATTAACTTTGGGCGCCTTTGGTTCGCCGAATGATATGCTAATGGGTTCTGTTGGAGGCAACTTAAGTTATACGTTTGCCAAAATGAAGTATGCGCGTCTTTATGGTCTGGCTGGAATGGGAACATTCTTTAATCGTACCGTAGAGCATGAATATGAAATGTGTGACTGGAATCAAATCTCACAAAGAGATGAAAATTGTGTAACGGTTCCTGAGAGCATTCACCATGGTGCAGTCGCCAATATTGGTCTGGGATTAGGGATAGAAGTGTTATTCTGGGATACACTTGGTATTTCTTTTGACGTCCCTCTTTCGACGAGCATTGGGTTGGGAGATGGAGTAGAACTCTTAGGTTTCTTTCCCATTCCTAATCTTTCATTGATTTATTACTTTTAAGATTCTATTTATAAAGAAGAGGTTTCCTATGAGCAAAAGTTTATTAGAATTCATTGAAAAAGAAGTTTCTGCTTTTACCACTATCCAAAAAAGTGCACCGAAAGCAAAAGACTCTCCCACGCTAGATTCTTTAATTGAAATGATTGATAAGGAAGTATCTAAACTCGCCACCATCTTAGAGGGTCGCGATGAGGAGAACTTCGATATCCAAGCAGCGTACGACAGTATTCCCCTCCCCACTCTCTCCGAGATGGGTTGGGCAGATCCTTCCAAAAAAGGCGGCGAGATTCAAGATGGAACCCGCCGCGAGTTGGCAGAATATTTAGCACCGATTGCCGGAAAGTCAGCGTCTCTCCAAGAGGCGGTTCAAGATCTTCAGGCGCATATGGAGTTGACACTTTCGCTGCCCAAGGAAGATTTGGAAAGTTATCCGGTTTCCACACTGTTGTCGTTTTTGGTTTTTTATAAGACTTTAACTCACATTATTGCTAATTTTAATAGTGCTACTGCGGGGTTTCTCTTTGAAGCACTTCTGGGCGTTTTGACGGGGGGTAAGCAAATCCCCGCCAAGGGTGCTGGGGGTGGTGATACTATTGCCGACTTTAAGTATGTTACAGGCGCCAAAGGAAAAGGCAGTACACGGTGGGTGAGTTTAAAATTATTAACTGAAAAAGGCACAACCATTGATGGGTCCTTTCGGGATCTTATTAATGATCTCGCCGATCCTACCAAGAAAGGTGGGATTGAATATGTCGTGGTCCTCAAAGACTTAGAGGGCGGAAAGGACGACCTCGAGGGGTCGTTAAAATTTTATAGTTTCTTCCTTAATCGCGATACCCTCCAAGAATTTTTAAGCACCTCCAAGCAAGGGACTAAGGACTTGCAACTTGCCGATCCTCGCGCCATGAAATTACTAGATTCCGAAGCATCAGGACTAACACGCCATGAAGGAACCTTCTTTGAGTGGTTAACTGAATTTTTAAATAATCTGGATTATATGACCACTGCAAAGGAAAAAAAGACCCTCAAGAACGCAACGGAGGACGTGGTGAGATTGTGGATGGGAGAGTGGAACAAACTCACCGACGCATTAAATAAATTCGCGGACTGGGATGAGAAGAGTAAGTCTTATATTGCAAAAAAAGAAAAAGACATTGCAAAGGTTCAAGACTTAGAGGACGCTTACTACACCGACTTTGAAGACGGCGGACTTCCCAAGACTGAAAGGCACGTACGAAAGATCGCCACGGATCCGTCCATATTAGGCACTATTGGAACTGATCAGTTTGGCGGCAAGCGCGGGGACCAATTAAATAAAATTTTTAAACCACTTTTGGTAGCATTACGCGGAATGTATATTGATAAGGAAGGATCGGACAAGAAGAAAATTGTTGATCCTAAAACAGGAAAGAAAGTTGCCAACCCGCAATGGCGCCCTTCTAAGGGAGAAGAATATGCGGAACGAGTTAAATCCATAACATTGCCCGGTGCTAAAAAGAAGGGAAAATTTACTTATATGAACCCAGAGCAATCATGGGCATACCTACAAAAAATCGAAGATGACAAAGAATATTGGGATACCATCAAAAAATATTCTTTCGGATACTTGAATACTAAGCAATTTGTCATTACTCAAGATCAGATGAAAAAATTAGTAGGAAGTCCTTTTGGGACACTTTCGGTGGGAAAGGCGCTGATTCGAGACGCGCTGTTGGAAATGATTGATGGAGTAAATCGCCGCATGTTTACAATTTTTCGCACAATGGGAGAATTATCGGCCCATCTTCGTACCTTTTTTATGAAAGATATGGAACCCGAAGCCGGCGAACAAGCAAAACTGAGTGCTCGAGCGGTCGCTTCGGATACTCAGAAACTAATTACTAGTAGCAAAAAGCAAGGGAGATAGTGATATGAAACTCACCAAGAAACAACTTACGTCAATGGTGAAGGAAGTACTAAATGAGGAAAAGATGCCTTTTCCAGGTGCTACCCTTCCCGGAGGGAATGTTCCCGAAGATGAAACCAACGCCTTAAACAATCTTAAAAAGAACTTCGATATCATCCGAGTATACGAAGAAGATGAGGAAGGGGAGGACGAAGAGGTTGTCTTTGAAGAGAACGAAGTGACTGAGACTGTCGAAGAAGCGGTAGAAGCGAAAGACCTAACCGTCGCCGATATCGTCAATGAAGAAATCGAAAAGTTCATCGAACTAAAAAAAAAAGTAATTTCTCCCTAATGCTAGAGCGCGAGGAGCGCATTACCAAAGAACGTCTAGACGAAGGTTTGGGAGAGTGGGCAGCAGAGGCAGGACACCTAACACTGGACCTCATAGGACTCTTCCCGGGCGTTGGTAACATCGCCGACGGACTCAATGCCGCATGGTATGCACAAGAAGGGCGCCATTCACTGGCAGCACTCTCAGCACTGTCTGCCATTCCGGGAGCAGGGTATGCAGGCGCAGTTCCAACAGCGGCCAAGTGGGCAAATAAATTTCCTAAAATGGCCAAGTGGTTCAAGACATCGAAACAATGGGCGGCAGCGAAAGGTATTGGCAAGGCGGGTAGAATCGCCAAACTTGAGCGCGCCAAAACAGCCCACCAGATAGCTCAGAGGGCAGCAGCAGCAAAAGCAACTAAACTGGCGACCGATGCTGCAAAAGCGGGTAAATCGCCGCAATCTGTAAAGGCGTGGCGAGAGGCATCCGAACTTGCAAACGCGGAAGGAGCAAAACTCCTCGCAGCCCGCGAAGCTCTGTTTGCAGCTAAAGGCGGGACGCGAACTCCAGGCGCCATTGCCGCGAGAAAGGCGGCAGCAAAGGCGGCGGCAATAGGCGCAAAGATGAAAGGACCGGCGCGTGATGCAGCGGACTTCGCCATTGAGATGCAGAAGATACTGGGAATTCACAAGGGAACTTGGAGTGGTAAAGCAAAACAAACACTCGCACGAACACTTTTCAAAGGCGTTGACGATACCGATCAAGAGGAATATGAAGAACTGCTTTCCCGTGCAGCGGGAGATCCTTACGATCCCGACACCCAAGAAGCGCTTATGGAACTTGCCGAATTTCAAAATAACAAACCCGCTGGTCCTTTTAATGCGGAGCAACTAGAAGGACGCTTTGGAAATGTGGCGAGGGAGTTGATGATGAACGAGAAAGGGCAATTGGTTCCCATCGAAGTTAATAACGCGAGATTGGCAAAAGATCTGGAAGCAATTGCTACGGGTAAGGATCCCAAGAGAGACAACCTGGCGATCTTACAAGATATTCTGTCAGATGAACTAGCGGGAGATAGAAGCGAGCAGGTAAAAGCTCTTATTCTTAAATCCCTTGGCGCTTAGGAAGCGCTTCAACCTACATCTTAAAACACTTAAAATAAGTGATTAAGTTATTTAAACATAAAGGAGGATTTTATTATGGATAAAGTCATAGGAATGTTAAATAAAACTGCGGAGATTTTCCGCTCACTAACCGGAGCAGGTCTTGCTTTGCTGGCCACTGCTGTGGTTGTGCAAGTGCTTTTTGGGCCTCAGGCGCCTTTTCTGCCAATTGATGTGGTCGGAGGTATTGTAGACCTCACCAAACAGTTGGGAAGTGAAGGATTAATTGGATTGGCAGCAGTCGGAGTACTGTGTGCACTATTCACTAAAAAATAAATAAAATGAATGAATAATAAATTAAGGAAGAGGGCGTATGCCCTCTTTTTTTTTCTAATTATATTATGAGAACAGGATCTCTTGTTACGTTTAAATGTTTTAAAAATACTAAAAAAATTAATGATATTGGTGTAGTATTAGAAGTACAACAAACTTTAATCTTAAAAGACTCTATAGGATTTGAATATGAAGACTTGTTACGCATCCACTGGTTTACCGAAACTTGCAATGCCGGGGTTCCCTCTTTTAAGACGGACCACCTTCAGCGACGATGGTATCTGGGGGAAGGCATCTATATAATAGAAAAGGAAATGGTTTATGGCAACTTTTAACAAAGGCGATTGGGTTCAAATTACTCCCACGCCAGACACTCGATGGAATTTTTGGACCACCTCTCACACGGCCTTGTGTGGAATGTTCGGAGACATCAGTGATATCGAACTCTCTGAGGACGAACCGAAAGTCACTTTCGTCTTAGTGACAATTTATGATAGCAACGATGCACCCGCATTTCAGGAATGGTTTATGGAACAACATGTTATTTTAACAACTAAATACGACAAGTTTTTAAAAGAAGAGAGGGATAAGGCGTGCGACGAACTCCAGAAGTGGGAAAAAAAGAAAAGACAAATGGTGGACGACACCCTTAAAAAAGCATTTGGATTGATCCCTCTAGAGGACCCCCCGAAAAAAAAGAAGAAAGGGGACAAGAAAAAGTCCAATACCGCACAGTGCGCCGTAAGCGCAGATGGCGTAGAAGAAGTCTGGGAAGGCGACACCGAGGAATATTTAGTTGATGAGATTGAGAACATCCTCGAAGAGTTAGACGAGTTAGACTCTTGCGATTATGATAACGCGTGGAAATATCCCGATGGCGCAGACTAGAAAATATACAGCAGGAGATGTCGTCTACTGCAACATTTTACAAGTGGCGGGCGACGATTGGGAGGTCGCTTTGGAGGGCGGCCGCCTCTTAGATTTACAAAACCAATTAAAGTCATGGCCCAACGTCTTGGGAGTGGTTTTAGAAGATCGCCCTACTTTGAAAGTGGTGAAAATCTATATCATGGCGCTAAATAGATGTATTAGAAGTTCTTATACTCATCTATTTACTTTGGAGGAAAGAAATGACTATAATAAAAAATAATATTGCGCGCCTTTTGGCGAGGCAGATTAAATATGCAGTAGAGGCGAACGGTTATAGATTTTTTGACGGTAATACGTCCTGGAACCTCAACATAATTGGCATTAGAAGTGATAATAAAGATGTTAATCATTTTGACGACAACCTATTGGTCATCTATCGTAACGCGAAGAAGGAGTGGGAAATCTTTTGTGCAGCTGCAACTACCGATCCCGGACTCGTGCCTCTCCTTAAACCTATCAGCAAAAATGGAACTGCTATTCTAGTGCCGGGACAGTATCGTGGATCTCACAAGATTGATTTGCATGGGGGGAAGTATCTTGCGCTTCGACAATCAGGCGGGCCCGTAAGGGTATATCGCGACAATGATCGAGATCGAGTATTGGAGATGGATGAAGATACAATCGAAGAAGGTTATTTTGGCATCAATATTCATAGGGGCGCGAGGAAGGGAGACACGCGACTCGTTCAGTCATACAGTGCGGGATGCCAAGTGTTTCAAAGTGCCAGAGACTTCAATAAGTTTATGGAAATATGCCAAAAAAGTGCAGACAAGTTCGGCAATCGCTTTACTTATACGCTTTTAGAAGAAAAAGACATCTTGGATGACTGACATTAACACGAACCTCCTAACGTCTCTCAAAATTGAGCACGACTTGGTACTCGCAGAGTACTTGGAGGCAAAAAAGGCAATGGAAGGAGTGCCCACCCCTGAAAAACTCAAGCATCTTATCGTTATTACCGCTCGACTAGCGGAAATACGAAAAGAAATGGAAAATGAGTTTCCACAGGCGTAAAACTAATTATTTATGATGAAAAATACCACCACTTTAGTAAAGAACTGGAAAAAGCACTTATCTGAGAAGGTCGACCCCGATTCTATCAACTTAAGCACCTTCAAAGTTCAAGACTCTTTGAATGCCGACGTGTTTGAGGATGATGATTTCATTAATGCTGAATTGAAGAGACATCTGGAGAAGATAGCGCGTGATTTCATACAGGGATTGGGGATCCCCGTCACCATTGATGACATTGTTATTACGGGAAGTATCGCAAATTACAATTGGTCCCGATTTTCGGATGTGGATGTCCATATACTCGTGGATTTTGATGAAATTGATGAAAATCATGAGTTGGTGAAGGAAATGTTTCAAAAAGCTCATGCTCACTGGAACCGTTTGCATAATATTAAGGTAAATGACCATGAAGTAGAGATTTATGTGCAAGATGTGGATGAACCACACGCTTCGACCGGCATTTACTCTCTTTTGAACGATAAATGGGTGAAAAAACCGAAAAAGCGCCCATTTACGCTCAATAAAGAGGAAATTCAAGGTAAAGCAGCTAAATTAATGGATGATATTGATGAAATCGAAGAATTATTGGATAAAAACGACTTTGAACAAGCTTTTGATGACGCAGGTCGATTAAAAGAGAAAATTCGCAACTTTCGAAAGGGGGGACTCGAAAAAGGGGGTGAATACTCAACAGAGAACCTCGCTTTCAAAGTTTTGCGAAGAAATGGGTATTTAGAGCGCCTTTCGGACATGAAAAACGAATCTTATGACCAAATGATGAGTTTAGAAGAAGAAGTGATGCTTTCAGAGACAATGGCGGACTTAAAGCGCGTCAAAGAGAAATATGAAGACGATATTGCGATGACAGCAGCAATTAGGCGCTTAGAAAACAACGATCCTTCTGGAAATCACAAATATATCAATTGGTTTGTAAAACAACTCGAAAAAGGTGAGGTACACGGCGGAAGTGCGGCAATGATTATCGGAATGGTAGATGCCATCCAAAAATTTCATAGATATATCCATTTAATCGACAAAAAAGATATTAATCAATATAAATCCTATGATGACTTGCGTGCTGTTGGCAATATGGCACAAGATGCCTATATGAAGAAAGAAAAGCAAAAAGAAACATACTCCCAAGATAAAGAACAAGCGACTGAAGAGTCGGATGTTGTTTTTGATTCTGGTGATAAGGGGATATGGGTAGTGCGCCCCGACAGCGAACATGCTTCCTGTTTTTATGGGCGAGGAACCAAATGGTGCATTTCGGCGGAGGAGGCACAAAATTACTATGATCAATATACCGAAAGAGGCAAAGTTTTCTATTTTGTCTTAGATAGACGTCGAAAAAACAACGATCCGCTGAAAAAGATTGCTTGGGTAGGAAATAGCAGCGGCGAGTTCGAAGAATTTTTCGACGCCAAGGATGCACCCATCAGATATAACCAAGCGGTAAATGCTATGGTCGCTACACACGGGGCGGAACTACAAGAAGCGGCAGAAGAGGCGATGAAGTCCCACTTAGATGCCAACTTGCCCGATCATGGATGGGAATACCAGATTCAGGAGATTTATGAACGCTATACTGAAGGAAATCGATATCAGTGGGTGATGTTGGACGAACCAACCCTCGAAGATACCGGAGGTGGTGATGGCGACTATGTAGAGATGAACGCTCGCGCTAGTATGCTGTTTAAAAACCCGGTGAAATCGAAAAATCCAAATCTTGGCGATAGTCGGGGAGTCGGTGGCGCCGAGGTATGGGCATTGAAAAAAGAAATCCACGATATTCTGTATAGCGCGTGGCGAGGTGCCGCGCCAGACGCCGATAGTATCGAAATAGACACTCGAACGAT
>Ga0080013_1001974_pt1 | contig 25505 bp, 16 predicted proteins | sample ETNvirenome_6_85_FD_69236 | JGI IMG/M metagenome (GOLD analysis project Ga0080013, IMG submission 69236) | Marine viral communities from the Pacific Ocean - ETNP_6_85 (SPADES assembly) (version 2) | ecosystem: Environmental > Aquatic > Marine > Oceanic | place: Pacific Ocean | collected 2013-06-19
AAAAGGCATTCCAAAAGAAAACGGATTCGTCCGAAGCATTGCAGTGAACATGCTGACATCTGGGTAATCAAACATAACTTGGTTTGCCCGGATTACGGCATCTCGAACTGTGAAGTTATGGTTCTTCACAAGCTCATACGCATACGATGCGCGTCCAATGTCATCGATGGATCCATACGCCTGACGTCCCTTCTTGAGAGAAGCACTAATTGCGCGAGGGATGCTAGGGACCTCAAAAAGATTTTCCCTTTTTGGAATCTGCCCCGGACGGGCGGCGTCATCCGTTGCTCTAATCAAACTAATGTTATCTGCCAGACCATTCCATGCCTGATCTGACCCCATAAGGCCATCCAGCAACTTGCCCATAGCGCGGTTATTAAGGTCAGTGGAGTCCAAGGAGTTCATAAACTCCCCTACAGTGCCCTTGTTGTCTTTGCCTGCAAAAACGTCTACAAGGAAAGACTCCGTGGCTGCTCTCGCCGCCCCTGAATCCCCAAGCTCCACAATTAGATTTCCAAGCACGCCCTCTTCAACCATTCGTCGAATAACAGGGTCTGCGCTTTTGTCCCCAGCCCGAACCTTTTTCAATTCATTATGTACCTTTCTCCAATACGTTCCTCGAAACGGGATGTCTGCAGCAACAGACTGGAAGGTGTACATACCAATTAAGTTTCGGACCATTGTACCTGTGATTGGGTTTACAACAGCACCAATCTTGTACATATTGTTTATCTTAACCAGCGCACTTTCTTGGGCTTTTACAAGCACATGCTGCTGTGCGTAATACCTCGCCACACTCTTGTGAATGTAGAAGTCGGACATAGCGCCACCCGCTTGAACGGTCTCGGCATCTTTTAGTCCTGGTCGCTGGTATCGAACTGTTTTATCGCCAACCTTTAGCTCTTTTGTCTTTACCTCAAACGGGTTCTTCCAAAGCAGCCCAAATTCCGCCATTCTTGGCAGAGGAATTGCATCTCCTTTAACGTATGAATTTCGATTTAAACCTGAGTTGGTGTTTAATTCGTAATCAGACACCAAAAGCCCATTTTCCCTGAGCATTGTTTGGAGTCGAAGAACTTCTCTTCTTTGAACCAGCCCCACGTATGTTTTGGCCGCAGACTCTCTGTAGCTTGCAAGGCTTTCTAATTGCTGCTCAAAAGAAAGGTCTTTCGCCCACAGTCTTGTTTTAAAAAACCGTGCGTCTCCCTGCATGACAATGCCGTTTTGATCAAGGGTCTCCTTGGCCGTATCCATTAGTGTTTCAAGAGCTTTTACCGGGTTGGTTTTAAACGTACCCTTTCCGTTCTTTTTATCTACAAACTCCTGCACCTTTTTCTGGTCTGGGAATAGCTGCAGATATTTCTGAGCAACAGCGGAAACCTGAACCTTGTACTGCTCTGGGCTAATCCCGCGCCTTTCCTCGAAGGGCTTTCCTGCCTTCTCATCATCTAGCCATTTCTTATAGTCCCCAAGAATCCTAGTGATGTGGCCAGCTTCAGCCTCTCTCAAGAAGTAAGAGCTTACATAGTTAACAAGACGAGGAATGACTTCGTACCCTTGGAATTTAAGTGGGCTTTCTCCTACAACACGGGTATGATTTTCGTACTGTTGCCTTGTCTGTGTGGAAACCTTTTCATTTTCCCCAAGCTCTTTTACAGTTGCCCGAACAAACTTCTGGTCTGCCGCACTTATTCCCTGCGGCATTTCTCTGCCATGGGTTAGCTCGTTAATAGCAGCCGCCACACGGGCCGCTCTTTCCTGGGCCTGCTTTGTGTCTCCAAAGTCACGGAGAACCTTATATTTCTTTCTCCGACTAGGCGCTTCTTTCCGGTCCCAGGTGCCGCGAGTCGAAACAACGTCCATGTCCCTGACAATGACGCCCTTTGGCCGTGCGCTTTGAATTGAAATATCAAGAGCTTGCTGCCCAAGAATGAGATCCATTCCTACGGAAAAGATCTTACTAGATATTCCCTGCACCGTGTTATTAGCCACAGCAAGCATTTCCCGCTCTTTTGGACCCATAGAGGCATACGTTCTTTGGTTTCCATTTTCATCTAAAGCAGGTACCCATCGAATGGACTCTACGCCTTCAAGGGCATCTTGTTGAGTAATGGACCTAATGTCCTTCGCTTCAGCAACAAGGGCATCACGTTCTTGTTTAAGGGCTGCAAGCTCTTCTGGGCTTTTTTGTTTTTGTAGTCGCAGTTGCAGGTCTTCAATCTTTGCGACATCTTTGGGGTCTAAAGAAACGGAGTCTTCAATTTCTTTCTTGGTCAGTTGGTCTTGAAGCGTGGCGTCTATCTCCCCCTTGCGGGTTTTGATTTCTTCCATGCGCCCACGCTCATCAATCGCGTCTTCCCAAACGCCAGGACTGTCCTTATCTTTCCTACGCTTTACCTGAAGGCGCATTACGTCAGCAACGTCAATGGAAAAGCCACCGACGTCAATCTTTTCGCCAATAAGGCCGCGATGAATTAACTCTGCCGCAAACTGGAATTGATCTTCAGCCAAGGTCGTAAGGCCTTGCAAAAGCTCTCCTTCAGTTCCAAACTCCTCAGAAAAGATGCCAAGCTCCCTTAGAGCATTTGCAACATCCGCATTCCTTAAATCAAAATCCCCCCCAAGCAATTCTTTTGTAGCGGCCTCAATGTCCGCCTTTGCCAATTGCTCAACGCCACCGGCTCGCTGTATCTGATGGTAGACATCTCGTCCCAAAAGACTGCTGTTTGTGGCGGAATACATAAAAAGGTGCTCGAGAAATTTCCCAAAACCGCTTTGGTGGTTCTTTGCAATCTGATGGTGCAGTCCGTAATTAACTACGTCTGAGTACCAGCTTGGTATATTTGCAAAAGAAAAAGGCCTCTCCATAAACTCAGCAACTGCCAACCCATAGTTAACAGCACGAGTGTTTTTTGAAGCCGCAGACACAAGAGCATCTGCCTTTTCTCCCAGAAGATTTCTTCTTGCAACTTGCGCGGCACCGATAATTCCAGTCTGGAAGCGACCCCTGTGTGGAGCATTTTTAATGGTAAGCTCTAAGCCATCCCCAAACACTCTTGAGGTGACATACGCTTTGGAGGCACTTCTTCTCTCTGCCATGTTTACAAAGTAATCTATGTAATTATCTGAAATGCCAAGGGCCTCATAAACAGCCGCGTTCTTTTCCCCTCGATGTGCAAGCTGCTCCGCAGTGCTTAGGCGGTTTTGTTGCGCCATTAAAGCCTCTGGCGTCGTATTATTCTTTGCGGCCATCTCATCAAGGACAGTCCGTAAATTCTTAGAGACCGGAGCGTTTTCTGCTCGATACACGAGGTCTTGAATCAAAGCTGCCTCAGACTCGCCAAGCAGTTCAAGATACACCCTGACATCTGTTTCGCCAGTAGAGGCTATTCTCCGAGCGTAATCTTTTGCTGCCTCTGCGTCTGTGCGGAGATGGGCAAGCAGTTTGTGATTGTTGGGATGGTCTGTATTCCAAAAGGCCTTTAGGGCCTCTCTGAGCTTTCTAATACCAACCGTGTCTTTGTTTGCAGCACGATTACTAATATCAGCAGCAATTTCTTCCCTTCTCTGGACTTCTTCTGGAGGCGGAGTTCTTCTTGGGGATTCCCCGGCCTGCTGAGATTTTATTTGAAGCTCTTCTTTTAGGCCTACCTCGAGAGCATCTGCCACATCTCGAGCAAACTGCGCCTTGTCTCTATACGCACGCGCAGTAGGATCATTTGCCTCTGCAAGCTCATCTGCTTTCGCCTCAAACTCTTGGGCTTCTCTTCGCTTTTGGTTTATTGTGGGCTGTACGTCATCCCCACTAATGCGAATTACATTCTCTGGACTGTCTAAACTAGCAGCGGCTTCCTTTTTCCTGCTAATAGGGCTGCTTGCTAATTTCTCCGCGTCTTTAAACGCTTCCATTTGAACTTCTTTTGCGGTTTTGTACTGCGCTTTGTACTCAGTCATCCCCTCTACATAAAGAGCTTTAGCGCCAGCGACATCTCCCTCTTTAAATAATTCAAAGGCTTGTGATACTTTTTGAAGCGCAGGGCTTGCCTCTATCGCAGCACCCACTGTGGTAACCCCATGCTTTATAGCGGGTTTTACTGCAAGCTTTGAAATGCCAGCAGACCCCATGGCGACATTAAGGACACCAAAGAGCGGGTAATTATTCCAAAACTCTTTTCCTTCCGCTACTAGCTTTGGGTCTCCAATGCCAGTCGCCCCTGCAAAAGAAAGGGTAAAGTCATGCCACATCATCTCAGGGCTCATAGACTCTGCCATTCGTTGGGCATACTCTCCAACAACTGTATCAAACTCAGAAGCTTGTTGCCGGGTGGCAACTTCTGTGAACACCTGGGCCATAATTACCCCGGCTTCGTTTTGGAACGCCTGTCCAAAGGCTCCAGCCTTCGCAGCCTCCCCAATTCGCTCTGAACTAATTCCTAATGCTTTTCTGTAAGTATGCTCACGAAGCTCATTTTTAAGCGACCACGGGTTCACGCCCGAACGGTAATTTGAACCTGCCCCTTCCCACGGAGCGACCTCGGATTCGCCTCGGTAGTGCTTCAACCACTCTTCCTTGGCGTCGTCTTGGGCTTTTCGCATCGCCCAGCCTTCCTTGGGGGGCCTAATTGGGCGGTAGCCTTGGAGGAAGAGGCTATCTGCATTATCTGGGTCTATCGCGTCTGCCCAACTTAAAGCTGATGAAAGTTTTAGCCTTTCAAAAATAGCCTCTTTGCTCCAGTATGGGGAATTTGGGAAAGCCCCGCGAAGGGCTGATTCTTGCACGGCTCGGCGGCTCTTTACCTTTTGCGCCCGCTCGCGGGGTGAGTCCAGAACTCCAATGTTGGCTTCCATAAGTTCTGAGCCAGCAAGCTCTGCACGAACTCGCTCGGCTGGAATGCCTTCCATAAATTCTGCGCCAGCGAGCTTTGCAGGAACTCGCTCGTAATACACTTTATTGATGTGCTCCCAAAGGCCCTTTTGGTAAGGGATTAAATTCTTTGGATCTAGGATGTATTCAATGTCAGAAGGCATCATTTTAACTGTTTCAAAGCTGCCTTCCTTTGGGTTGTGGGAACGCCCTCCTATACGGGCATAGAGGGCAAACATTCCTGATGTCCGAGCAGCCGCAACACTAGGGTCTCTCATTACCGCGAAGGTATCTTCGTACACTCGGACTTTCTGCGCCTCTACAGATTTAGGGTCTGCGTTTAATGACGCCCCTCTTAAATCAATTACTTGGTTTGCTTGCTCTGCATTAAGTATGTTTGCGTAATTAACATCTCCGGTGACCTCACCTCTGTTTCTAGCTCTCCCTTGGGTAGCGGCCAAAAAGCCAGAAACCGGGATTGTTGGAAGAAGAGTGGTCAGTTGAAGCAACTGCGTAGCAAGCTTTCCGCCAGTGCCTGTCACGTTTTCGGACTGAACAAACAGGTCCTGTGGCTTTATTTGCTCCTGCGCTCCCAGATACTTATTTAAATATTTAAATGCTTCGTTTCTTGTTTCTGCGTCAAATGCCCTCGTAGAGTTGGAGAGAAGCATTTCTGCATACTCATCTAGCGTGGGAGATTGATATGTTTCATTTTCTGCAATTGGGCCTTCTTCAACCCGTTTTTGGCCTTCGAGTTCTGGAGAATCCGTGTAAGCACCTTTTGGGCGGACTCGCATTCCGCCTTTTGTTAAAATAGTAGAGCCTGATGCCTCTGGGGTGGCTCCTTGCTCAAAAAAGAGAGCATTAAAGCTATCGATGCCTGCTTCTACAAAATTAAAATCACCCATTGCCCGAAATGCATTACGCATTGACGTCAGGTCCTTGCCGTACTTTGCATCATTTGGCCGGTCAGATTCTTTTGCATTGGACGCTTCTTCTACGGCGGCAGCAGCCATAGCCTCTAGGGCCAACTGGCGCTCAACTTCACTCCCGTATGAAACAGTCTCAATAACTTGTCTTGCTAAGTTCAGCTTTGGGTTTGGGCTTTCTCCCGCATCTAAATAAAAGCGTCTTTTATTGACTACAGTAGAGGGGCGCTCTGACTTAACATCATCCTCAAAGAAAGGGTCTGAGTATCCTGCCCCGGCATCAGGAGACGTAAATGGTCCTGGGTATATGGGGTCTTCTTGGACTGGAGTTGGCCCAAACTCACGGCTTTGCCCAGCCTGCCATGCAAACGATGACTTCCATGTGGACGCAAATTTCTTGGCATCTTCCGCTGAATCAAATTCAATGTAATTCCCTTCAGCTACTGCGGTGTAAGGATCTCTGTCCTCATACAAACCTTTCGTTGGATTATTATACCGCATTGAAGGGTAAACAATATGCGCCTCTTTGCCGTTAATGTGTATCGGCTTTTCTGGCGACGTGTACATCAATCGGTGCGTAAGCTCTAAGTCCTCATCTGAAGTTCTATGGTCTGTCCACTCCCCTTCTGGGCTAATAAATTTCTTAGGATACTTCTTGGGGTCTACAATTCTCCGCACAAACGGAATATTGCTGTTTTTTTGAATGTGAACATCTGGGTTAAAGGCAACTGGACCGGCCTCAACTGCTTCCACAAACTCGTCTACTTCACTAGTCCCGTCCTGCAAATACGAAATAGATGGACCCTGGTCAATGGGAACTACATCTAATGCCTCGCCAGTCTGGGCCTGTATGGGCTCTGGAAGCGGCTCTGGCTCAGCCTGGAATGCGTGTAAAGGGGCAGCTTGGTATTGGTACTCTGGAGTGTCTTCATAAGGGTTTTCGGCAGGCCCTTCTATAAAGGCGTCTATGACAGAAAGAGGACCCGGCATCTCCACTGGAGGGCTTTCTGGCACATACTCCACAGGCTGTGGCTCAGGCAAATCTTGAGCAGCCTGGTGTGCAGCCATCTCTGCTCTAATTAATCGCAACTCCTCCTCTTCCTCTTCCGTGAGGGGGGTTTCGTTAAACTGAACCATTGCTATTTAACTCCTTAGCGCACGGGTTTGGGGACCAACTCTGCATGAATTTGCGCTAGCGAGTCGCCTCTGTCCAAAGCTGCGCTTATTTGGGCGCTGTTTATTTTCCCCTGCGGGTCTAGTGCTTTTTTGATGTCATTCATTAAGCCGGATGAGTTCCTACCCTCTGGCATAACCCCGGCTTTTACGGTTCCGAGCCGATTCCATGTCGTTTTTCCTTCCAGCGTTCCCCAATAACCTGTTTCCGCTTTGGCTTTTGGTGCTGCCCATTCAGGAGCATCTCTGTTCGTTGATTGCCGCACCGCCCACGCCTGATTTCTTAACACCATCATCGCCTTGGGACTCTTTTTGAGTTGAGCATAGACTCTGCCTCTGGCGGCAATTCTTTTGTCATGAGGCTGCGTAGTATCTCGCATGATTTGTACGTCTTCTTGATTGGGTACCGCACTGAGATACGAGCCCTTGAGCTTGTTAATCACTCTCGGGAGTATGGTGTCTGCAGTAGCGGGGTCCTCAAGCTTATTCATGTAATCTGCTTTATTTGCTCCAGAATCTCTACCGTGAGTTACTCTGTAAGCAGATATATCAGATCTGCTAAGGGCTGCTATTTTGCTTTCTGGGTCTATCTTAAGATAACTTCTCCCTTTGTTGGCAGCCGCTGCACTATCTATGGCCCGTTGTTTTCGCCTTGCAAGCTCTTTTTGTTGCTCCTCGGGTGTTGCGTTGCCAATAATGCCCGGTGAACTACCAACATTTGGATTGCTCATGGCCTCTTTATAAAGCAAATAGGCTGCAGCGTGATTCTTTGCATCATTGGCTCTGCCTCCTGCTCCGCGACCTCCAGAGCCGCCTCCCGTTTTAGTTGGTGTAGGCACTTTTCCTATCGCAGTAGATGTCTCAGAAATGGCGAGAGATCTGCCTTCATCAAGCCTAGCCCGCAGTTGGTCTGCAGCAGCAGCGTCCATTCCAAGCTTTAAAGCATGGGCTGCAATTAAAGCATCTCGAGCAGGGCTTTGGGGAAGAGCAGCAAGGGCTTTCTCAAAATTACTAAGCTGGTCTCTAAGAGCCGTTGCTTGCTGCCGCTGCTCTTGGGACAGGTCTTTAAAATAGTCGATAGCCTCTTCTCGCTGGACCATTTTTCTTTCAAGCGGAAGAGTTATTTCGTTTCCTGGAGGAACTTCACCCTCTGCAAGATTTTTGTAATGCTTTCCTTCATAACCAAAATCAGAAGTCTCGGGATCTGACACTTCATACGCAGGCCCTCCGCCTGGAATTTGAACCACATTTACAGCAGGCTTTGGTTCTTGTGTTTGCTCATAGTCTACCATCTTTGTTTTTGGGCCAAAGTGAGAACTCATCGCAGCTTTTCTTACACTGGAGTCTACGTTGGAAAGATTTCTAGTAAGGGCATTAGACCCTATTTCCGCAGCGGCTGCTGCGTTTGCGTGCTGCTGTTTTTTTACATTATGTTCGTGTTGCTTTACGCCCAAGTCATGCGTCTGCTGAAATTGCCGATTTGACTCTACAAATTTCTTCGCCTCTAGCTCTGTCTTTTCTTTGCCACCAAACCACTCATAACTTGCCGCATTTACGGCCAAAGAGCCTAATGTTTTGGCCATTGTGCTAAGGCCTGCATTTAACAGTTGATAGCCAGGGTTTGCCAACCTTCTTTGGTGGGCCAACTCTCTAGCGCGAATTTCATTGGGGTCTCCCCCTGGATCCCTAAAACGGGCCATTTTAAACCTCCAATGCTACTAACCTGGTTGGTCTGTATCCAAAGCCGCCGCAATTTTAGCAAGAGTCTCTAGCAGCCACGCTGCAACTTCATCCGAATCTTTCCCTCCTGCCACATCTGACATCGCCATCCCAAGAGCCACCATAATAGAAGCCCCGTATCCCTGGTCATCTTCTCCTTCGTACTGGGTCTCAATCATTCCCAAAAGACCGCTAACGTAATTGGCCACATCATCACCAAACATAGTGGCAATGCCCAGACCCGCTTGATTCAATTCGTTTTCAAGCTTTGCCCCATCTTGCTCTAGGGCTAAAAGCTTTGTGTAGGTGTCAGCTTCGAGCCCCCACTTATTAACTAGCGCCTGAAATTTTTGCAGGTCAAGGCCATATTTCTCAAGGTCTAGGGCAGCAATATCCCCTTCAGCAATGAATTTCTGAATTGCCACTGTGAAGTTCTTAATGCCTAGATCTGCAGCCATTTGGTTTAACTTTTCCAAATCCATGGCCATTGTTTCAAGGTCTTTAAACTGTTGAGTTACGCCCTTCATTTCTTCAAGCATTTGAGCGTAATCAGCCTCAACGGCCTCCATGTCCTTTACCTCTAAGTTCATGTACTCAGAAGCCATCTGCTGCAAGGAGCCCGAAATCGCAGTATTGATGTTCATGGTATGGGCGGCAGAGCCAAAGGTCCCTGCCATCGCGGCTTGTCGATCTAACCCCATAAGAACTTGCTGCAAGTGTGTTGCATATTTTTGGTCAAGAAGCTCTATGGCTTGTTTCTTTTTGTCCTGGTCGAGGCCAATGGTATTGCCACCACTTTTTTCAAGATACTTGTTAACAAAATCCTCAATCGCCTGTACGTTCTCTGTCCCAAGTGTAGGGTCTACGCCATCGTAAGGATCTGGAGTTTCAGGGACTTCCGGCTTTTTAATCGTTGGAGACCCAGGCGAACTGGGAAGACCGGCATCAAGCCCCTCCTGCATTTCCTCTACACTTTTTGCCTCATACCCCGCCTCATTACTAACCTCTAGCTCATCTAGCTCTTTTAATGCCTTAGACACCTCATCAGCAGCAGCCTGCACTCCCTTTCCTGTTTCCTCGGTCTCCTCTTCCGCTGCCTCCTCTTCCGCTGCCTCCTCTTCCTCATCTTGCCCAAATGCCTCATCAATCGCCTCCTCTTCCTCTGTCTTTTCGTCAGATTCATAGAATAGCAAGGACTTGGGGCGTTCTAGCTGTGTGAGGTTGGACATCCCAAGAGCTTTATTTGTTTCCAAGATTTCCTGCGGCGTCATGGTTGCGAGCACATTGTATCCTCTTGTGGGATCAAACGCTCCCTGAGTAACAACAGGCCGTCCTGTGGCAGCTTGTCCGCTGGTAACAACAGGTCGCCCTGTAGCAGCTTGCCCGCTAGTGACCTGCGGTGGCTGTTTCATGGCTGGCGTAAGCTTTCGCACAGAAGGTGCCGTAGGGGTCATTCCTGGGATCCCAACAGGCGTTTTGCTTTGCTGGTAGCTGCTCGCAGACTGCTGGGCAATTTGTCTGCCCACAGGCATGTTTGGGTTATACCCACCGCCAGAAGCAAGGTTTCTCTTTGCCCGCTGCTGAGTACCAGGAGTTGCGCCCATTCCAGTCTGATTGCTGGGTCCTTTTGGAAGTGGTAGTTTGGTTACCATAATAACTCCTAAGTAATGTGCGGCGTGCTAAGTCGAACGGTAAGAGAAACAGTTGGCGGTGTTGCAGTCCCAGTGGCATTGTTTTGAACAATCAACCGAATGTAATGATTTGCATTAACAGTCGCATTGGCGACATTAGAAAGCGTCAAAATCGTCTGAGAGTACGAGGCGTGGTAACACGAATGGGTTACCCCGGCAGCAACATTTGTCCACGCAGAAATATCATCCGCAGCATCTGTTCTCTGAAGAATAAAGGTTAAATTTTGGCCTGAGTTAAAATCAGGATTATTGTCCACCACAATAACTGGATTTGACTTAAAGGTCATCGTAGCGGGTATTTTAACCACGCTCCCCGTTAAAACATTGTAATGGTCTGCGGTGACAACTGCAAAGGCAGAGCTTGCCCCAGAGGATGCAGTTGCCCCAACAGCCTGATAGCCAGTCAACTCACCCGCATTTGCCGTTGTAATGCCCCCTACCGCAGCAATAAAAGCCGCAGATATATGCTTCCCAGTGGCAGTAATTACCAACTCTGAATTTGGATACGCTAGGTTATCGTGGTCAACGTTCCCATTTAAAACGCTAGCAATTGCACCAAACTTGGAATTGTGCATCGCTGCGTTATGCAGATCTCCGTCGCTATCCCCGGTAATCGTGATGTATCCCATTTTAACCTCTTGTTCCTACGCAGTATAGATTATGATTGCTCTCTTTGGGAACCACCTTTTACATTCCCAAGTACGCGAATCTCAGAAATCTCCAATCGGTGTGGCTCAGATGTATTAATAGAATACAAGTCCACATAAGCGGCCCTGCCGTCCTCGTCTGGGGCATTTACCCTTGCATACGCCTCAACGTACTCAGAACTAAGGAGAGGGGCGCTGCTGCCAGCAGGAGACTCGCCTAAAACCATCTCGTTGAGCACAGACTTTGTATTCTCGCTAAACCCTTGCTGCGAGTTAATTATTGTGTCTGTAAACTCTACATCGGTTTCAGTAGCATCAAATAACTTTAAACCCTCTCCCTCAGACCTAACAGTGGCCAACAGGGAAGAGGCGTTTGGGTTATCTTCTACATTTAAGCCAAGCTGCTTTCTCCGCACAGCGATATCTGTGCAAATAATTCTCCCGTCTGAATCTACTCGACCAACTCGGCCCAATCCAATTAAAACAGGAAACGCATCTCCCTTTACCTCAACTACGTCTTCAGACCCGTCTGCCTCGTAAGTCCCCGCAGTAATCACATCCTCTCTTCCGCCAAGTTCATAAATCTTATCTGGCTTTGTATTCCCACTTGCGTCATCACTCGGACTGCTTGAAAAGAAAACACGCTGTTTTCCCTTGTAGGTATACTCCGTCATATTAGTCCAGTTAAGAAGATTATACTTAGTTCCTGTACTGGTCGGAGCCGCTGGTTTAGACGGAGGAGAAGGACCAAAAGAAGCCCCTGGAGTAAGGGAGGTTGCGCTGTATTCCGGCTGGGCACCAGAGCACCAAATAGACCATTTGCCAGGCCCCGCTCCTTCAAGCATGTCTGCATAATTAAATATCCAGACCATATTGTTTTTAGGAGAATCATTTGCTGGCAAACTAAGCATAATCTGTTGCTTTCGTTTGTCGTTAATACAAATGGCTCGATCCATCGCATTTGAATTCACAAAAAATGGATACCCAATGTTGCTAGCCTGGAGCTTCTTTTCGTTAGCTCGAGTAATGCTTGGACGAGTTCTGCTAAACCAAAGCCCATCCATTTCATACGATATTTTATTTATCGTATTTCCGTCTGTCATGTAGCAGCCATCAGTTGCCACAAAAAACAAGTAATCTTTAAAGTAGCAAAACGCTCGAGAGCCCACTAATGAAAGCTCTGCAATGCGTACTCGTTTTGGACTGTTGCTACCGTGATTAATTATTTTATAAACATTTTGATCTCCAAAGACCACCAGGTTTGTCCCAACCCCCACCGTGGCAGTAACATCTTCATTAAAGACCCAGTAAAAACCACCGGGGTCCGTAACAGGAAAACTTCTCCAAAGAGCAGGCTCAGAAACCAAAATTGAACTAGCGTCAATATTCACTCGGTTTCTCTGCAAGTTAAGGGTCTCTTCCGGGGGATTTGAAATATGAATCTTGTCAGCCTGAGAAGGAACATCAAAGCTTAACGCGCAACTGTAAGTTCTTTTAAAGCCTGAAATAACAATTTGATCAAAAAAGTAGGAAAACGTGGTCGGCTTTAAATCGCTAAGTATGTACGACATAACTAAAGGAAAGTTCCCGCTCTCCAACACATTGGAACGAACCTTAAAGTTATCACCTCGATTTAACAAATGGGTGACCACCTGATTGCTAGGCTTCAATATCTCCACTTCCCACAAAGCCCCAATGCCATTGCAGAAATAAACAAACCGACCTGCTGCAACAAAGTTGTACTGAGATTTTGGGAAATAGCCCTCAGAAAAGGGAGGAATCGACACACCATCAACAACCGTTGGGTGCGGACTTCGAGTCTCAGAGTACGGTCCAGTTAATTGATACCAAGCTCGAGCTTCTCCACCCTCTCCAAATACAATTAAATAAACACGGTTTTCAGATTTACTGCCAAGTATAGAAAATAAAAATAACTCATCTTCTAGCATGTATGTAAATAGCCCCTGGCACCGAAAATCAGTCGCTGCAGGGGACCCAGACAAAGAGCTTGCAGGGTCTGCAAACGGGCGAACGCCTGGGCGCTCTCGATACATTCCCCGGTCTGAGATGTCTACATTAAGAAGGAGATCTGGAGCATCTGGGGCAGTAACTTCCCGCGTATCCATCCCTTTAAAGGGAGGCTTGTACTCCGCGATAACTGGCGATGATGGCCTCATTTAGTACTCCCATCGCATTGAATCTCTTTGTTGTGGCTGCTGGCGCTGACGCTGACGACAACCCATCTTTAGGTTTGAGTCGTACTCCCCAAGCACTTCTTGATACAGCGCAGATAATTGTGAAATGTCTTCACCCTTTGCGCTTTTAGCTTGGATTGCAGCCTTGTACACAATTGCAGAATGGAACTGGGGCAAAAACCCACCCAATAGCTCCTGGTCCTTATCTATTAGGTCAGGAAGCTGATCAGGAGTCCACCGCATATAAACATAAACTTCTTTCTTTGGTATGGGTCGAATAGAGAACTTCTTGCCCATAAAGAACGCCTGCACGGTACCGCCACCGCCAAAACTAAAGCTAGGGATGTCAATCAACGAATCTATGGAGGTTGCTCCTTGTAGGCTCGTGCTTGAGTTAACGGCGCTTGTAAACCCGGTAGACTCCATATTCGTTCTACGGGGCATATTAAGCTGTGCAGGGGTATTGTTTACGCTAATGTCTTCGTCTTTACCTAGAAGACCCGCGTACCAAATTGCCATAGGCAAACCAGACAGTTTTACGTTTAGGTCTACTTCATTTGCATTCGCATCGTAAGTGAACCTGTCTGTAATCTGAAATATCTCCGGGCCGTAGTTTACTACCCGGTGGTACATATCTAGGTTTGCATCAGAGAGAAGATCTAGTAGGTATTGCTCAGTCCAACCACCAGAGCCGTCCACCTTCCCACGGCGTTGCAAATATCCATTGAGTCGGCGTACAGCGTTTTCTACATTCATTACGGTATAATAATGCTAGAGGTGGTTTTATTTCGGTCAAACGCTGACCCAAAGTATTTACCACCGTGGTTTGGCCCTGAACCATCTTCGCCTAAGCAAAAATCCATGTTCTCGCCTGAAGCTCTTTTCCAAATCCAGAAGATGTCGTTAATTCGATCGTCCGCTTCATTTAAGGCATTCTTCATGTTTGCCTCATCTTCTTTCTCTTTCATCTCTTCCATCCGCTGAATAGCTGCGTGACGACCCTCGCGCCAGTCGAGAATCAATACACGCAACGAATCCAGATGGACTTCAGCAGGGATCCCGAAGGACCCAGCCTCACCAGGAACCTCAACGGTCATAATGGTGAAGATGGGCTTTTTCCCCCGGTATCTCTCGTTATTTGGCTTTTGCCCGAATACAACCCAACGATTTAACTGAACTCCGTCGAAGTTCTTCTCCACAAAACGTAGATAAAACTCCTCGTCAGGCAATAAGCCATCTAACCCATTAGCGCGTGTCTCCCACTCTTTGTGGGGTCCGGCATCGCTAGTGGCTACAAGGTGCCGGAAAAAATCTAACTCTTGACGAATTAGATCATCCCGGTTTTCCATCATCGGAAGCATAGTCACCTTTATGCGTTAGTGAACCGTGGTCCAGCTACAGGCTTGGCAAAAACAGTACAAGTGTACCGACCATTACCTGAGTTGACAGTGCTGCCAGGATCATTCACCAACTGAAGAACCCGACCAGTCGCCCCGCCAAACTGCATTGTTGCATCAGTTCCATTAAGAGGAACAACATACTCATCAACGCCAGATGTTGCGCTACCAGTAACGTACCCATCCACAAAAGCATCAGCGTCAGGCCCGTCTTCATGAAGGTAACCAATGTCAATTACGCAATCTGCTGAAGTAAACGCAGTCACGATATTGATTCGGATTTCCACAATTTCCCATGTAGTCCCCATAGACGAAAGGACTGGAAATCCAAGCCCAGCATTGTCTACTTTTGTAAAATAAAGCGTCCCATCCTTAGCCCCAGTAGGGCCTTGGCAAAGCGCAAAAGCTGTAGGTGCCACATAAGCAGCTTGGTCACTGGACCCTCGAGGTCCTGTTCTCATAGAATCATTAGCCATTTTATTGCTCCTTTAAGCAAAAACGTCTTTGCCCGCAACAGGGGCAAGTCGCATATAGAAAAATAAACTCGGACCACTTGTCACACTGGCAGTTGGTTGGACTACTGGAACGTCTCCAGCATTCAGAAAAGGAACCCCGTCAGAGTCCACATTGCCGCTTCCTGCTGCAACATAAGAAAGTGTTTGCGCTCCTCCACGGGAAGTGGAAACCTCAAACTTTACAGCAGGAGTCGCAGGGATGTTTAGCGCATCAATATATGCGTTACCATCTCCGCTAACCCCAACGTCACAGGCATCCAGTCCCTGGCCTGCGCTACCATCATTTGTGCCAGCCACAGTAACAATATAGCCAATCTCAAGAACCCGAAAAGCTCGCCCAGCAACTGTTGGCACTGGGTTGAACACCTGTGGTGTTGTACCCCATCCGCTAGTAGCCACTGGCGCTGTTGTAATAACAACTTCTGCCAACTCATTTGAGATTTGGTGTGCTTTTTGAAAACTCATATCTTCTCCTTAAAAGGAGGGGGGCCAGAAGCCCCCCAACTCATTAAGTTGCGATCAAGCCGGTTGGGACTCGAATGTCCTCTTCACGGGCTTGGCAACGTGGGTTTTCGCACACAAGCTCAAACTCATTGTACGCATATGCTTGGAAAGCAAACGTACCTGGAATCTGCTTGAAGATAGCTCCCGTAGAAGTATCCCAACCATATTCACCGAGCTTGACTCGCTTCATCGCAGATCGATCCATGATGGTGTACTGATTCAATGGAGCAGACCGTGCAGTCTCCCATGGAATCTGACGCGCACCGTACTGGTATGCAATCGTAGTGTGACCTTTAAGAGCCTTGAGGTCTGTCTGCATGTAGACAGGGTCAATCTCTTGGAGGTAAACCTGAAGCAACGAGTTATGCGAGAAGATCACAGGACTCATTTCATCAATGTCTTTAGGACCAAGGTCCGACATTCGCATCAACAAGCTTGTGATTCGCCAGTGATTGAAGTCACGAAGGACATTGCCGTTATCGATGATGAAAGACTGCCAAGGCGCTGCTAATGATCGATCAATCCCGTGGTAAGTACCCACATCGTTAATCGCATCTGCCAGACCTGTAATGCAGTTACCCCACTCGTTTCCGTTGGCGTCACCTTCAACAATGAAGTCTTCGTCCAAAACAGTCACAGCAGGAGCCACAACAATTTGCTGGGTGCCTTGATTTACCGATTGAACAGTGCAGGTGTCCGCAGTTCCATCCGCCAATTGAGCCGCAGTGCCGATGGCAAGCTGCATACCAGGCCGCATAAAACGAGCACCAGCATAAGCATCCATGTACGCCTTTGGACTAGAAAGGTTTGCATCGCACTCACGCTGCTTTAGCGTAAGAGTGGTGTTTGCAGTAACATTCCCATTGATAAGAGCAAGAACGCCCGAGTTTACAGAAGCGCCCGCAGCAGTGGAACCAACGGCACCACCAGCAGTTCCACCCCAGTACTTAGGTCCTACTCGGTTCTTGTGTGAGTTCTTCACATCTTGAACCAACTCGGTCATGATCTGCCGGTACATACCTGGCTTGTCATGCGCCCGCATGAGCTTTGGCCCAGTAATCTCCACAATGTCCATGTGGGGGAACAACCGAACCAGCGACTCACTGTAAGATGGTGGGTTGTAGGCAGGAAGCACAGGAGCAGCCGCTCCAGGTCCACCGGAAACAAACCGGCTTCCGCTTCCTTCAGAGGTCTTGTACAATTGGTACATCGAGTCCCCACCATTCCAGTCTTCCTGGTTGATGGAGTCAATCCATTTCTCAACATCGTCAACGGTGTCGAGAAGTTTAATAATCAAGTCAGCATAAGTATACTGAAATAACTCACTAAACGCTCCCGCTGACGTTTGGCTGGTCTTATTAATAGCCATTGTCTGTCTCCTTATTTATGCGCTTTTTTTCGGCGCACTAAATCTTCAAGCAAATTACCAGCCTCTTCAACATTTGTTGGAGCTTTTGGCAATTCTTCAAATCCGGCGGCAGAAAACATATCGGGAAGCATTGCTTTGCTTTCAGCGGCTTCACGCCGACGCCGATTCTCTTCTGCCATTTTCGAGGTCATGTCGTTAAACTTCTTGACCCGACTTTGAGCTACCTGGAGAGCAATGTCTTTGACATCTCCGACAGGTTGTCCAACAGTTTGTCGTCGCTTAACTTCTTCCGAAGCATCAAGCATAATTAGCCGATCGAAATCCATAATCGTTTTTGACTCTGGATGCGATTTTTTAAACGCCTCCAAAGCACGATCTATCTCTCGGCCAGCAGTCTGCTGAAGAGCGTCTGATGCATATTGTTCAACTGCTTGCATACGCGGCTCGAGTCGCTGTGCAATCATCTGCTCAACGAGTCCCTGAACACCTGCCTGGTCACCAGCGTCCACTGAGTCATACCCGGAGTATTCTCCTGTAGACTGCGTGTGTTGCTGCATAGAGGCAGATTCAACTTGTCCTCGATAAAAAGCTTCATTTTGCTGCGATTGTTCCATTGCGCGATAAGCCTGATTGTAGTGCTGCTGTAATTGATTTTTATCATTTTGAGCAGACTTCAATCGATTTTCCAATTCTGCGATACGCTCTTCTGCTGATTTACTCATTCCCTGATCCCTTTATCAAAAGTTAAACTTGCGGTGGCCCCCCACCTCCAAGATCCCCTGCGAAACCTGACGCTATAGCCGGTGCCATTGCTGGCCCTGCTGGAGGTGCGCCCCCCGGAACTCCACCCTTTAGGAGTTCAGCGAGAGGATCAGCGCCTCCACCAGGCTGTTCCATACCAGGCTGCATAGGTGCCTGATTGGGAGCAATTGCCGACTGGTGTCTTTGCAATAATTGTTCTAATTTAGATTGTTGGTCAACAGTAAACTCTAAAAAGAATTTAGGGTCACGCATATTTTCCAACAAAACCCCGATATGTTTTTCGTGGTTCATCCAAGGTTTAAAAAAGGGCTCTTGCCCATCTTGAACTCTTAAAACATTTAATTCTGCAACAGCCTTATCGCCAGGTTCTTCGATATCGGTCAGTTTATTTGCAACTGGAGCACCTAATAAAAGCTCAACAATTGCGTCTGTCCGAGGATTACTTTCTTGAAGCATTCCATTTGCAGCAAGCTGCATAATAGAACTTCGTATTTGATTAGGGTATGAAACAGCGGCAGAGCCAGGAACCATACGCACATCAATTAAATTAAATGGCAGCCCATCAAATTCAAACACAGCCGGTTGTTCGCTTCTCCCCATTAAGGCAAAACGATACCCAATGGGCAGATGGTCTTGGCAAAGTCGGACGAGTTGGGTTGCCTGGTGAGCTTGAGCCACTTCAATTTCTTGTACCGTAGGAGCCATCGCAACCTGGTTCTCCTCGAGAAGACGATCCAAGTACGCAGCACTATCTCCTCGAGCAGGCGTCGAACCCCCAACAGGAGAAGCAGTCAAACTCAACGCCTCTAAGTCAGCCATCGCATCTGAACGCATTTGAAATACGTGTTGCGGCAACTGAGGCGGGACCATGAATGTGGGTTTCTCTTCCCCGTAGGGAATGTATTCATAGATCTCACCAGGCAAACCCTGAAAGTTTACATCGTTAGACCCTTGCGGCTTTAGCATGGGAGGATCTGCCGTCCTCTCTGCCGCCCGGATCTCAATGCGTTCCACTAAGTCCAAACGCTTTTGCGCTTGGCGAAGCACATCAACAACACAAAGACCCCAACCCCTGTCGGAGAATTGTCGATCTCGGAATGTTGCGTGCGGGTAATCGTTGTAAGGAAGGCCATTAACCAACTTAATTATTTGATCACCAGCATAAATACAACGAAATCCACTCTGGTAATCCAACCCGTTTTTCTCAGAAAGAACTGGCGCGTGATAAAAATCCCACACCTCTACCATCTCTTGAGGAGCAGAAAGGCTTGGGTCTCGCATACCAAAAGTCGCATTTGCTTCTCGAAACAAAAACGCATCTTCTGGCTCCTCAATTCTTTGGACCGTATCAATATCCAAATCGGGGAAATAAAGCTTTACCAAGTCAATTGGAACTAATTTTCTTTCTGCATAATTCATACACTGGTCAACTGTTAGATGACGCCAGTGAGGATCTGGAAAGAAATTAAATGGGTGGACTGACCGAATCTTTGGAAGCCCAGATTGATAACGAACCGTTTTTAATAGTCGCTCTTCTTCCAAAGGCATATCTACTAGCATTGGCTCATTAAATTCATTTAACTCTGGCATAGGGTATTGAGCGTACTCAGGCTGCCCTTCGTTGTATAAAACGTCCTCTGCCCATTCACCAGCATTTGGATCCCATTGAGTTGCCCAAATGCCATTACCAAACACCATCATATTCATCATGCTAGAGTGTTTGGCGTATACCGTCTCACGTTTTTCCCAAAAGTGCAGGATAATAGAATTTGCTACATCTGCTCTTTTTCTTGCGTCACGCTCATTTGAGCCGGGAATGCATTCGGGCATCATTCGAGGAGAAACGAGCTTTGCGTGGTATTTTCTTAATTTGTCCTGAACTTGTGGATTGCTAGACTCAGTAGCTCCACCCCCAAGAGTAACAGGACGTTGAGTGCGAGGATCGTACTCGATACTAGTATAACCAGCGGCAAAAGCAGCATTTTCATACCAACGATACTCCAGGGGCTTTCGTGCGTCTTTATTCCTTTTTACGCATTTTTTAACGTAATCTAGGACTTTTTGTTGCTCATTATACTTAGGCATTTTTAACCCATCCGAAAGGGAGCACTGTTAAGCCCGGAATCAAACACTTCGTCAAACTCAAACCTACTTGGAGGAGGAAGCATTTGATTATTCACCCCAGACACCGGAAACCTGTTTTGATAATTGCCTGCCTGGTCCCCTGCCGCACTAAAGCCCTTCCCAGCGTTGTCTAGAGAGCCGTAGCCCCCCCGTGCTTTTTCTAGAGCCTCCGCTTGCCTCTGCACCTTTAGGGCCTCTCCAATCTCTGAGGTCCCCCATTTTGCAGCACCTGACGCAACTCCAGTTGCACCGCCCACTCCGGCTTGTTGAAACTCCTCGCTTCCCACTGTTCGACCTTGAGCTTTTCTTGTGGCAAGACCAACTGCTTCGCCAGCAATAGCACCTGTAGCCACTCCGACCCCCGGCGCAATTAGGTCAAGTGGTGCTGCGGCTATGTGTGTTGCCGTTTTTAGTATCATTGGCAGATTGTTCTCCCACCAACTGTGAGTCTCTTCGTATGTTGGCGTATACGGAGCTTTGTACACCCTGAACTTGCCAGCCGACCCTGCTCCTTTATTTCCACCCATGTAGTCCATGTTATTGCCCCATCATTTGGTTAGGAATTGCTTGCATTGGCCGGGGTCTCTCTGCTGCCGGTTGCGCGTTTAAAGGCTTGTAGACCTCTGGCTTTCTAGCTTGAGAAAACGGACTCCCAGCCTGTCGCTGCATAGGCTGTTGCTGCATAGGCTGTTGCTGGACGGGCTGTTGCTGCATAGGCTGTTGTGCCGCTGGCTGCTGCATGGGCGCTCCCTGGCCAGACATCCTAGAATTTACGAGTTGTTTCACTGCAGGCATATTTGGGAATCCTGGGTTTTGTACCCTGGAGTGTTTGGCGGACCTAAGTTTGTGAGCAGCGGACAGGCGAGTGCTTGGTCCAGTTGTCGGGTCTGCAATTTCTGCTGCTCGAGCTTGCATTTCTCTTGCCAAAGCTCCTGGCGTAGTCGCGGTAGGCCCTTGGGGCATGGCCTGTGAGTTATCCCCAGAAAACGATTGCGCCCCACGCGCTTTAGATTGCAACAATTCTATTAGAAGAGGCGCTCCCATTTCTTCGTAATATGCCTCCATGTCGGTGACATCTACCTCTGCTGGCAATACGCCTTCTGCTCGATCAACCATGATCACTCACCTCCTGGGTAAAACTCGCCTGTGGTTTCATAATTACGAACTCGACGAGCCCCTTCTTTGAGGAACTCTTCTGCACTTAAGCTACGAATTGCATCAGCGGAGAGCTTTCCCTGTATCTCCAACATCTTTGCAGTGCTTTCTGTTGGGGTATCTGTTGGGAGTCCATAGCCTTGGAGGACCTGTCCATGCAAAGATGCGCCAAGCCCTTTTCGTTGCTCTGGGGTCATTTCAGCAAAAATGCGGGCGCGTTGGCCTTCTCGTTCTTTGCCTGAAGGGTCTCGATACGTCGTTCCGCTTTCACCAAACACTTCATCATAGGCAAGACCTGCAACCCCACCGACAACTGTGCTGGCAAGACCAGAAAACGGAAGAAGGGGTCCTCCCAATTGTTTACCAGTTCCAATCAATGCTTGGTTCCTGGCCATTTCAGCCTGCAAAACTCGATTTCTTGCAGCTAATCGCTCCATGGCTTCGTCTGTATGACCTCCTGCTTGCCGAATTGTCATATCATACGCTTCAGGAACTCGAAGGCCTGGGTTTCGATACCCCCGCCCGGCACTAGTTTCTTCCCAACCTCCTCCATGAGGGGGTGGTCCTTCTGTTCGGTTAATGCCAGGTTTTTCTTTGGCCATCCGAATATTTCTTGTGAGCGCCCTTTCGTTCGTAACAAGATCTTCAAAGCGAGCGTCTCGAACACCAGGCACTTGCTTGTAGCTGGTGGGAATGTATTTACTAGACCAGACCTCTGAATAAGTCCTGGGATCTCTGTATGGAAGAGTCCCACTTCTTTGGGCCGCCAACTGCTCAGGAGTCATCTGCCGGACTCCTGTATTGTCGAACATCCCCCTTTCGTTCTTTAAAAGTGCGCGGCCTTCTAGCGGCCATCCCGAGTCTCGAGCCCGCTGGAGATACACCTCGTCTGGCATTATACGGTAGCCAAGATTGTCTCGAGCCCCTGGTGGCAAAGGGGGGACGGTTTGTGGTGGTCGCAAAGATGGACTATTTACATTTTTTGCTGCTCTGGCATCAAACAGTCTTTGTGCTGCTTGGTTAGCAGGCCCTTGTGCTCGTGCCGCTCCTCCTGCCCCCCATCCTCGCATTCCTGCTCCAAGCCCTGCCGAGCCGCCGCCTCCCGCCAATCCGCCTACAACCATCCCTGGCTCCATCATGCTAGGGACTCGTTCTTCTGTAAGTCCTGCGCCTGGGATTCTTTGGAATGATGTGGGGTCTACGTTTTCGTAGGACTGTCTTCGTAGAGATTCTTGCGGTGCAATAACGGGTGTGCCGGGGTATTGGCTTGCCACTGCCCATCCAGGCTGTGTCCCAGTCATTTCTCGACCAGCGGGTGCATTTAATCCAAATGGTGTGGATTCGATATTTCCTGGTAGTCGAGGTAGGGTGCCATACGTGTTAACTAGGTCTGCTTCTGGATCGTATGCTCCAAGGCGAGGAACCATTTGATCAACCCCAAAAAACTCCATGGGGGACTGGCCTTCAACGGGAGGATCACTATAAGGACCTCTGACAGTTTCTAAATAAGGATTCGGCATTTTAACCTCTTATCTTTGAATCCAGAAATTTAACATCGCATTTGGGCTACGTGAATTTTTATTATTCATTTTAACGGTCGCCCTAAGCTGGTCAAAAGTCAAGGGTTTGGGTTCGGCCATAGGTATCTTTTTACGGCACTTTAAACACACTCCGCCTGCAACAACTAAGTGAGAGCATTCTTTTGTGGCAGTCGAATTATCGTCTACCATTATTCTGCCACGGTATGGGAGTTGGCGATTGCCATAAATTCCCAAAACCATGCATGTCACTTCGTCATCGTGGTACCTTTCGCCTGTAATAGGATCTGTCCCATCCATAGCTTCAGGCAGCATACGGGAGCTTTTCTTAACAAAAACTTCCAACTCTCGCAGTGTATTGGAATTTTTAATTATGCATAGTCCTTTTTTAAAATAAGCCGTCGCAGCACTTACTGCCTCTGACTTACTTCGACCCGTCATTCTCCAGCCCAGGAGTTTTGATGGATTGCTTCCTTCGATGTTATCGGCTGTTTTTCTACGGAAGATGCGGTCCATGGGATAGCAGGACCTAAACATTGCCAGTGCAGCAGCCCCACAAGAGTTAACTTCAGGCATTTGCCAAGCCATATTGTAGTAGGCTCCAAGGGCAATAGCTTCTGACGCGGATTCTTCCGGGTAGCACTTTTCACGAAAGTGCGCCACCTGCTCTAGTGTATCTCCCCGTTTATAGACATGGATGACGTTGTAGTCGCATTGGGCGCTTTGTCCTTCTGCATAATCTGAGGAAATAATGTATTCTTCGCCTGGAATGGGCGGTTCGTATATTTTGATGGGTCCGAAGCTTTCTGGGACAAACTCAAACATATTTGGAGTTACCATATGATGTGTTTGATTTACTTGGGACATCATAGCTTCTGGATCAGGATCTAACCCTCTACGCCCACTCTTTGTAATTAACTCACCCCTTACCGCAGGGTCTTCTTCTTTAATTCGCTCTGCCTGGTTAGACACCTGGCTCATATCAAAGATGGTAAGCGTCGAAGACATAAACGCTTCGCGCCAGTGAGTGGGGTACTGGTTTTTAAATATCTTGGCTTTACCGTCACAACGGTCTTGGATAGCCCAGCGTCTCCACTCAATCCATCCCATTGGGTGGTAGATTCTCTCGTCTTCGTTTTTTGTCCATCTTGGAACGATGTGGTTTTGCAATAAGTCAAACTCATCATCATCAAGATTTAAAAGAGAGGAGTATTTCTCGAGCCCAGTCCCATCGTTTCTTTTAAAGCATTGAAGCCAGTCATAGAACAACGACTCATTTTCTTGGGACGGCGCTTGGTGGCATTGCTGCTCATCATCGAGCCAAGAGATAAACACAGGCTCAAACTCAGAACGACCGGCAACGGCCTCTTCCCACAGACGGGAATACGAATCCCCGCGACTCTCCGCAGTCGTATCAATGACGATAGCCCCAGTGTTTTTACGCACAGTAGGGAACATTTCCTTAATAATTGTGCTCTGATTGCGGTATTTGGCGAACTCGGAGAGCAAAAGGTACTGAATTGTAGCCCCAGTACGTGCAAGTGGGGTCCTTTCAGTGAAGATTGAGAGGGTTGAGTTGAGCCCGCTATCGGGTCGCAGTCCCCCGTTTTCCCACTCTAAAAGCTCTTCTTGTGGCACATCACGCCTAAATTCCATGGGTTCTTTGAAAGAACGGGTCCTTCCCCACCGCTCAGGGCGCAAGGAGGACGGGTAATTGGTATGGAATATGTGATTACGTCTGTGAATCTCTGCCGCCATGTCATCTAACTGGGCACCGATGACGACGTTCATATTTGGCCGTAGAGACGCTTGTCGGTATGCATCCATACAAAAGAACGTGGTGGACCCAATACGGCGAGCCTTGCACACCACAACGCGCAGAAAGCCCCTGTTGAACCAGTGGCGGTTGACTACTTCAGCTAATCTCTTTTGTACGCGTCGTAGTTTGACCCTTGCGATAGGACCGTCTTCAGGAGCGATATGGAGCGGAGCAATATTGTTTTCGGCATAGAACGAAATGTCTGCGAGGCAATCAGCCCTAAAAGCTTCAATATGATCATTCTTGATTACCATACATACGCTCTAACGCAGACGGCACGGAAGGGTCTGCTTCGTCTTCACCAACCACAATGGAAGCTCTCTTGCGGTTAATGGGTTCTTTGTTGACCAAGCCACACGCCTCCCGAAACCCTTCTTTGAACTGCTTGGCAGCCGTCAGCCTGTCTTTGGTCAGATGGTTGTTGTCAGACATGATCTCAGCTTCAATACGCGCCGCCGCAAATGTGGCAGCTACCAGGGCACGAGTTGCAGCCCCATGATCACGCTCCGCCTGCCAAGCGAGTCCGGCGAACATAGCATCTACCGTAGACTCCGGCAAGGACCCCAGGCGAATGCCCAGGGTAACCTTATCCAAACTGTCGTCGTCTTTCTTCTTAGCCATTACGCCTCTAAATCTAACTGGACAATAAGAATCTCTACCGCTGTTGTTGCTCCACCAGAGTCACTCGTATAATTAGGAGAATGCAAGTTGTTTCTAAACCTTAAAGCAACTGCGGTTGGCCCATAACTGCCTGAGCGGTCCCTGGCAATGCCAAAAAAACTTGTGCGGAGCGTATTAGAAATAGCCGCCCCGTTTATTTCTGTTATAGAAATAGGGTGGGAAGCAAACACAAGAACAACACTGTCGTCATCTCCTGTTCGATTAATAGGTCTAATATCTGGCGTACCGCCCTCACCAACAACTTCAAGGCGCTGAGTCTGCATTTGTTTAATTTTAAGGTTTTCATACCTACGCAAATCGTCAGGCAAAGAAAACTGGATGTCTGTTTTGCTTTTGTTGCTTGTCGTCAAAGACAAAGCCATGTTCAGGTACTGCTGGATTGAAGATACCGCCATAATGCCCTCCTTGGCATGAGACCCAACA
>Ga0080013_1001975_pt1 | contig 25493 bp, 40 predicted proteins | sample ETNvirenome_6_85_FD_69236 | JGI IMG/M metagenome (GOLD analysis project Ga0080013, IMG submission 69236) | Marine viral communities from the Pacific Ocean - ETNP_6_85 (SPADES assembly) (version 2) | ecosystem: Environmental > Aquatic > Marine > Oceanic | place: Pacific Ocean | collected 2013-06-19
TATTAGTAAACACAACAGGTTCTCAAAATACTGCTGTTGGTACTTTAGCATTAGATGCTAATACAACGGCAAATGATAATACTGCTATTGGTTACGCTACATTAACTGCAAACACAACAGGAGCATCTAATACTGCTGTAGGTAAGAATGCTGGTAAAACTTTAACAACAGGTCCAAATAATACTGCTATTGGATATGAAGCATTAAGAGATTGCGAAACGAATGGTGAGAATACTGCTGTTGGTGCACAAGCATTAATGAATAATACTGCTGCGAACTCTACTGCTGTTGGATGGTATGCTGGTAGATCAAACACAACAGGTGCTTTTCTTACTGCTGTTGGTAGAGGTGCTCTTAATAACAACACAACAGGTGATTACAATACTGGTATAGGTGGAGGTGCATTAACTGCAAACACGACTGCTGATAATAATACTGCTGTTGGTCGAGCTGCTTTAACTGCAAACACAACAGGATCAGAAAATACTGCTTTTGGATCTAATTCAGCAGTTACTAATACAACAGGTATTAAAAATGTTTCTGTTGGAGCATGGTCTTTAAGATATAATACAACAGGAGACAATAATACTGCTGCTGGATATCAGGCATTATCTGCAAACACAACTGCAGATAATAATACTGCTTTTGGTTATAATACATTACAACTAAACACAACTGGTGCTGATAACGTAGCTATTGGTGCTTATTGTTTAGATGCTAATACTACAGGTGCAGAGAATATAGCAGTTGGTAAATCTGCTTTAGGAGCTAATACCACTGGAGCTAATAATACAGGTCTTGGTAGAGAAGCACTACTTAAAAACACTACAGCAAATAATAATACTTCTGTCGGATATCAATCATTAAAAGAAAACACAACAGGTACTAATAATACTGCTGTAGGAAAAGAGACAGGTGTAACTCAAACAGATGCTAATGGGTGTACTTGGATTGGTACTTCAGCAGGTAGAGTTAATACAGTTTCAAATAACACTGGTGTAGGTGCTGGTGCTTTATACAGCAATACAACAGGTGCTAGAAATACAGCAGTTGGAACAGGATTATATGGTTCAACTCAGGGTGCTTTAGGTTTAAATACAACAGGTAGTTATAACACTGCTGTTGGAAATCAAGCATTAGATGCTTCTACGACAGCAGATAATAACACTGCTGTTGGTTATAATGCATTAGGAGCAGATACAACAGGATACGATAACTGTGCTTTCGGAGTCAATGCTTTAGATGCAAACACTACAGGTTATAGGAACCAAGCTTTCGGTGCAGGAGCTTTAACTGATTGCACAACAGGTTTAGAGAATCAGGCTTTCGGTTATTATGCTCTAGGAGATTGTACCACTGGTTCAAATAACACTGCTATTGGTCATGGTGCAGGTGATGTAATAACAACAGGTGATAATAATATTTGTATTGGATCAGGCAGCGATACAACAGGAGCTACTGCAAGTGAACAAATAACTTTAGGTAATACCTCTAATGATATTTTACGTTGTCAAGTTACATCTATAACTTCATTATCTGATGAAAGAGATAAAACAGATATTGTTGATTTACCTCTTGGAATAGACTTTATTAATACTATTCGTCCAGTTAAATTTACTTGGAAATATAGAGAGCCTGTGGCTAATAAAGATGGAACCTCAAAAGCAGGTTTTATTGCTCAAGAATTAGATAAAGCTCAAAAAGATGCAGGTGTTGCTGATTATATGAAATTAGTTTTAGATGATAACCCTGATAAATTAGAAGCAAGTGCAGGTCATTTACTACCTGTATTAGTTAAAGCAATTCAGGAACTATCCGCAAAAGTTACCGCCCTGGAATCTGCATAAAGTGATCTTACAATGAATAGAAAGCTTTATAAAAAGGGCGTTTGTTCTTTATTTGGTATCTAAATGGCATACATCGGTAGACAACTTGTTCGAGGCCAGAACCGTGTTCTTGATGATATCTCTGGTAGTTTTAATGGAAGCACAACTGCTTTTAATTTAACGGTTGATAGCTCAGCTTCATCTCCTGGAACAGTTTATCAGCTTTGGATAATACTTGGTGGTGTGGTACAGAAACCAGGATCAGACTTCACTGTCGCTGGTAGTCAAGTTACATTTACGACAGCACCTGCTGCAACTCTTAGTTTTTGGGGGATGATACAGGGAGATCAAGTTGATTCAAATACTCCTGCGGATGCTTCTGTAACACCTTCTAAGATTGCAACTTCAGGTAATTTTACTTTTCCTGCAATAGTTACAGCTAGCCTGGAATTGGTAGCCGCTTCTGATGCAGCCACTACTTTAACTGCTGCTCAATCTGTTAATAGTCTTGTTATTATGACACCTACAGCAGCGCGTAACGTTACTACAACAACAGCAGCCAATATTGTTTCTCAGTTGGGATCAGGTGTAAAAGTCGGGACTACTTTTACCATCACACTTAGGAATCAAGCTTCAGCTACACATGCGATGACATTAGTTGGCGGAACTGGTGTAACCCTAGATAGTGATAATACAAATACTGTTGCCGCAACAAAGACTCGTCAGTTTATTGGTCGTGTTACGAATAAGACTGGTAGTTCAGAAGCTGTTACGGTTTATAGCATGGGTGAGGGAGTTCATTGATCTTTAGTAATTTTATAAAAAGTATATTCTAGAAAGAGCTCTTCACCAGTTTTTATAGCGTCTTTGGTTCTTATAAAGTAGGAACCATCTTCGTAGTACTTTAGACAGTTAGGGTCATCAGAGTGATTTATAAACCCACCTAATGGTGTTCGATAGATTATGTCGTCCACTATTAGATGGGACATACCTAAGTAGGTTCCTACAGGGATATCTTCTTTAGCGAAGAGACCTTGTCCTGCGATAGGACTGTCCTGTATATGCAGTTCTTTAGGTAGCGCCTGATAACTCATTGAAACAAAGAAAAACCCCACTGTGCCATCAGTGAGGTTAATGTTCTAAACGGATTAATTGTATCAGAACTTGAATTTCGCGCCAAGCTTAGTCGCCCATGCGTTATCAAGATCGGTATCTGCATCAGCAGTTAGAACTGAAAGTTCGCCATAGAAGTCAAGCTTTTCAGTAGCAGCAACATTTGCTCCAACTTTTCCAGAAAGTCTGGTGTCAGAATCAGCGCCGTCAGTAGCTACGATAGCTGGACCACCTTGGACGTAGTAATCGAAAGTGTCAGTGCCGCCTTCATATCCGATATGAAGGTCAGTAGTAGTTGAAGAGTAGTCTGCACCAGTGAAGCTGGAGTTAGCTTCAGTGTTGACGTAGAAGCCACCAGCGAAGGCAGCAGGAGCAGCCAAAGAAGCAGCAGCTGCAAGAAGAATAGGTTTAATCATAGTTTCTTTGATCAAATAAGTATTAATACAGCTTTACCCTAACATTTAAAAACCCAGACGTGGGAAGGGTTCTCGTTATGCCAATTTATTTTCTGGCAGTATTGTAGGTGAATTTTCATGTTTCTGATCGGATTTCCTAATGGCAAGACCCTTTATGAAAGGACGACCTTGTTTAGTGAATGAGCGTATGTCTTTTAGGTCTAATTGATGCTTACAGCAGTCGAGGAGTAGGGCGATAAAGCGCTTTTGTCCGACAGGTTTTGATCCAGTATCTTCGCAATAGGAGCAGTAGCTGGCGTAGAGGTGATAGCTACTATTACAGTATCTTTCTTTTGCATCTTTAGCTGCTGGTATTTTCTTACCTACGGAAGTGACTGCATTCTGATCATGCACTACTTCTGATTGAAGCCATTCAATTAGGTTGTTGCTTGTGATGAGAATTTCATTTCTAACTCTTTTTAGTGATGGTACTTTCTGATAGGTATCTAGTAAGTATTCGCGCATCTCGTCGGTGCTCATATCTAAAACCCAATTGACTAATCCTGGTAAATAGTTCTTCCATAAGCCTTTTACAACACCACTTTCTAGTTTGATCATCTCTTTTGCTTCAGAATTTTTATCCCATAATGGGCGGTTAAACTCCATCGTTAAGCGTCTACGTGTAAGGCCAGAAGTGTTGTCTGTTGTTTGAATTGGTTCGTTAGCACAGACCATAACCATTCCGGTATAGACAAAAGGTTCTCCAACGTTTTTATTTTTTTCTTCAAAACGTAGGTTATCTCCGCCAGTTAGAGCTTTGAAGATTTGAGCAGATCCTCCATATCTTTCAGAGTCATTGATTAGGGTTAAGCGTTTACCTTTTATAGAGGCGACTTCAAAGCGACTTTGCTCTAGTTGATTCATTGTCGTGCTGGCATAATTGCCTGGTCCAACTAACGAACAGCAGAGATTTGCGAGGGTTGATTTACCCATACCACCTGGACCTGTTACCTCTAGGAAGCGTTGAAGTTCGTGTCCCTGACCAACAAGGCAGGCTTTAAGCCAAGCTCGGAGGACTTGAACTCTTTCTTTGTCTCCGTATTGAGTACGTTCCAACCAAGAAATGATTGGTCCGGAATCAGCGTCAGGGTCATAATCAAAATCAAGTCCCCAAGTTAGGAAATGGTCTGGGTTGTGCTCTAGGAATTCACCGGTACTGATTTCAAGGACACCGTTACGGAAGGCGAGACGATCATCATCGTCATCCCAGTAGGTATGAGTGATATATGCCTGCGTTAGGTTGACAACATCACTAAGAAGATGAGAGGTATAGCCACCTGGGGTAGGTATTCTTTCGTGTGTAAAGAGATCTTGTACGAAGTGTTTATATTCTTGTCTGTATTCTTCACGTCTCCATATACCTTTACTTCTTTGATAGAACATGAAGGTATCAAATTTAGGGTCATAGCGCCAACCACATTCAATAACCATCCCTGTAACAAATTCAGCTAATTCTGAGGCTGGTGGTGTCTTCGGACGACCCTTACTTTTAACAGTTTGTTCTATTTCTTCTTGTTCTTTTTGATCTGGTTTACCCATTATTTTTTTTAATGCTTTGTTCATATTTTTGACGGTAGATTTTTTCTCTTCTGCATTTCCTTTAAAGAGTGCTTTAGCTCTCTGAGCTAATACTTCAGGGGAGGATTCAACGACAAATCCACCAAAATCAATAAACCCATCTTCTTTAGCTTTTGCTCTGAGGGTATGAAGTCCAGCGCCGTCCTCAGGAGTCGGTCCCCCTGGCATACGCTCGAATGTTTTCCATTTCTGTTCACATACACCTACTTCAAAATTAGGGGCTTCTGAAGACCATTCAATCCATTCTTTCAATAGTGTGTCGTCAATTTGATGTAGAGCAGCTCCGACCGCTATCCAATCGTCATAATCAACTGAACGTTCTGCATTTAGATGGTCTAAATAGATTTTAGTTTCGTTGAGTAGATCTTCTTTTTGATACTCAGAACCCTCTTCATAACTAAGATTTACTTGCTGAGTAACAATACCAACTGATGGAGATTTACGGTATTTATTAGTTGGAAAGGCTTTATGGATTGCCTGGTAAAGCCACTCTGGTAATTCAGGAGGGTTTTTTGCATACTCGAATCCACCATGTGGAGTTGTGAAATATCCAGGAGTATTTGGGCAGGTCCCCATGAGTGCTCCTTGTCGGGAGCGGAAGAGAATCTCAAATGCAGGGACTCCAATTTTTATTGTCGCTTTGTCCGGTAATAAGGGGATTTTTGCGGTTGGTATGCTGTAAAGCATCCTCTGTCTCCCTGGTTTTCCAGATGAGATAGTTAGTGTCGATGGGAATATTGCATCTAGAGGCGCCCCTGCAATCTCTTCAAGTGCAGGAATTGCTTCAGGTCCGTCTATATCTATCCAAACAAGTCCACCTTCATTTGACCATTGACCGCTAATTAGACCTATACCAGTGGCATTACCGGCTTCTAATTCTTTCTTGACTTGCTCTATAGAGTATGGTTGAGATGTCCAACCAGCTAGGTAAGCTCGCTTATCTTTTAGGGGCGTTAGAGGCCAATGCTGAGGGATTAAGTCAAGGTTGATCTCTCCCGGCGTGAGATGAGTATTTGGCTTTTTTGGTTCTGGAGATGCAGTCGGCACTTTGTGGGTTTCGTATATTAGGTAATAACACCAGCAATAGCGTAGCTTGTTTTTTCAGGGGCGCTAGATGTGGAGCAACTCTAATTTATAGGGTATGCATTTGTCTATCAATTTTCTGTGGTGTCACCATCTACTCCTTCCATTTCAATTTTCTTTGTCTCACGGGCCGGTAGAATTTCGTTGTAATACTTATCAACTGTGTCGAGCCATTTCTGCTTATATTTTGCGATTGTTGAGCTTTGAATAGCAAATACTTGTACGTTTTCTCGTGTTGCTACGAAAGTCATACAGATTTCTGGAACAATATTAATTGTATGTTCGAGTGCTAACGCATAGGCCGCTAGTTGTAATTGACATTTGGAATATTTCATAAATCCTGCACGTCGTTTCCCATATTCTGCTTTTGGAGTGTCAGGTCCAGGCCATCTTGAGTAGTAGGGACCATTACTTGTTTTTAGATCTCCTAGTACTAATTTCCCTTTATATTCAGCGACTATATCTGGAGCACCTGCCCAGCCTTGCTTTTCATCTATTCCTGGGTGCCAGACGCGAGAGATGCCATCTCCTCCCATTGTCCATGCATAATCATAAGGATTAACTGGATTCTCTGCCCATAGGATGTTCTCTAGTTTATCTAAATTATCAGATAAACCATCCCAGAATTCTGCAATTTCGGGGTTGTCAATTTGTGGCTTTTTATTGACATCTAGTAGGTACTCTTCCATTAGTGAATGGACTTTAGTACCTCTTGCTGCAGCTGCTTCTCGACCACCAGGATTCTTTTTAGCCCATCTTTCTAGGGCAGCTTTATTTCCTGAGGTAGCTGAGAGGATTGTAGTAACAGAAGGGAGAGCACCATAAGGAGTTTTATAGTGTCTTGACCCTCCTATTGTTACTCTTGTGTCTCCTTTAGAGCGGTAATCCAGATCATTATTTGACACTGAATTCGATATATAGACTGCAAGGAGAATAACCCTCCTAAATCTTGCAATTTATTCAGTCGTGTTCTACTTCTGGAGGTCTTTCTTTAGGCTTTTCTGTGAAACAATTTTCAATTTTAGCTGCAAATTGCATGCTCTGAAATTGACCTACATGGGCTTGAATGCGAGCGTGAATGTCAAAGGCTGATTTAATTGCATCCTCAGGACTGATCATTAGTTTTGAGTTAGCAAGCAGAGCGGAGGTCAATATTGTGATTGCTAATTCTTGTGGGTTCATTGTGAAACCACGGAGAGATTTACCGTTATCTGTGAAAGAAGATACAAGAAAATCTAGATGTTCAAGATTTGGATCAGGGGTGGCGTGTTCTGGCATAGTTAGTCCTCCAAGTTGCGGATGTGATAAAGAGCAATGGCGTTTCTTCGGATTACTGGGGTGAGTAATCCTTCATCTTTAAGTGCGTGAATGCGACGTTGGATAGTTCTGTGGTTGCGACCAAATTTTTTCACGACTTCAGTTATCGGTATGAGTACTAAGTGGTTTCCTTCGAAATCTGTTGAGACTTCTAGGAGATAAGTATGGATGTCTTTCGCTAGATCATCCATGAGATTCGGCATCACTGGTTTTACTGCTGTGTATTCGATTCTACGGGTGTCTTACTCTTCTTCTTTATCTCCGTGCTTTAAATGCTGTTGATATTTCGATACACCATTTTTTGCAGTTTGTAAATCCATAGTCCAGCAGTTTTCCCAATCGTGCGATTTGCTTGGGAATCTGTATAGGACATGACCAGTGTTGCCATGCTTTAAGCTTTTTATTTCGTAATTAGAAAATACAATTGAGGCTAGAGGTTCTGATGGACCTCCACGGTATCTGAACTTTTTTGATTGTCTCATTGCTGAGCTGCAACAATGAGACTAGATTATCCGCCCTAATCTTTACCGATCAAAGAGGTTGTAATCTTCTTCGAGGGTTGGCTTTCGCTGCGCTGCTTTAACAGAGTCCTGGCTTGGTCGTTTTGGTGGTGTTAGATCCCATTTAGACTTTACGTCTTTCTTGTTTGCGGCTTGCTCGATTAGATCGTGCATTCTTTTCCGATGCGATTCCATTGATTTTAGTAAGAGTGAATGTGCAGAATTTAAATTCAGTATGACATTAGATCCCTTTTTTAATTCTTTTTCTTAAGTTATATGTAAGTGAGACTCGTCGGACTAATTGAACGACTTTAGGCGCACTTTCTGGGTAAGTTTCTAGTGCTTTTTTAACTTTTTCTTTATCTGGCATCTCTTCTTCACGTTCATTAATTATTTCATCTGTTAATGATCTAGTAATAGTTGTTTTCTTACGGAGTGTAAAGTTTTTCCTCTCCTCTTCTGACCAGTGGTTGTAGTTGTCGATTAGTTTCGGCTTAACAGCTCTAATTGTTGCTTGATATTTGTTCCCTGTGGGTTTTGAGTCTATTAAATCGCGTTCATAAGCGACTTTAATAATATTAATAATACATTTTCGTTTGGTTTCCCAGTGCTTTTTACTAGTTTTTAGTTCACTTAATTCTTTATCTAATTGTCCTATATGCTTATCACACTCCTTTATTAAATTTATAATTGCATCAAATTTGGATTCTTGTCGGGATTTTAGAGATTCCCAGATAGCAGCTAGTTCCTCTTTCTCCTCTTCATCCAACTCGTCCTCTGCGAGTAGGAGTTCCATTTGATGACCGTATTCAAGAAGCATTACGAGTGTGAGGGGGTCAGCCACTATTTACCTTGACCACGGTACTTCTTTTTTCCTTTCCAGGCAAATGATCCTCTTTTTCTACGTCCGTGACCGATGGAAGTTTTCTTAGGTATAGCTTCTTTAGGAGCATTACTATCACCCCATACAGCTTTTTTAGGCATTATTTATGAATAGGTGTTGATTAATTTTAAAGTTTATACGGTTTATGTCAATAACATTAGGTAGACTAAGAGATATGTCTCCCTCTTATGGCAACGGATTTTCAATTAGTGGAAGTATCATTTGAGCCGATTGATCATAAACCGACATTAGAGGATGAGTTCACAATGACTGCTGTCTCGAAAGAGATAGAAACTATTGAGGATATTGAGCACTTGAGAGAGGGTGCAATGAATCTATTGAAATTAGCGATGCAGCGTCAGGCTGTTATTCGTGGACTTTGTAAGCGGTTAGCGCAGATCGAGACATATGGTATTAATACAACACAACATAAAGATTGAATTCATTAAAACAGCATAAAAAATTGGCCAAATTAGCGGCCAAGGCAGAGAAGTGTCTTACTAGAAAAGACGCACAGAAGTTAATTAATAAGGCAGATAAGATTCACGCCAAGTTGTCTACTGTTTCGTCGTAGAAGATGTAACCACTTTCACTAACCATTACTTTTGACCATTTGTCTTTACCATTTCGACTAAAGCACTCTAGTATTTTTTCTTCTCCATCTTCGGTGGATGTGGTCCAAACACGCACCCACCAGCTTTCATGTGGATCCCATATATAGCCCTTTTGCCGTAGAGCTTTTACCGTACCTTCAGAAAGTTCTTCTTTCACTGGCTCAAACAGATGATTATCGTCGAATAGATAGTCACTCATCTTTCATTGTACTCTGGAGAGTTAGACCAATAATTGCTACTAGGGAGGCAGCAACTCCTGCTCCTATGGTGAGGAACAAGAGTTGTGTCATGATGTCGTAAAGCATTTACTTTAGACCGCCAGCGATAGCCCCAGTTTCATCGCGAGCACCTAATGAGGAATCCGCAGGAGGTAGGGTGCAATTTGCTATATCTACTCCAGGCTTGAGAGCATTGATCCCAATTTCAGCTTCACACTGCTTAAAGAACTTACTAGCGTATACCTGAATTGGGCAGCTTTCCCAGACGTCTTCGAAATGATCGATGTCGGCGTCTTTCTTAGGCCAGAAGCTAAGGATATTTTTATCAGTTGGTTCGAGCCAAGATTTTGGAACTGCAATAGGTGACTTTTGTGTCTCGCCATATTGCTCAGCTCCGAAGGTTGGAGTCCAGATAACTGAAGCACACATTCTTTCACCAAAGCCTTGGGCTGATTTCTCACCAGTTGCTTTAGCGTAGGCACCTTCTAATTGCTCTAAGAACTGAGCGTATTTCTGGCAGAAGATCTTTGATGCTCCACCATGCATAGAGATGTAAAGAGGTTTTTTATGGAGAGGGATACCATTTTTGTCTACTAAGAAACAGAGAACTAAACGCCTCCTTCTATAAGGAGAAGGTTGGCCTGGATGATTGTCTTTCCATTGGTCATAGAGATGATTGACTTCGTGATATAAACCTTCAATCATATTTCTCTCTTTCGAGTTCTCTACGAAAGTGATGTCATCTTTATAGGCTCCACGGAGAATTACTAGGCGTGGAGTTTTGAAGAAGATTCCTTGTTCTTCGGCTCCATCAGATCCGAAGGTTTCAACACGTTCATCAGCTTCTGGGAAATCAGCAGGATCACCATCCCACCCGCAGCGATCTGCGTCTTTTTGTTTTAGGAATAAACCTGGCTCTTGTCGTTGAGCACGGTTTAGGACAATAAGCATGCCCAGCTCTCGCATTACGCGATCATATTTTGTTGTGTCTTTGAAGCGGTCTAGTACAGACATAGGTAGTTTGAGTGTTTTAAAGAGTTGGTAAGTCTAACGTTACAAGAGTATCAAAAAGGAATGTTATCGTCGACTGGAGGTTTAGTAGTTGTAGTTATTGCTTGTTGATGAGGGGATTCGAAAACTTCCTTTTTATCAGGAGCTGCAACAGCTGAATCTTTTTCTTCAGTTTTTTGATTTTTACCAAAGAAGGAGTATTGAGCAGATTTAACTCTGATTTTGTAGTTGGAACGCTGGGTACCATCCTTAGCAGTCCAGCAGTCAAATTTAAGAGCACCTCCCAGTGTGATTTGACGTCCAACAAATAGGAATTTCTTCATGCGTTGAGCATCATCATTCCAGCTTTCGATGCGGAAACCGAGGCTGTCTTGCCAGTCGTGATTAAGAGTCTTTTGTTTTGGAGCTTGGCACATGATTCCAAAGTTGAAGACATCAGGATTGTGCTGTTCTCCTATAAATCCGACTCCACCTGCCAGTGTGACGTGGTTTAGGGTTGTGCCCTTTGCGATTACTTGTACTGGTTGTGTAGGTACCAGATACATTTTGCCATCTTCTGTATTGGGGTAGAGGCGACCACTTATTAGTAATTCTGTATTCTCTTCTAGAGCTCCAGCAGCACAACTGTCTCCAGCTGCAAAACTAGGAACAATAAAGATAGGTACTACAACTGGTTTTTTACCGGTGCCAGGAATTATGCAACGTAATGTACGTAGTCCTGACTCTGTTGAGGAGTCTCCGGTGTATGTGGCGCATGCGGTGAGAATGTTCATAGTTAGTTAATTAGGTTTTTTTCTAGACGGTTTTGCATGATCTTAAGTATTACCTCAAGATGTTTGTCTGCATGATTACGTAAGTCTATGAAGCCATTTCGTAGTTCATCAAGTTCTTCATTAGACATTTCGTCAAGTCGTTCACTCTTTTTAGTTCGTGGTGGCATGAGATATGGTTGAGCATCAGGACTGTACTTGGATAATTTAAAATATACAAGAGGGAATATTTAATAATGCTTAATCCAATCACTAATTGGTTCTTGAAAGGACAGAATACACGTATACCTAATGAGGCTATGGCTAGTTTAGGTGAACTTGTTAGAGATGATTGGGGACAAAGGCAAGGTATATCTGGTCCAGGAGGTAAAGGAGGTTGGGATCCTACTAGAGGGTTTCGTGTATGGGATGCAAAGCAGGGAGGGTTCAATTCAGGACCTACTCCGTTAGGACGGCAAGTTGTGCTCCGCGGCTTAAACGCTGCACAGAAGTTTGGAAGTCCTTTATTAGTAGGGTCTCAACTTTTTGGTCAGGGTCAAGAAGGGTCAGTATTAGATCAAGCAACTGAAGCTATGCCTGATTTACAAGTAGGTCAATTAGGTATAAGTAATAATCCTGAGACTGATATAGGTCAACGATCTGGGGACTTCATAATTAATCAACTTGGTAATGCAGGTGAAAAATTTAATGAGTTTGGTGAAGGAGTACGGGAAAAGGTAACTGATGCTCCACAATGGTTTCTTGATGAATTCAAAAGTAGGATGCCAGTTAATTAAGAATTTTTTCTTTAATTTTATTTATTACGCTGATATCTATATCAAGAAAAGGTGGTATTACTCCTAAGACTCTTAGTAAACCATCAACAAATGCTGCAAGGCAGATGAATCCTAATGCCATGCTGATTAATGTTGCATTACGATTGTGCTTGTTCATTGCGATTGCAATGGACTGATCAATCATTTGTTGAATGTCAAATTTACTCATCTTTTGTATTTTAAGAGCTTTTACTCAGTGACTTTTTCACTGTTATAGAGGTAAAGTGTTGATATGCAAACAAAAGACCCAGTTGAAACCTACTTTGAGTGCATTTCTCATTGTTATTTAGATGATGAGGAACAGAAATGTCTTACTCATTGTGTTGAGACCTTAAGAGACGCTCCATCTCCAAACGAATCAGAGCATCTGCAGTCTGTTCCATAGTGTTGGACATTTCTCGGTAGCCGCTCCCAACGTAGAGCTGACCTGCAATAACTGAAGCTGCCATGACTCCCCAGAAGAGGTAGTACCAAGAAGCTTTGACTTGGTGGTGCTTTTTCTTTTTCATTAGTGAGTCTCCATCCAGTTTTTACCTTCTTTAGCTTCACCAGTTAGAGGACATTTCAGGTTGTAAAATTCTCCGGCTTTACGGAATGAATCGATAGCTAAACTTTTGTAAAGATTTACAAATTGAGGTTTAACAAGAGCCTGAATCTCATCATGGATATGAGCAATGAAGGCGAAGTGGCAGCTCCATTTTAAACCTGCCTCGTACAAATCTTTGTATAAGATACATGTAGCTTTCTTAACTGCAATAGCACCCGTGGATTGAAGAAGTTGATTTAGTGCAGAGTGACGTGATCTTATTTGTAGGTGTCTTCCGTCTATTCCAGTTAGATATCCACGCTGTATGACACGCTCATCGACTTTGTCTTTTAATTTAACAATTGCAGGGAGGTTTTTATAGAAAGTATTAATAGTTTCTCGACCTATTTCTTGTTGTTTGTATTCACTTAACGAAATATCAAGTATAGAACCTAATTTTTTCGCTCCAGCTCCATAGAGCACTGCATAAATTAGAGTCTTTGCAAGCTCTCTTGTCTTTTTATCTATTTTTCCTTTTCCATCAAAGATTCCAAATAGCTTTGCATTATGTGTATGAATATCAAAGTCATCAATACTAACTAACTTCGCATATTCTCCTCCATCAAAATAAGCTAATTGAGCACCAAGTGCTCGGAGTTCAAGGCCACTGGCATCAGCACCTATTTGAATCCAGCCATTAGGTGCATAAAAGAGAGCTCGACATTCTGCACCATATTTATGTCCTACTCTTGGAATTTGTGCCATATTGGGACCCCGATGAGAACATCGTCCGCTGACACAAGCGTTGGTTATGACTGAGCCATGTATTCTTCCATCTTTATATTTTTGGCTATGCTTTAACCAGGCTTCTTTTCCTTCAGATATTTGACCTAATCTTTTATTAAGTAATTGATATTCTTCTAAGAGAGCCGCTTCTGGATATTTTTTACCCAGGATTTTAAGGACGTCATCATCGACTTTAACGTTCCCTTTTTCTGTGCGGTCGAACCTAATTTCAGGGTGATGTTCTTGTAGACGATCGGCAGTTTGTTTACGCGAAGCGGGATTAAACGTAGTGATTTTGTCTTTGAGACGTCTACCCGTCTTGGTAGAGATCCTTTCTTCGATAATGGGAGGGAAGACTTTCTGGAGTTGTTCATCAATTTCTGTATGTCGAGTTTTAAGAGTGTTAACCAATGCATAAGCTGCTTTCTCATTGAAGGGGAAACCAAAGTCCTCCTGCAATGTCATAATAATGGCAAAAGAGTGTTCTAGTTCATAACATCTAGAGTCTATTTTTTGAGCTAGAAAGTATTCATATAGTTTTAATGAGACTAGGGTGTCATTCTCGCAGTATTTTTGCATTTCTTCGGACCAGACATCCCATTTACTTTCACCTTCTTCTGAGAGACTGGTTTTATTAACATTGAGTCGGTCACCCCATGCACCGAGGGAGTGCCTACCTTTATGTTTAGTATCAATGTGAGAGAATTTTTGTTCATCAACCGGTTCTAACTCTGGCCATAAAACACGACTGAAGATGAGAGTGTCACAGAGGATGCAGCTTGGTTTCTTTTTGAATCCTGGATAGACCTTTTTTAATGCTCTGAAGTCAAAATTTATAATATTGTGACCGGCAAGTAGGTCTGCTCCCATTAATAGATGTATTCCGTTACAAATAGGTTCGTAACCTTCTTGATCTGCACAGCTGATGATATCTCCCGTATCGAGATCTCTTAAAACGAGGGAGTGAATTTTATCTAACTGGTGGACTAACCCATTGGTCTCACAGTCAAATGCATATCTCTGCATGAATTAGAAAGTGTGCTTATAAAGCTTTGCGATATTTACTATATCAAGCTCTCCGACAAGATTTCGTTTTTTGAAACGTTCGTAGATGTTCTTGATAGAGGTTAGATCCGGTAAGCAGAGAGCTCTATTTAGGCTGTTCTTTTGTCTGAGGTCGACAAGTTCTACTCCTTTCTTATCGTCGGAGATACACAGGATCTTTTTATCAGCTGAGGCACACAAGACGTATCCGGTATGCATGGTTCAATCCTTTATTGCATCGGCATTAGGTATTGCCCTCATTAGGAAAATATCTAATGCGATGTGGACTAGAAGAGGAACCATTTTGAAAGCTGGTTCAGGTAGACCGCCAAACAATGCTGCAAGTTTGTCACTGAGATCAGTTCGATGTAATTCTTCGAACTCAACTGATAACATGTTCGCTACATTTAAGAAGAAGTCAGAAGGTTCTTCATCTTGGTGCTTTAGTTGTTCAACTATCTCCCAGAGTTCAGGATCTGATTGAATCAGTTTTAGTAATTCTTCCACAATGTCTTATCGAGTACGCCGCAAGTTTACAAGTTCTACATTCTATATCGATGATCAGATTTGCAAAATTTTCTTTGATCCTGAAAAAGAATATCGAAAAGGATACTGGTTTTGGAAGGTTGGTTTTGTTGTAGGAAAGTCTAAAAGACAATTAAATGATTGGTTTCACGATAGAAAGAATAAAAGAACAAGATCTATCATGAAAAAAATAACTGGTCGTACTGGGATGAAGGCTATTCGCCGTGGATTCCAAGAGGTACTGAGGTTGCGTTGGATTATTGAGCCAGGGGATTGTATTGAACTTGATTGCACTTCAGGAGATCCAGATAGACAATTCCATGCATGGAGCAGATGGCATAAGCATCACCCTGAATGGGTCATTAATCCTGAGCACAAGGCTTTTTATTGGTATCGGCCTCCATATTATGACGATGCGGTTTGGAATTCCTTTGATATAGTTGCTGTTGTTCCTGAAAATATCTATGCAAATACAGTGGGTGACAATTATTTCAATTGTTTCCGAGTTCATCCAAAAGGTGGTAAGAAAGATATTTCAATGGAGCAGACTCTTGAGTTATTGGGGCAGGTTTTACCTAGCTAGATAGATGCTTCATCCTTATCGATCAGTTGATTTATATCCAGATAAGTATGGAGTAGAGACTGTTGAACATGGCTATCTAAATAAATTTAAACCTTGGTATTTTGATGGTAAGACTGTTTGGTGGGGTAAGGAGTATGAACTTAGAAGTGAGGCAGAAGAAGCTGCAGAAGGTTTAAAAGATCATCTGTAGATATAGGAAGATTAGTATTACCGGTGGGCCGGAGAAGAACAGTGTCAGGCCCTGAGGGAGGCGCAGTTTTTACTGTTTCCTGGGCCTTTAAACCGAGAGCCTTACCGAGAGACAGCGGTGAGGCTACTCCCCTCTTATTTCTTAATATTTTCTTAATGTTTAATGTAACACTATAAACTGTATCAACCGCTACACCATATGTATAGTTAAAGAAGTCACACCACAAAAGGACACTGTCATGAAGCGCCTTACTTATAGAGGAATCACCTATCAAAAGCCTGATGTTATCAGTGCTGAAAATCAAGAGCTAATTCGTATTAATGGTGCAGCAGCTCATACTTATCGTGGAAATGTTTACCACTACGAGCCTAAGTCTGACAAGGTCATAGTCTGATTAAACTGGATGAGCCTTTAATGTCTTGTCATGGAATTCCCCTTCTTGGAAATATTGGAGGGGAATTGGCAAGATATCCTTCAAGAACTTGACGATCTACTCTTTGACGAAGTTGAGAAAGGGACGGATCATTTTACAAAGTGGCGTGAGCCGGAGCTCTACCTAGGGAATTGGGATGTTTTTGGTCTCTATGACTGGGGTAGAAAGGTTGAGGAGCATTGCGAGATGTGCCCTAAGACCACGAAACTTATTGAGCAGATTCCAGGATTAAAGACTGCTGGTTTCTCAGCATTAGCTCCACAAACACACATTAAGCCTCATCAGGGTTATGAGGAGAACCCTGTGCTGCGTGGTCATTTAGGTTTGATTATTCCTAAGCCTGCTTCAAGTTGTTGGCTTCGAGTTGATGAGAAGGTATATAACTGGGAGCCTGGTAAAGCATTTGTGTTTGATGATCACAAATGGCATGAAGCGCATAACGAAGGTACTAGTTGGAGATTTATCCTATTGTTTGATTTTTTGAATCCTGAATTTTCTGTTCCATCTCAATCTGAGCTTTGAGGATTTCTTTTATTAATTCATCACGGCGGTGTTTGTTTGCAGGCTGAGCGAAGAAACTATCGTTGTAAATGATCTTTATCGCTTCCTGACTACTATCATGAGTCATCTGGTTCGTGTTTGTATTAGTTGTACACGGACTAGATAAAGCTATTGCAGCGGTTAAAAAATACTTGAGGTTCATAAGCCTATCTAGCCCATGTAGACTTATATTAAGTCATATATAGACTTAATGATCTCTTAATTAATCATTATCATGGGCACAGCTATTCAGCAGCGGGGGCGAGATTCCGCGCTGCTACAAGGATGGCCGCAGTTCACTGATTGGGTTACATCTACAAACAACCGTCTTTACGTGGGATGGTTTGGTGTATTAATGATTCCCTGTCTTTTGACGGCGGTAACCTGTTTTATTATTGCTTTTATAGCTGCTCCTCCTGTTGATATTGACGGGATTCGTGAACCAGTCGCAGGATCTCTTCTTTATGGAAACAACATCATCTCAGGAGCAATTGTCCCAAGCTCGAACGCCATCGGTATGCATTTCTACCCAATTTGGGAAGCTGCGACGCTTGATGAGTGGCTCTACAACGGAGGGCCATATCAACTCATTATCTTCCACTTCCTCATTGGTATCTCTGCTTACATGGGACGACAATGGGAACTTAGTTATCGATTAGGGATGCGTCCCTGGATTTGTGTTGCTTTACTAGCACCAGCTATTGGTTGACGCTTAAGGTTTAATTAGGCTACGTTTAATTTGGTGCATGGTTTTCACCGTGTGCGTGTGTGCAAAATCTGGACCTGGGGGTGGTGCCTCAGGTCTTTTTTTATACTTAGTACAAGTAAAATTAAAAGATATATCGTTAATTAGTGAAATGGCCTATACCGACGATGGTGGTTACATGTCTATTGATGATACAAAAGGGAAGCAGTTTTTAGATGGATTTTTGATGGCACATGCAAATCCAGAAGGTACTGCACATGATTGGCAAGCCCCTGGGCATGGAGGTTTACCTGTGCCTGGTGGATTTGTAAATCCTCATGGGCATGGAGGTACTAATACGTGGCCTGATGGTCGAGCTAAATATTCTCCAGAAGATTTAAAATTAATGGAGGCGATGGGGTATTAATTAGTACAGTTAAAATTAAAAGATATATTGTTAATTAGTATTGTGGCGTCAATTTCAGCGGGAGATTTTTTAGGTAATTGGGCAACAGCGCTAGAAGATAAGGAGAGTACCAATATGCCTTATGAGATTGCTGCAGATGTTTTAGTTCCAGATATGAAAACAGGTTTTAATAAAAATGTAGATTATCCTCAGTTACCTGAAACATTCGGAGGGCAAAACGCTAAATATCGAGCAGTAGGAGAATTTGGTCAATTTGAAAATGAAGAACAAGCGCAACAATCTGCAGAGTATGGGATGCTTTCTCCTAACCAAAGGGGTAAAATAAGAGGATATATGGACTTTATTCCAGGAGGAATACCAGCTTCAGAAGGTTTTGATTATGATAAATCATTGCAAACATTCCCTCAAGTTATGCAAGGTATTCCAGAAGGGAATATGCCAGTTTTCCGTCATTATTAGTACTTATTACAGTTAAAATTAAAAGATATATCGTTAATTAGTAGAGATGGCAACACTTACACCGGGTCAGAAGGTATTAGGGTCTCTTTTAGCCCAGCCTAGTTTTGTAGAACACATGCTATCTAAGACTAGGCCTGAGTTAGAAGATGATAGTTATCGTCGAGCAAGAGAGAGTAATGATGGCACTGATTATGATTTTAGTGATGTCCTGAAGAATATTCCTAAAGGACCTCAGCCAGGAACTGATCCTCTGACTGGTATGCCTATTGATTTAGTTCAAGGTCAATCTGGACCTAACGTAGCTAGCGCTAAGGATTTCCTTCAGAGAGCGGGTGAGAAGGTAGGAGACTTTTTACAGTTTGTACCTGGTAGTGAGGAGGATCCAAAAACTCTTGATGGTGCTTCTATGCCTGGTGGAATGGATCCAAATCTATTTAATGCACCTGCGGATTATCAGAGGAGATATAGAGAGAGTATGCAGGGAGGCGACCCAACTAGTGGTGGTTATTTCTAGTGAATCCAATTGGGTTTTTAAAAGATAAAGCAAAAGATTTAGCTGCAGCTGGCTTTAATGCGGTTCCAGATGATCGAGCTAATATGTTCCTTCGTTACTACACAGGACTGGGTGATCATAATTTAGATTTAGACGATTCAACTTTACATGCTGCTAGAGAAGCTACTGTAGGTTTACCAGATGAGGCTTTTAAAGAAGAGTTTGTAGGACCAGTAGGTATGGTTAATCTCCAGCAACCTGGTCCTTGGAAGGAAGGACCACAGAGTGGGACTGTAGACCCTTATGCTTTTGATGATAGTCAATTACTTCAGCAAACTTTAGGTAGATATACTTCTGAAGTTAATCCTGATCAATCTTCTGTTCGTTTTACAGATCAGTATGATATGAAGAATGAATTTGAAGATTCTGATCTTATTTCTGGTAAGTTTCAACCACGTAAAGCATGGAATGAGCTTTCAACTATATGGGATCCTAGAGCTAATTGGGAAAGAAATGTAGAGAGAAGAATAGCAGGTGGCCATTCATTTGGGGAAGCAACTGGTTTTAAGCCTATACCTGAAGCGAAGGGTTTTAGTATTCAAAATGTAAGGGAAGGTCTCAAAACTAGTGGGGATTCTCCAACAGCTAGCCCTTTACCAACTATTGCAAGGTCTTTGATGTATTTAACTCCAAATAAGTTTACGCCTTATGACGTAGATGTTACTGTTCCTTATTCAGGGGCTATTAATAATCAAGAAGTATATAATTAATCTTCTATCCAGATTGATTCAATTGAATGAGGATGTTCGTATAGGTAAGCAACATCTTCTGTGGCGACTTCTTTAGCTTCGAAACAACTATTAGCGTAAGTACAGATATCTTTATGTGAACGATCAGCCTCGTGATAGCCGACGGTGTAATGCTTAGTCACTTTATTTCTAGCAGATAATACTACTCTAAGTGTTTATAGAGACTTTATTAGTTAGTCAATCTTCTTCATCAGTGGATAGGAATATTTGTAGAAGGATCACTATTGTTAGGTTTATTGATAGTGTCCAGAGTATTACGTAACTGAAGTCGCTCACTTTTAGCGGTTATAGAGGTGCTCGTCGTCTTCACCGGGAGGGAAGTCAGGGTGATCATGACCTTGATAGTTATCATCTACGAGTGCATCTATAAAAGGTCTTGCTAAGTTTAATTTTTCATACATTTGATTTATAAAAGTACTCTTTGTTCTAGGAGTAGGTAAGTTCCAAGCTACATTTTCTGGATCACCATCGATCATAGCAATTTCTGGGCCAAGAGCTTTTTTCTCATATACTTGGACTCCTCCGTCTGGTCCTATTCGCCTTTCAGTTTTAGCAGCCCTTTTTTGTGGAATACCTCCACCAATTCCTTCTTTTTCTCTTTCAGCTTTTCTTGCAAGCTGTCTTTCTCTCCAAGTAGGTTCTGCTGGAGTTATGAATTTTTGAAGGAATTCTTTACCTCTTTCGTCTGGCATTTTTATGATTGTTTTTAGTTCATCTAACAATCATAAATGACAAGATCTTTTCGATAATCGTTAAGTCCTCGTGATAAGCATTCGATAGTGAATTCCCCTGTGCTCATGTTGATGGGGACAATCCGTTCTTCTTTTAATTCTGTTAGTAGAGATCGGATTTCCTGTCGCTCAGTTTTGTTATTTGTCATAGGAAAGAGGTCAGGTGTTATTACTACATCCATTACAGAATTATACTAAGGGTTCCTGATTTTCTTCTGTCATTTGTTGATCTATCCACGAATCCCTATCTTTTCTATGTTTTACTAAGGCAATGATACTTTTAAATGGATTTCGACCGCTACGAATATCTTCTGTAGGCCCAGTTCCTCTTTGTTGATCTATCCATCTATCTCTTTCTTCATTTCTTGCTTGCATTTCATGGGCCCGGTCAAATCTCTGTGCAAGAGATAAATCTTTATAAGGGGTAGTTGCTTCCTGTGTATAACCCCTTTGTTGATCAACCCATCTATCTCTATTGAAACGATCAGTGTAAGTACTGCCAAATCCTATGGAAGTAGATTGTCTATTCCTATTACCCATGTGATTTTATTATTGTATATTTTATTCTACTGTTATCGATCACTTTCAAACAATAGAAATTTTTTGACATCTTTATCATTAGCTACAACTAAATTTGAAATCATCTTTAATTTTTTTTCTGCATTAAGAGCACGGGCACTCCAATAAGCAAGGTGCCGGTTTGTGTTATCTAATTCGGTCTCTAAGGCTGTTTGGAAGAGTGCAGAGGGGCTTATATCCTTACCAGACTCTTTCCATCGACGACCTAAGTCATCTGGCACAGAGACGCTTATAACGGAAGCCATTGCTTATCAAGATATTTTCTTATTCAAGATAGCACGTTACTTATGGAAGTCAGCCACCCTCGCCTTATGTGATTCTGTGGCAATAACCGGAATTGGTTCACTAACAGTGAGATTAGTTAAAGCTCTTAAGTCGTTGGCAAATTTTTCAGCGTCGTCTATTGAAGAAAACTGGGGATGATGTGAGCCTGTATCTGCATGATAAACAAATACAACATAGCCAGTTACTGGAAATCCCATAGATGAGTCTTTGTACCCACCAAACGTAGCAGACTTCGTCTCAGCTGCAAGTTTCGGAGTATAAGGTTTGTTAAATAAGAGTTCAGTTAGAACAGGGAAGTAAGTCACGCCTATTCAGGCAAGGACGAATGGTCCTGATTTGTAGTACGTACCTGAGCCTTCTTTCACTGCTCTATCTGCCTCTTCGTGGCCTGTTACTTTGATCACTTCACTGCGGCCAGTGGCCGTATTTTGGGTCAGTACAGCCCATGCAAGTTTGCGTTCTTTCATGCGTGTTATTTTCATCGCGTATTTAATTATGGAGGGAATGAATCTGCACTGTACAAGGTTGTGTCCAATGAAAAACCACTGCTATGACTGAGTTGAGAAAACTCATGTTAGCAGTGGCAAGGGTTTTGTCGACTTCTAAATCTTTAGATTTACTGACGTTAATAATCAAGAAGTTGAGCTGACCTAACACCTAAAAGTCTTTCTTCATCATTAGGACTTTTTAGTGCATGCTTGGCGTCACGCTCAAAGACATCTATAGCTTCTTCACGAAGGCTATTTGAAGAATTACCATCACGGAGTTCGAAGAGGGGAGCATAGTTAGCCATGGTGTTGTGTGCTGATGTACTCCGTCATGATACATCAATTATGCCGGATTCGTGCAATGGAGACAGTTCAGGCTCTGGATTCAGTGGGATGAATTGAGATTTGATTGCTTTTAACAGTTCTACAGCCTGATCAATACTGAGTTCTTGCTCTCCATGGATATTGTCTATGAAGAGCGGATCCTCCATTAAGCTATCTATATTACTTAACATAGAGTCTATTTTTTTAACCACCTCTTGGTGGTGTTTGACCATATCTTTACTTTGTTTCATGGCGTTAATCATGTATGTGTATAAGTTTGCCATGTAACTTTACAGTGAATTATCTTACATATATCTTTTCCAGCTGTCGGTTCCTCTATCAGTTCTTCCTCTTCCCTTATCGGTTTGTAAGAAGGAATAGTCTCCAGTTAACAGAGCTTTTCTTTGTGCATCAGATGAGAGACCTGAAGAATTAGATGCACCATCACTAGGTAGAGATGGGGTATAAACCTCACCGCTTCCTATGCCGCCTCCTCTTCTTCTACCTGTATCTTGTCTTTGTCTCTTTCTCTTCTCTTCGCCGTAGCGTCCTTTCAAGGTGTCATACTCTCTTCCACGTTGTTTCCATCTACCTTCTAAATCGCCATATTCTCGACCTCTTTTTTCATACTTGCCTTGTAGATCTCCATACTCGATTCCTCGCTTGTCATAACGTCCTTGCAAGTTTTCATAGTCGGTTCCTCGCTTGTCATAACGTCCTTGTAAGGTGTCATACTCTTGTCCTCTAGTGTCATATCTACTTTGCAGGTCACTGTATTCTTGTCCTCTAGTGTCATATTTACCTTGTAATTCCTCTTGTCTCTTCTGTGCTTCACTGATTCTTCCTCTGTAGGACTTACCTTCTTCTTCATATTTACCTTGTAGGTCACCATATTGACCTTGAAGAGTTCCATACTTCTCATCAAAGGCGGATTGAGTTGCAGCTCTTTGCTTATCTCTTTCACTTTCCCATGCAGTTTTAGTCTTACCTAGACGTGTGTCATAGGCTTTCTCTGCTTGTGTATGCCAACCAGTTCTAGCTTCACCGAGTCGTCTGTCGTATCTACCTTCTGCATCTGTATGCCATTGACCCCTAGCTTCGCCTAATCGGGTGTCATAAAGGTCTCTCTGTTCAAGAGCATATGCTGATTTTCTAGCGGCTTCTTGGGCTCCCCACAGTTCTTTTTGTCCAGCTAAACGTGTGTCATAGACTTTTTGGCGGTCAGTATGCCATCCTTTTTTAGCTTCACCAAGTTTAGCTTGGTATTCTTTTTCGGTATACAATTTAGGAGGAGGTGGAGGAGGTGGAGGTGATCCGCCGCCGCCTTTATTGTGGAGCAGAACTCTACTATCATGACAGATATAAGTATGTGCTTCATCAATAGTTAGTTCAACTGATTCACCTTTTCCAAGTTTTGTAGAACCTTTGAATTCAACTTCACCATCGAGTTGAGATATTTTATCTCCTTTTACTAAGTCAGTCGCATGTAACCAACCTTTTCTATTTGTGGAATAGAAGCGATCTTCTTCTGCACAAGTGAATGATTTATCTGAGAGATTAAGTGAGAGTAGTGGTGATTCAATAACCCTTACATAGGTGACTTCGTGTTCACCTTTTTCAAAGGTATTTTGATGAAGTGTTTCTACTTTGTCGCCTATTTTAAGATCTTTTGCAGGTTTAGTTGAGCCTCCTGCAAGGAGGATCTCCATATCAGGTATGTTGCCACTCATTGTGCTACTTAAATTATTACTTTTCTAATTCTATCTGCTACAAATCTGTTCTATTGCCACATTGGATTGCTTTGCCTATCACCCCTACCCCAATCATCTCTATCCCAAGGTGCAATATAAGCAGGTCTTTCGTCCCATCTAGGAGCTTGAGGAGGAGGTGGAGGTGTTACTGGTTTCCCAAACGATGATTTTACATTAGGTTTTCTTCCTTTACCAGGTCTTGTCACAGGAGGACGAGGATCGGGCCTTGAAGGTGTATAGCCTTCTAATTCTGCGTCTTGCCATCTATCATATTTTTTAGGGGGTTCAATTTGTGTCTGCGGTGTATAGCTTTTTACTACTGCATCTTGCCATCTACCATATTCTTTAGGTCTTTCTATTGCAGGATCATGTATTCTGTCACGTTTTAGTTCAGGTGCTCCGATTTCTTCATAAGCTCTTTCTCTACGTTGTTCCTTTTCAGTAGGCATAAATATATAATCTCTTTGTAATCCAGTAGTTGGATGGAAGACCCCTGTACGTAAGGCAGGTCTTCTAGTCTCTCTATTTATTTTTTCTTTTGGAGTTTCTGTTATTGTTAAACCAACTCTGTCATAGTCACCACTCCCCCAGCCTTCTCTTTCCCATGGGAGAATATAAGCTTCGTCTCTAGCTTTAGCAGGTTTTTTATTTTCTTCACCACCTGGACCTACTTGGTATCGATCATCTACTCTATCTCTGTCGCTATCTATGAAGTCGGCGGTTCCTGCTCCTTCATGACCTATTCTTTCACCCCAACGAGTTCTCTCTCCTGTATCGGTATCAAATTTATTGACCTCAGCTCTTTTTTTAGCTTCTGTATGTCGTTGAGCAAGTTCAACACTGGCTTTAATTGCGTCTGAGAGACCCATTATATCTAATAATTAAATTACTATCTATTAATTTTATCTGAGCTAATTATGAGTTAGTTGTAATAGGCATAGTCTTTGCCTCTTGTTTTTGTGGTGCCATGATCAGTTATCCTTGCGAATCTATTTTTGTATTCATCACTTTCGCGATCTAGTCCTGAGTGAGATGTAAAGTATCTATCTTGTTCACCTTTATTCCAACCATGTACGTCTTCACCATATTGATTTTTCCAAGTACCAGTACCTAAATATTCATCTTCATGAATATTATGCTTATCTAGATATGAAAGTCTTGCATCAGCTTTTGGACCATAAGATTTATATTCACGTCCTTTAATAATAGCTGTGCTTGTTGGTTTATTATATTCTCTGTTCAAATCTCTAAGTTGGTTGACGTAGGGATCAGGTAAGTTGGTAGTCCAAGTATTTTGACCCCATTGACTCCACTTTCTCTCATCAGAGCTATCTTGTTGATAACGTTTTGTATCTTTAACGTTATCCCAAGTTGAGCCTTGTTGTTCCCACATCTTATTTAAGTTAGCCATTTTATCTTCATATCTATTACCGACGCTCTCTTCTGGTGGCGGATCATTTTTGTAGTAGTTCTCTAATGCTCCAAGACGTGTATCTAATCCAGATCTAGCTGTTTTACCTTCAGTTTGACCAGTTTGTAAATTTCCTAGTTGTGTGCCATATCCGGCTTGAGTGGTTTGTACTTGTGATAGAGGATTCTTCCAACTGGTGTCATCTTGTCTACCTTCTAATTGGGCAATTCTATCTTCTTGC
>Ga0080013_1001976_pt1 | contig 25488 bp, 26 predicted proteins | sample ETNvirenome_6_85_FD_69236 | JGI IMG/M metagenome (GOLD analysis project Ga0080013, IMG submission 69236) | Marine viral communities from the Pacific Ocean - ETNP_6_85 (SPADES assembly) (version 2) | ecosystem: Environmental > Aquatic > Marine > Oceanic | place: Pacific Ocean | collected 2013-06-19
AACAAATAAAATAAATAAGATTTGACAATGTATCAAAATATGATATATTATTAAAGTGATGGGGCGGCTACCAAACCATCAGACGCTTTTTGAAAATTGAATAGGAAAGAGACACGCCCTGAAAGGGGTGATGTGGTCGGATAGTATAATTGATTAATGCCGTCGCCTCATAAGCGATTCTATCTAGGTTTGAGCCCTAGTCCGACTACCATAATAAACCTAAGCAAGTTTTAAAACTGCTTTATAAGGCTCGCTGTGGGTGATGTTCTTCCATGTGACAGTTGTGGCATAACAAAGAGCACTTATCAAGTTCTTCTAAAATCACATCCCACTTTCTCATTCGGATATTGCGAGAATCAATACCAAAACTTTTAGTTGATGGGTCTTTGTGATGGAAACATAAGGCAGCATAATTCTTTTTATAGCCACACTTCTGACAGCCACCACCCTTCATATCAATCGCCTTGAGCTTTCTGGTGACATAATTGTGTTCCAACCTTTCTTTAGTTTTTATGACGATACACTTTTTACAATGTCCAGTATAGCCGCCTCGTTTTCTTAGATGAAACTCAGAGCAAGGTAAATGCTCGTTACAATTACTACAAAAATGTTTGCCTTCAACTCTCTTGACCCTAGGTCCAGCGGTGGCAGAAGTTTTAAGATTATATTTCTTTAGCCAATGTCTTATTGTGCTTCCGGAACAGTTATTTTCTTCAGCAATCATATTGATTGACATTTTCTTTTGAACACATTCGATTAGATATTCTTTTTTCATTTTGCACCCTTATGGTTTGATTGGTTATAATATATAGTAAGTAACCAACTAATATAAATAAAATATTTACGCCCCGTGCCCCCGACATCGATCTTCTAAATCGATCCATAAGAGTTGGGAGGATGGCTCAACGTTCAATTCGTTCACGGGGCTCCATTGCCACTTTAGCTTAGTTGCTCCAAAGCACCCCACTTGTAATGGGGAGATCCTGAGTTGAAATCTCAGAAGTGGCTCCATGAAAGATCTCCCCGGATCTAGTGTTCTAGTCTCAGCGAGACGACTATGAGGTGCGATCCCTCACGGGGTTATTCTTTCTTTCCTTTTGATAGTGGAGAAAGAAAGTTTTACTGTTCAAATATCTTTCTCTACACTATATACATTATAGGAGGAAACAACATGACTAAGATAGAGAAGCATTGCGAATTCTGTAGCAAGAGTTTTCTTGCCGAAGTGAAAGAGGTCAATCGTGGGAACGGAAAGTTTTGTTCTCTGAGTTGTAGTTCCAAGAGCCATAAGAAAGACAAGGTTCCAAATGTGGAATGTGGAACTTGCGGTGAAAAGCTTTATAGAAGTAAATCTGTAAAAGAAGCCTCCAAAAGCGGTTTCTTTTTTTGTGATAGAGAGTGTAGACGGAAGGCGCAAAAGTTAGACGGAATAAAAGAGATACACCCTCCGCATTATGGCGTTGGGCTTAAAAATTACAGATCCATATGTTTCCGGGATCATAAAAAGGAATGTATAATCTGTGGCGAAGACAACATTGTAGCGGTTCACCATTATGATCATAATCACTCCAACAACGATCCAGGGAATTTAGTTCCTCTCTGCCCTACCCATCATCAATATGTTCATAGTAGTTTTTCTGACTTAGTAAAAGACAAAATAGATTCCTATATTTCTTCTTTTTTGTCCTCCCGAGAATCTATATAAGGTAGAGTCGCTTTAGGGGCTGTAAGCTAACCGGTAAACTGGGGCCCTTGCACGGCCTTCTTGAGAGTTCGATCCTCTCCGGCTCCACCAAGAGTGCGATTCTAGCGTTGACCTGGGCAAGTCATCTAAACTGCCTCAAGCCACAATTGGAAGAGTGTCCGAGTGGTCGATGGTGAGGCACTAGAAATGCCTTGTGCAGCAATGCACCGAGAGTTCGAATCTCTCCTCTTCCTCCAGCCTCACCTTCGGGTGGGGCTTTTTTATTATCTAAAATATCTATTCTATGAAAACTCTTGATCTCCATGGTCTCTCTACCTCCTGGGCTCAGTCGGTCCTCTCCTCTTGGATCAAGCGCCAACATCTCCCCTGTCGTATTATCGTTGGTAATCCTAACGGCGCTATTTCTATTATGGCTAAGAAGTATTTAAACAAACACTCTTACACCTATCATCATGAGAGCGATTGGAATTTAGGTTGTTTTATTATTATGTCCCGAGAATAATATCTAGCGCAACACGAACAGTCGCTCCTCTCTATATACAACATAAGCAAGGGCATCCCGCTCACCACGCTTATAGAATGAGGTTTAATGAATAAGAAGACCTATCTTTTAGACACAAATGTTTATATGACTTCGGTTGAAGCCATTTACAGTTTCGGCGAACACGACATCGCAATCCCAACAGTCGTTCTAGATGAGATAGATAAACACAAACATCGCCAAGATTTAGCAGGAGCCAATGCTAGACGCCTAAACAGACTGCTTGACGATTTACGCTCTGTAGGTTCCCTGAATACTGGCGTAAAACTCAAAGAAGGTCTGGGTAGTGTAAGAGTAACAGAGCATCATCCCAACTGTATCCCTATCGGTCTCAAATCAGACAGTAGTGACAACAAAATTATTGGTGCTGCTTTAACACTCCTAGACCATGGCTTAGATGTGACTGTTGTCTCTCGCGATATTAACTTGCGAGTTAAGTGTGATGCCTATGGTATCGCCTGTGAAGACTACGAACTGGATAAAGTTGTTGAGTCTGCTGATGAGATGTATGGTGGTATTGAGAAAAGGACTGTTCCTTGTGAACTTATTGACTCTGTATATCTGGGAAGTGGAGAAATAGATGATGATTCTCTGTTCCCGAATCAGTATCTTGTATTGTCTGGATTAGAGGATACTAAAAAATCAGCACTAGTTCGGTATAACAAACAAACTAAATCGCTAAAAAGATTAAACAAGCGGTCGGGGAATAATTGGGGGTTTTTGCCTCGCAACAAAGAACAGGAGTTTGCTCTTGATGCGTTGTATGATAGTGCTGTGGATGTTGTTTCATTGGTAGGAAGGGCAGGCACGGGTAAAACTCTTTTGGCTATTGCTGCCGGGCTTGATCAGGTGACTAACCCTTCCAAACAAACCACCTATCGCAAACTAATCGTAACAAAACCTATTGAACCAGTTGGTAAAGACATCGGCTTCCTCCCAGGCACGATGGAAGAAAAACTATTACCCTGGCTCGCTCCTATCAAAGACAACTTGGAATCTCTCATCGGTGACAAGACGGCAATGGAAATGTATATGGAACAAGGGGTTATTGAGATTGAAGCCATGACCTTTATCCGTGGTCGGTCAATCTCCAACGCTTTTATTATTGTAGACGAGGCACAAAACATGACGGCTCACGAGATTAAAACGATTCTCACAAGAGTGGGGGAAGGGACGAAGATTATTCTCACAGGAGACGTCCAGCAAATAGATAATTCGTATGTTGATGCAGAGTCTAACGGTCTAACATATGTTGTTGAAAAATTCAAACCATATGATATAACAGCACATATTACGCTGACCAAGGGTGAAAGAAGTCGCCTAGCTACTCTTTCTGCCGACATTCTATAAATCAAGTGGTTTCTTTCACTATTTAATGATAGTTGCTTTATTTTAGTTAGAGAGGGTATATTGTGTTTGGCAAGAAGATTACTTGGTTATGGTTTGCTATTTTAGCCGGCTTGTTCTTTTTCATGTTTTCTACGGCAACAGATTTAAAAAACTCGGCTAATAAAAACATTTCGTTCTCACAAATGTTAAATGAGATAAAAATAGGCAAAACAGCAGATACCCTTACCATCACTGGTAATATGTGGGTGTTGGAAACGGAAGAAATAAAGTTTATATCCAGGGGTATTTTAACTGACAATATATTAAGCGACATCATTTTAAAAAGAGAAAATCTTGAGCTTGTTATAAAGCCTACGGAAAGCGGAAGTATGTGGGGCTCGCTCCTTCTTTCCTTATTGCCTACATTGTTGTTATTGGTCGTCTTTTATTTTATTTACCGAGCTTTTTCCAAAGGGGCTGGAAAAGGTGGTCCAGCATTGAATATGACCGATAGCAAGGCTAGGGTGTTCATGCCTGGCTCTAATGAAGTTAGATTTGAAGATGTCGCAGGTTGTGACGAAGCCAAAGAGGAATTAGAAGAGGTCATATCCTTTCTTAGAAACCCGGCATATTTCACACGCCTTGGTGGCAAACTCCCAAAAGGTATCCTTTTAACAGGCAAACCAGGCACGGGTAAAACAATGCTAGCCAAAGCCGTCGCAGGCGAAGCAGGCGTTCCTTTCCTCGTTATCTCCGGCTCTGACTTTGTTGAAATGTATGTTGGCGTCGGTGCTGCTCGTGTTAGATCATTATTCACACACGCTCGCAAGATGGCTCCCTGTATTATCTTTATTGATGAACTTGACGCCATGGCTAAAAAGAGAGCGATGAAGCTCGGTGGTTCAAATGACGAAAAAGAACAAACACTAAATCAACTACTTGTGGAAATGGATGGTTTTTCATCTGATTCTGGCATTATCATTATCGCTGCAACTAACCGCAAAGATGTTCTTGATGATGCCGTCTTAAGACCAGGGCGATTTGATAGATTGGTCCCCGTCCCCCTTCCTGATGCAGGAGGTAGGCAGAAAGTATTAGAGGTCCACGGAAAGAACTTCGTCATTAGCGAAGATGTGGAACTCCACGATATTGCACGCTCTTGCGTCGGGTTTTCAGGTGCCGAACTTGCTAATCTCTTAAATGAAGCGGCAATACATGCAGCAATACAAGGTGCTGATATAATAAGAGAAGAACACTTGGAATACGCAAAGGATAAACTAATCCTTGGCAAACCAAGGAAGAGTATGAGACTTACAGACAAACAATATAGAGCGACAGCAGTTCACGAAGCAGGTCATGCCATTGTAGCACAGTTCACGGAAGGTTCTGATCCGCTTCACAAAGTAACTATCATCCCCAGGGATATGGCGCTTGGACTAACCGTTCAACTACCAAGAGAAGATAGGTATTCTACTACAAGGGGAGAAGCAGAAGGTCGTATTGATGTTCTTCTCGGCGGATATGTAGCCGAAGAGCTTGTGTTCGGAAAAGACAACACTTCCACCGGAGTTAGTAATGATTTAGAACGAGCCCGAACAATCGCCGAAGGAATGGTAAAGAAATACGGAATGAGCGAAATGGGACCTCTTGCTTATCTAGAAGACCCTAACTCATTCAGCGGCAGTAAATACAGCGACTCTTCTGAATCCCGTATAGATGATTTAGTATCTGATATAATAGGTGATTCTTATGACCGAGTTCGGGAGCTAATCAAAGATAAAATGATGTATCTAAACATCATGTCGGATATTCTAATGGAGTATAAGACGATTGACAAAGAACAGATTGAGGCAATCTTTGAAGAGGGAACAGAGGTTTAGCACTATTTATAGCCAAGAGCGAATAAACATCCCAGGGAAGTCAAGTGGCAAAGAAAAAATCTAAACTTACCGGAATATCTCGTGTTCCAGGCAGCAATACCCCCGTTGAACACGGGGTGGATTTTGTAATTGAGGATAAATCTGGGGCTAATGCGAGTTTCCGTGGTCGGCTAGTCACTTCTGATCCATTAAAGAATATAGTATCCTCTGTAAAAAGACCCGCTGTGGCGGGAACAGACCCAAATGCTCTCGTCAGTGCAGTTGCAGAGATGGAAGTTACAGAGGCAATAAAACTTTTAGCTCAACAGTTCACATTGTTAAAACAGAGTTTTGCAGGAGACCTAAAAGGCGAGCCAGGGCGAATCGGTCCTGCTGGTGTGCCTGGGTCGCGACCTGCCCACGAATGGGATTCTCAAAACGAGCAAGTGCGTTTTCAGCGTGCCGATGGGGCTTGGGGGAGTTGGAATCATTTTGCCGAAGGACCACAAGGTATACAAGGCGAAACTGGCTTGACCGGGCTCCAGGGTGCCACAGGGGCGCGAGGGTATCAAGGCGAACAGGGAGAGACTGGTAATCAGGGTATACAAGGTCTACAAGGGGATCAAGGTATACAGGGTATCCAAGGAGGGCAAGGATTACAAGGCGACCAAGGCATCGCAGGACCGACAGGTCAAACTGGTCAGCAAGGTCAGCGAGGATACCAAGGTCCTCAAGGTCTTCAAGGTCTTCAAGGTCTTCAAGGAGAGGCTGGTCTTACAGGAGAGACTGGTCTTACAGGTCCTCAAGGTCTTCAAGGAGAGACTGGTCTCACAGGAGCCTCTGGCTCTGCTGGTCCTCAAGGTCTTCAAGGAGAGACTGGTCTCACAGGAGCCTCTGGCTCTGCTGGTCCTCAAGGTCTTCAAGGAGAGACTGGTCTCACAGGTCCTTCTGGCTCTGCTGGTCCTCAAGGTCTTCAAGGAGAGACTGGTCTCACAGGTCCTTCTGGCTCTGCTGGTCCTCAAGGTCTTCAAGGAGAGACTGGTCTCACAGGAGCCTCTGGCTCTAGCGGCTTAGCACCTTCACACGAATGGTCGGGAACACAAATAAGATTCCAGAACGCAGACGGGTCATGGGGCGATTATACCGAACTAGCTCTAACTGGTGCTCTTTCCGCAAGCACCATCTTGGGCACATTTGACGCTGTTGATTTAAGAGCTACTAATGGTGGTCGCTACAGACTAGAAGTTACCGATACTGGCGATCTTACCTTCGCCACTGCTTCTAACATTATAGCAAATGAAACTTATCTTGTCACTGATGAAGTTAAACTCCGTGCCGATAACGGTAACATCTATACTCTAAGTGCTACTGATGCCGGAGACTTAGTATTCTACACCGGATCTTTATCTTAAAACTTTAAGAGTTTTTTTATTGTTGCCGACTACATAAGGGCAGATAAGTTCCAAAATATGTTCTAAACAACAATCGTCTTCACGGCTTCGGCTCACGAGACGATTTTTTGTGTGTATCTGAATAACCGAGTTTTATAAGATAGTTCAGGAAGCTAAATCCCTTGAACAATCAAGTTTTATAAAAACAATTCGGGAACTAAAAAACCCACAGTTCTAAAATAAGTTTTGCCAATCCTTTAAACACAAAGGAGGCAACTTTTTATGCCTAATCAAATTGTACACTGGGTTGGAGAAAACCCAAGTATGCACAATTCTTCAATGAACAATCTTGTGCTGACGGAGTTAGCGGGCGGCGGCGCTGATGCGTCGCCAGGGGGTAAAGTTCAGATAACGGCAGATGTATCAAGATTTGGAAACAACTCTTTTTACATTGGAACGGATGACACAACTCTAGGAAGGAAAGCATCTTTGCGAGATTACACAGGGAATCTCCCTGTAATCGGCGAGAGCGATTTCACAATTTCTTTTTGGTGGAAACCTACTTCCGACGCCTTTTACAGTTGGGGCGGCAATCACAAGTATTTCATAAATGCAGGTGGAAACGCTATAACCAACTACGCACATAACGGTCACTCACAGACGAATTATGACGTCCGCTGGTATTATCCCTATTACAACTCCAACGGCAACACTCCAGCCGCCGGGTATATGTTGGATCTGACAGGTCTGCCTTGGGTTCATTTCTTTATTTCAAGAAGTGGGAATGATGTCACTTTTATCCTTTCGGATGAGAATGGCGATGTATTCTTGGACAATGCAAACCAAGAATGTAGATGGACTGGAACTTTGGCTGCGGTTAACAAGAAAAATTTAACACCTACTGAATTTTCTCTTGGCGGCATGTGGTCCGGTTATACTAACAGCGGTTATTATGATGATATCCTTTATCTTGTGGATGAAGCACTTGATTATGATACCCTAGACCTAACCCAGCCCATGTCCATTTCAGGCGAACCTTTTGTAACTGCCGTTGTTTCTAACGCCTCAGCGGGTCAGTCAGATGGTTCAGTCACCGTTACCGATTCTAACTTCTCGGGAACAAAAACATATACCTTTTACGATAGTGATCTAAATATTCTCCAACAGGGTATATCTAATACACTAAACGGGTTACAAGCAAACAGTTATACAATACAGGTTTCAGATACAAACAATAATCAGGTTTCTACTCAATTTATAATTTCCGAAGGAGGAAATAATATGCCTATTAAATCAAACTCAAGTGCTGTTATTCTCAGCAGTGACTTAACTACATCGGCAACGATGAACCAAGCTGTAGTTTCTTATAGTGGTGGTGGCGACACCACCCTAAGCGGCGCGTTAAGCGAAATTGCTGAGGGTGCGAGCGGCAACCTCCAAGCAATGCAGAATATGCTCGGTCAACTGATCACTGATGAAGAGACTCGTGCTCTTGCTGCTGAAGCTGCCCTACAGGCTGACGTTGATGCTAACGAAGCTGATGGCGACACTGATCGTGCTGCTATCCGCACTGAGATGGCTGGTGCTGATGCTGCTCTCAACGCTGCTCTAAGTGCTGAGATTGACGCTGACGTCGCTGCTCAGGAAGTTCTAGCTGCTGCTGATCGTGCTGCTGTACGCTCTGAGTTTGCTGCTGCTGATTCTGCTCTCAACACTGCTCTAAGTGCTGAGATTGACGCTGACATCGCTGCTCAGGAAGTTCTAGCTGCTGCTGATCGTGCTGCTGTTCGTTCAGAGATGGCTGCTAATGAGACTGCTCGTGACACTTCTGAAGCTGCTGCTATTGCTGCTCAGGAAGTTCTAGCTGCTGCTGACCGTGCTGCTGTACGCTCTGAGTTTGCTGCTGCTGATTCTGCTCTCAACACTGCTCTAAGTGCTGAGATTGACGCTGACGTCGCTGCTCAGGAAGTTCTAGCTGCTGCTGACCGTGCTGCTGTACGTTCTGAGTTCGCTACTGCTGATACTGATCTTGGTGATCGCATGAATGACATGAAACTCGGCACCAACGCTGAAGCGTTCACTACTGTCAAGCTAGTTAACCCACAGGGTGGCTACAAGACTCTAGAAATCAATGCTTCTGGCGATCTTGTCTTCGCATAATCCAGCTTAACTTAAGCTAAAGGTTTCTGAAAGGGGCTGCTTCGGCAGCCCTTTTCTTTTGCCTACATAACCCCTAACCATCTATTTATCATATGAGCAATAAAGTCAAACTACGCAATAAACGTCTACGTCTGGAATATCGTTTTAAGAAAGCAGAGTTAGAAGAAGTTGAAGAGAAAAATACAGATTACGCATCAGAGTTCCGAGAGTTCTTTGCCCATGAGATGCGGCTATTAAACCCTGAACCTCAAATCTCTTCTGATGTCCCGAATGAAGAAGATATTCATATAGAGCCAGAACTTACCGATGAGGAGTTAAAGTCTCACAATCAAAGCAAGGGCATGAAAACCCTATACAGAAAAATCATAGAGAAAACACACCCAGACAAAATCGGCAACGAAGACCACAGAGAAGAGTTTCAACAAGCAACCGAGGCATATAAAGACAATAACGCAGCCGAACTCATCAATATCGCAGATGACCTAGGGTTAGAGACTCCAGAGCTAGATGAGGAAACTATTGAGGGTTACAAAAGGGGAATAGACATCGTATCTAATAAAGTGAAACACACAACTGATACATTCTCTTGGGTATGGGGAGAGGCTGACACAGAAGAAAAGAAACAACAATTAAAATCTATTTTTTATGCTTATTGGGGAATAACTGAAGAACAGGTTGCTAAATATAAACAGGACAATAAAGGAGAATAATATGCCTGCTAAAAATAGAAAACAAATCGCATTCCTCGCACACAAGGAAGACGTTCCATCACACACTCTATCTATATTTAAACACGCAACTGACAGATATGAACACGTTCACAACCAAACAGTTAAAGCCATCAAAGAACAAATCCTAAAAGGCTCAGGAAATGCCTCTCTCCAAATGTTTGAAATCTACATATCCGAGCTAAACCACTTGCTATTCTCGGCAAACATGGTAAAAGATATAATCTCTACAAACCCAGAGTCATTCAATATGGAAGTAGAAGAGCCTAAACCAAAGAAGAAGGCTCCCAAAAAGAAAGTCTCGGAAGATACGCTTTTAAGTAAGATTAATAAGAGTAGTAAGGAAAAAAAGGGAGAGTAACAAACTCACCCGCCGCCGACACACAAGCCATCAAAGATTGATTTGATTTGCTGAAAAACAGTCTGGGCGTCTGCGCTCGGCGAAAAGTAACGGGCGGCATCATTATTTATAATTACAGAGAAGCTAGGATAGTGCTCTTGAAGCGCAAAGATGAATACCTCATATCCTAAATCTTGAACCAGCCTGCGACAAGAAGTTTGACTATGATGTGGAATAGTTAAGGACTGTCCTTCTTCATCAGTCATTATAATAACAACCTTTTGTGTCGTTTCTCCAAATGTCATTCCAAAAGTGCCATCCATTATATAAGTAAGGGCATCGTAGGATGGTTCACGCCCCGCTGACGGTAAATCGCGAACAGTCAGCAAGAAGTCTAAAAATTCATCAGCAGGAACAAAATCAGTAATAATTCTCATTCCTTTATAAGGAGAGCCCATAAGGTCCTGATCTATTTGATCCCTTGATCCTATGACAATCAAGCCAAACCTAAATCTGCTTGTAAGCGGGTCAGTTAGAAGTGGCTCTATCCCGTTAATCATTGAATTTATCTCTTCATCAAAGGAGCCTGATATGTCTAAAATAAAGACAATATCTACTGCTCTCTCTTCAAGACCTTCATCTATCTCGCCATCACAGTCATTATCAATGTTGTCACACCTTTCTGCCTCTGGTAATACTTGACCCTCACAAGGACCATATCCACCGGCTGAACAGTATTGAACACCTGCGCGGCATTGACCAACATGTAAAGTGCTGTTGTCTCCGTCATAGCAAACAGTTGCCGTCTGATTCGGGATATTATCATCAACCACGCCGTTACAATCATTGTCTAAATTATCACAAATTTCCTCTTCAGGTCCAGCGTGGTCAGCACAAAATAAAGTGCCCCTCTCACAGATAAATGTCCCAGGGGAACATATCCCAGTCCCGTAAGATACATCGGGTAACATGCCGCAGAGTTGATTTTCTTCTGGATATGTCTCATCAACGACGCCGTTGCAATTATTATCTACACCATCACATGTTTCCTCTTCTGGTCCTTGAGCACCTCTACATTCACTCCAACCGGCAGAGGTGCAAACCTCTACACCCATAGAACATTCCCCAAGTGCTATTTGTGTGCTGTTTTCTTCCCAATGACATTCACGGGTTGTATTAGGAACACATTCTAGACGTATAAGTTGAGTGTCTTCGCAGCCAAGTGTCGTGAGTAAAATCAACCAAAGGAGATTTTTCATTTTACGAGCCCTGTTTTTTTCAAATAGGTAACACAGTCTTTCTTATTTAAAAACATATTCATGGTCATTACAGTTGACTTAAACCATTTGAATCTTATATGTTTGATATTCTTTGTGTTGCCCGAGATATCAGAAGTCAGAACATAGGGAAAAGTATTCCCATTTACAGAGGTATAGTTAAATGCTAGGATAGCAAGACTGTTTGCTATTTCTATCCCACCTTTTAAGACGCCCGCTTGATTGGCGTCAGGTAGACCGATATATATTGGAGAATAGCTTCCATCTTCGTTTGTTATATCAAACTTAATGTTGGCTACCCAAGAACACTTTTTGTCTGTTCCGGGAAGATAATAAGTGCTGCCGCCTTCAAATACGACACTTATCTTTTCGTTATTTTTGAAATGGAGATAAAACGAGCCGGCGATTACTGTTAGCAGTGCGCCACAAAGAAATGCTGTAGTTTTATTAAATCTCGTGTTTCTCATAACCTTACATTAATATTTTACAACTGGCGTTATCACCTAGGCTGCAAAAATAAATAGACTATGGAGCAGAGTTATTGTTCTTCTATAATAAAAGGAAGCTTCTGAATAACTTCCTTTTCTTGAGCATTTAGTTTGTTGTCTAACACCAGCATCATCTGGTGCATAGAGGCGACGGGACGGTTGGTAACATAAATCCATTCACCTTTCTGCAACTTCCAGCTTCCACTTGTCTGAACAGGTTTTGTCAATTTTGGCTTATTTTCTGCGGCGTAAGCGTTTGTGCTTAGCGTAAAAGTAGCGAGAAAGACCATTCCTACTATTTTTATATAACTCATTAGAATTCCTTCCTTTTCCCTTATAAGCAGTAGAGTCGGCACATAAATCAAACAACAGCTACAGAATATTAAGAGATATTTTTATATTCGTCGTTGATAGATATGATATGAAAAAGAAAAACACCCTCTATAAGACATCTGTCGTAGTTTCTTCAACTGTTTTTTTGTTGAGTATATTAGGTTGTGGAGGCTGTGCGTTATCAAAATCGCATCGCTTCTATCAATCTAAACGAGCCCCTATTGATTCCTTTGTTCGTATTCTTACAACATCGCATGTTAGAATTTGTGTTGATATTTTAACCGAAGGTGAAGAAAACAAGACAGAAAAAGTTTGCAAGGAGAAAAAAGGCTCTTCAAGTTCCTCTGGTGCTTTTATTGCACATAGTGAAATTGCCCCAACTTCTCACTATGCCTTAACCGCTGGTCACTCCTGCCTGGGTCTTCTTGATGGAATACCAGACATCCTTAAACCAAAAACAAAAGTATTAAATCATTCCATAACAGCCCAGATGGATAACGGGAGAACCTTTAAAGCCCGTATCATAAACATAGACCGTAAAACAGATGTGTGCCTATTGCGATTAGATAACATGAATGTCTTCCCGAAAGTTCTCACATTGGCTGAAAAGTTACCAGCACGGGGCGAAAGAGTTTATAATATAGCCTCACCATTGGGTATTTTCAGCCCAGGCATGATTATGATATACGAAGGTTTTTATTCAGGCATCCTTAATCCTATGGGTTGGAGCGTCTGGTCAATCCCAACAAAACCTGGCTCTAGTGGTTCAGTTATCGTAGACTTCCGTAATAGAGTAGTCGGTATGATATTCGCAGGCTACAGGGGGATTGAAACGATGGCTTTGTCTCCACCCTTGGAAAAGATGCTTATTTTCTTCAAAAACGCTTATGCCAAAGGGGAGATGGAACTCTGGCAGGCAAACGACAAAAATAAAAACACAACTACGACGACTACTACTCAACCAGAGGCAATCACTTCTTTGTTTCCGTTATAGGTTTCTAAAACAACATCTCTCTTAGGAGATTACAATGGCTAGGAAACTTTACCGCTTCCCTGTTTTTAAAAAGCCGTTCCGAAAAAAGAAACAGAGCAAGAAGACCTCTGAATACGAAGTTGAGTTAGAAATAACCGTTCCACAATATCCTCCTACTTATAATAGTGGTTCTATTGACCAACAGGAAAAAGAAGGAGATAGAGGCGTAGAAATCATAGACCTAAATGATGATATGTCCTCTAAGTTTATTTTATGAGTTTTGATACGATACTCCAAGAGTTAATCAACAGCGGATCAGTATCCCCAATCATCAGCCAAATACAGGCAAGTTCTGTTATAATCTCGGGAAACAAAATAAGAACCGAATATAAAGAAGATGATTGTGGGGTTATTCCTTTTAGAGTTGCAGAGAACGGTGCTGGTAATATAAGCCAGAGACCTATAAGTGGTTCCTTTTATACAGGATTAGATTCCTCCCCGGAACAAGGAGCCACCGAAACCCGTGAAAACATTAGACAAAGAATTCTCCCTGGTAATCTTCCTATTACTGATAATCGCCTGTTGCATTTAGAGGCATCAACTTCTAACACTTCTACCCCCGTCGCTGGTCCTTTTACTACTTGGTCGGATATCAGCGGGAATGGAAACGATGTGATGCAAAGTATAGGCAGCCACCAGCCAAGCCTTGTTAAGACAAATGTCAGTGAATACAATTCGGTTAAGTTTGATGGAGATAGTAAGTGGCTTGAACTAGCCGCCCCTCCCGTGGCTTTACAAACACTTGTAGATAAAACCATTTATATAACTGCGAAGTTAAGCCCTAATGGTTTAGAAACTACTGAAGGTCAGGGTATAGAGTTGTCAGCATCTTCTACTAGTCAAACTCTAGGTGTGTTCCATTCATACGCAGTAGTAAACGAAACAGGCGCAGTTAAAATCTTCGGCGCAACATCAAAAAATAGCACCATGGACATATTATCAAGTTCAGCAGGAGCAGGCGAAGATATTGCCTTCTTTTCAGATGATGATTCAGTAACAAATACAGAGTTATCCGAACTAATCATTTATAGTGATTTGCATACGGATGAGCAGGTTGCTAGCAATCTGGGTTATATGTTATGCAAACACTTATCTTCTCCTGTTGAGTAGTTGTTGATTTTGCTATATATCCAACTATTTATCCATAGATAATCTCGGGAACCAAACAAAATGTCTTCTAAACTCGTCATAGGTAATGTAAATCTCTTTCCATACACAGGCTCCGCCGCTATTGAAGGCGACCTAACTGTATCGGGGATATTAACAGCAAAAGAACATCATAACATAATCGTTTCATCCAGTATATCATATGTTAGTGGTTCGCACAAGTTTGGTGACTCTGCTGATGATTTACATCAAGTAACTGGTAGCATGATGGTAACAGGGACGCTGAGCGGCACGATTGTTTCAGGCACCTTTTATGGCGATGGTTCCAATCTGACTGGTGTTGGCGGAGGTGGAGGTGGAACGCCTGGTGGTGCAAATACTCAAGTTCAGTATAACGATGCTGGTTCATTTACTGGTTCTGCTAACTTCACTTTTGACGGAACAGGTATTTCGGTTTCTGCTGATGCAGACATCACATCTAGCCTAGGTAAAACCGCTATTGGTGGCGCTGGTCTGGCGGATGCTGCAACTGTTGCTCATGTAGACCATAATACTGCTACTAATTTTGGTTTCCGTCAAAGGTCTACCGGGCAGACAGAGATAAACGCTAAGGCCGACCAATCCATTAACTTAAAACTTGGTAGCCAAAACAAGGTTACATTAAATAGCAGCGGTTTTGTTGGCATCGGAGAGAACATAACCCCCGAGGCAATGTTACACGTCTCATCTTCTACCGGGGAACCTCTTTTTCGTATAGACCACCCAGAGGTAGCTCATCCCGACCCCATCGTGTATGTTACTGGTTCTGGAAAAGTGGGCATAGGGACAATAACGCCTACAGCCCAACTTCACATCTCTTCGTCTGTAGACGCTGACGAAAATCTTCTCTTCAGAGTTGACCACGGAAATCATACTAGTGATAACCCTATTATGTGTATAACAGGTTCAGGATTAGTCGGTGTAGGAACCGCCACGCCCGCTGCTGCTATTCACATCAAGGACGACGGTGCTGCCTTTCTTGTACAGTCGGAGGGAGCGTCCGACTGGTTCAAGGTCCAATCAGGCGCTATCACGTTTAACTCTGCCGGAGGTCAAACCTATGCCGGGGGTGTAAATCTGGGACAGCGATTCAACATCGTGGATGCCTTCGGCTCAATGGGCGTCTTGGGTCTCGGTCAATACCCAGGCAGCGCCAAAAACGTGATGGAGGTTAATAGCAACCACTCGGATAATGGTGGTGACTGGTTTGTGATTGACCAATCTGGTTCAGTTGGTATCGGAGTAACAGACCCATTAGCCCTGCTCCATATTTCAGGCTCTGACGGAACAGATGCTTTCCGTATAGATACACAAGGAGCAACGGACAATCCTGCTATCTTTGTAAGTGGTTCCAATTCCTATGTTGGTATCGGAACCGACGAGCCAAGCCAAGGTCTTCATGTTAAAGACAATGGAGGTGGGCAGATTGTCTCACGAATAGAGGGCACTACCGGTCGTGCTGTATTACAGGTGGATAATGGCGCTAACTACACCTTTTTTGGAGCTTCGACGGCAGGGCTTGATTTCTCAGTAGGCGGTGCGGGCGACTATGGTGCTCAACAAATGGTGCTCAAAACTACCGGTAGATTAGGAATCAATGTTACGGACCCAGACTCCCAGCTTGAAGTGTCAAGCTCCACCACCCAACAGAAATGGTCCTATGACGCAGATAGTTATGTAACCATGACAGTCGCTGATGACAGTCACGCAACTATAGCATCAGGTGAATCTGGTGATATAACAATTGATGCCGCCACCTTATATGTCACGGGCTCAACTCAACATTTAGGTGGAGTTAATGGACAGGAAGTTAGTCTGGGCGCAGTAGCCGATGGAGGCACTGTTGATTGGGATGCTTCACTTGGTGAATATGCACATGTGCTAGCCGCCGGGTCATTGGATGTCAAAATAATTAATATGTCTGCTTCAATGACCTTAAATTTGATAATTGAGAACGACACCATGCCGCCGGGTTCCTACGATATAACTTTATCAGGAAGCACAGATGGTACTGGTACTAATGGAACAAGTGCAAAATATGCAAACGGTGTCACTAGTTTACTTATGGTTGATAGTGACAATTACCTTTCAGTGGAATTGGCTTCTTTCTCAGTTGGACTATTTCAAATAGGCAATAATTTCTACTCTTAAGATGAAAGTTATACGCTTATCAAAAGAAATAACCTATGTAGCCTCTACAAGAGGTAGGGTTTATATTGGTAATGAAGAACTAGTCATTGCGGCGGCATTACATGAAGCAGAAATTAGGGGCGTTTCTTGTAATTTATACAATAAAGCCAATAGTCGCCTAGAGCTTAAATATGAACTTGGCGGTATACCCGGCGGGGATAAGGTCCCCGATGCCTACGCTAATCTAGACCATCTCCTGTCGAGTAGGAGATATGCCGGGAGATGGATGGACGATCCAGATAACATAAATCTTGATTCGCCCGCACCTCTTCGAGCAGTAGACGAGGTGGTATTTGGTGGTTTCTTTGCAAAAACGATATATGGGTTTGGCTCTGAGATACCTGAAGAGGCAGTTTGTAGCCAAGGATTTCAAGGTCTCGGGGTTCAGACGACCGCCTATGTTTTAAGAGAACTCAATGAGACTGATTTAGTAGAAGGTGATATTTTATATCAAGATAACCAGGGCGTTACAAGGCTTGACTACTCTATCGGGGGGTGGTTCTGGGTTGGAGAGCCAGATGGCATGTTAATTAACGGGACTCGTTTTCGTATCCCGTTTAAAGATAGTCAAGGCCCGCCAGGACTCGTCTTGCCAGGGACCATGACTGTCTGTTAGTCTCAAAGTGGTTTTTGATGTATTCTAAACTACTTATATAGCCAACCAACAGGAGGATATATCCATGGCCAGTCCACGAAGAAGACGAGAACGAAAACTAGCTCGTCAGCAAGCTGCCGCACCCGCAGCGCCACAAAAAGTAGAAACGCCCACATTGCCCGTTGCCGAAGCACCAGCCGAAGCACCAGCCGAAGAAGCTGCTCCCGCCGAAGCCGAAGCACCAGCCGAAGAAGCTGCTCCCGCCGAAGCCGAAGCACAGGCTGAAGAGGTCGCTGTACCTGTAGCTGAAGCTATTAAAAAGGCTAAAAGATCAAGTAAGAAGAAGACAAAGCGGTAGATGTTAAATTTTAATCGTATCTTCCGGTCTTCCTTAAAGGAGGGGTCTTCTAAAGGATTCATGGCTTCTTTACAGGCTGTACAAGAATCTCTGTCTAATCTTAGGCCATCATCTAAAAGAGATGCTTATAGAGTACAATTAGCAACTGAACAACTGGTACAGCTCAAACGCCATTTTAGGCAGATGAACGAACAAATCGTTTCACTAGAAGAACAATTGAAGGTTCTATCTGAACAAAATAGTGGCCCTAGCATAGAGGAAAAATAATATGGGCGGCGTTGCCGGGCACCTGAATCACTTGTTTGATAATCCAGATCTGACTTTTAAGCAGATGAAGGATGTGTTTAGACTTGCTGCCAAGGGACAATTAAAGACTGAAGAGAAGGTAGACGGTCAAAACCTATTCTTCTCGTACGATGTGAATCGAAAGATTCCAGTCGCTGCTAGAAACCTCGGAAATATTAAAGCAGGTGGAATGACTGCGGAAGAGCTTTCTACTAAGTTCGCTGGGCGAAACGTCGCTCTATCTTTCATTGGAGGGTTCGATGCTTTTGAACAAGCAGTCGAGGCGTTATCCGATGCGGAAATACGTTTCATCTTCGGAGACAATACTGATTATTGGTATAATGGGGAAGTACTACACCCCGGCGCCACTAATGTAATCAACTACGATAAGAGTACTATCAAGATACATGATGTGGGTCATAAACAAAGAGACCCTGAAACTCTACGGCCAGTTGATTTCGATTTCTCAAAGCAGCTGTCTGCTATGGATAATGCCCTAGGGAAAATGCAAAACAAGATATCTGACCACGAATTTGACTTCGTGAGATCCGCTATGGTGCAAATGAGTAATCTTGTCGATGGAGGTGTAACCGCAGCTGCCGAACAAGCTGTTGACTCAGCAATCAACGCTGCTGGGGTAAAGGATGGTGAAACTATCCGAGACTATATGCTAGCTCGTGTAAGACAGATACTAGAAGCTGACTTGCCATCAGACAAATTAGATCAGCTAATTTTACGAATCACGACAGGAAAGCCTAATCTTCGGGATATCAAAAAAGGTTTAAACAGGGACCAATTAGAAGATGTCAAAGACGCTATGGAATCAAGTGGTTTAATCTTAAAGCACGCAATCGCACCTATTGAAACAGCTATCCACCACTTCGCTGTGGAAGTGTTGAAGGGTGTCGATAGTCGTTTTGTTGTTGATAATGATAAAGAGATAAAACGCCAAAGGGCAATGATCAGTGATACCGTAACTAAGCTGCAATCACTAGCAGATGAAAATAGACTAGATGACAAGGCGATGACTGTACTCGAACGAGAACTACAGAAGATAGGTGACCTAGAAAACATTTCAACTGCTTCCGAAGGTGTTGTGTTTGATTATGATGGAGTCACTTACAAGTTCACAGGCAACTTCGCTCCAATCAACCAGATCCTCGGTATATTAAGGTACAGTGATCAGCAGGTCACTCCCGTTAATGAATCTAAAGATTTTTCTGTACGGGACCTTGTTATCGAAGACGACGGTAATGGTAAGCGTGTTGCCCTTATCCCAGGAGGATTCAAGCCTCCTCATGCCGGCCACTACGACCTAGTTAAACATGTCGCAGATATGGACGAAGTAGATGAAGCTAGAGTCATTATCGGGAAGAATTCTAGATGTTATAAAGGTCTTTGTATTACAGCAGAACAATCGAAAGCCATTTGGGATATGTACACTGAAGGGGACCCTAACATCTCCGTTGGGATCCAGGTAGGGAAAACCCCTGTCGCTGATGTATACGATATGATTGAGGATCAGACACAGTTTGGCCCCGGCGATACTATCATCATGGTCAAGAGTGACAAGGATGTCGGAGATGCTCGGTTCGATCGGGCTCAGTCTTATGCGGAGAGGAAGAACCCAGGAGTTAACATTGAACAGGTTGTAACTCCAACTTTCGGTGGAGAGGATATGGGTGGTACTGCGGTGCGAGAGATCATCGCAAAGGGGAATAAGGATTCTTTCCTAACCAAGCTACCTTCCCATTTATCTGATGATCAAAAAGAAGCGGTGTGGAATTCCCTGGCTGGTTACACCGAAGGGTTATCCGCTTTAGATTCCATGCTAGATGAGATGTCATCAATGGGGGCAGGGTCCATCATGGGCTTCGCAAGTGCTTTCTCGGGAACACCAAACGACCACAATCCGTGGAAAACCAATAAGAAATCTACATATAAAAGAACTTCCAGTAGAAAACCACAGCGTAATCGTGGTAAAATACAGAAGCGGAGATGATTATGACTATTGATAGAAACCAACTGATCCAAGAAAGCATTTTGCGAGAGTATATTCGCAAGCAGCTCATTGTTAAAGCTCAAAAAAGACTAGACGAAGAGTCGCAGCTTAGAGGTGCCATTCGTAAGCTGATCAAGGAAGAGGTCGAAGGTGACCAGCCTTATGAAAGTACTGGAATAAATGTACTAAAAGACGTCTTGAAAAAGATCATCCCTATCCTAGAAGACGGATACAAGATGTTAACTACTGATCCTGAGCAACGACAATCTTTCCGTAACCACATTGTGCAGGCAGTGAAAGCTTCTCTTGCCACTCCACAGTCACTTGAGAAAACTGAGGAATCATATGAGGTGGATGCCGACACACTCTTGGAAAAGATCACCATTGAGATGGGTGACGAAGACGGAGAAGAAGTTGAAGGGGAATTCCTTGATGTGTTTGATGAGGAAGGCGAAGCGGCAGACGAGGATACCAGAGACATGTCTGATACCGGCCGTAATTTCGCAGATGACACTTACAACAAAATTGAGTCTCAAATCGTGGACGCCTATGAAATGTTAGGAGACGAAACAGATAAAGAACTGTTTTACGACTATCTCTTGACTAACTTACTGTTATACTTTGATAAATTTGAGGATGAAATTCAAGTTGAACTCCCAGACGTGACTACTCCAGAGTATGAAGAAGAAAAAGCCGAAGACGATATCGAAGATACTGATTTTTCAGCAGATCTCTAAAAAGATAAAAATAATCCTTAAAAGGAAAATTCGCTTAGGTATAATACCTTTAGCAGCTTAAAAGAAAGCAGTATGAAAAATATAAGAAACTACATAGAGAATAAATCTAAACTAATAAAAGAAGACTTAGATCTTAATATGAAGTTAGGTAAAGCAGAGATAATAGTATTAACAGACTTATCTTCTAATATAAATTTAACTAAAGTATTAAGAATAGTCTCTGGTACTTTACCTGATGAATTTCTCTATGGTCTAGATGCCATCTACATAACAGAACACCCTGATTTTGAAAAAAGAAGCATTAATGCCTTCTATGCTGATGGAGCCTTATATATTTCTCCTGACCAAGATGACAATGATGATTTAATTAATGATATTGTTCACGAACTAGGACACCACCTAGAAGCTACCATGCCGGAAGAGATTTATGCTGATGGTATTATTAGTGATGAGTTCACCTCTAAGAGGATGATCCTTAAAAGAAGACTTATTTCTGCGGGTCTTGAAACAGGCAGCTTCAACTACCGTAATTTAAAATACGATGAAGAATTCGATTTGTTCTTGCTTAACGAGCTAGGGTATGATACACTTAGTTATATAACGGCGGGACTGTTCCTTTCGCCATACGCTGCAACCTCACTTCGTGAGTACTTTGCTATAGGATTTGAAGAGTTTTATCTCGGGGACAAAGAAAAATTAAACAACACTTCCCCCACCTTGTATAAAAAGCTTGAGGAACTGAGGGAAATAACTGACTGAAAGAAGGTCACTTGGTCAAGAAGCCACACATTTCGTATTCCGAACTTAAAGACTGGGCTAGTTGCCCCCATTACCACCACTTAGTACATGAACAAAAGCTGACAGCTTTCGAAGGTAACATCTACACTGCCTTTGGAACAGCTCTTCATGAAGTGTGTGAAAGGACTCTAGTCTCCCCAGATCACTTTAAAGACCCTGAAAAGATCATCAATCTATTTAAGAAATCTTTTGTTTCCGAAATTAAGAGCCTCCCAGAGGACGAACAGAAGAAGGCTTTTGATCAAGACTTGATGAAATGGCGTCAACAGGGGATTGATATTATTCCAGAGATATACACTGCCTTATCAGCTAAATTCGGGAAAATGAATGAAGATTGGCATGTACTCAAGGCAGAAGAGCAGCTGTATGAAGAAATCACAGAAACTGATCACTCGGAAAAGAAATTCAAAGGGTTTATCGACCTCGTGGTATTAGCTGGTAATAAGATTCACCTGATCGATTGGAAGTCTTGTTCTTGGGGTTGGGATGCTCGCAAGAAATCTGATAAATATATCAACTATCAGCTTGTATTCTACAAGCACTTCTATGCCAGAAAGCATCATGTCCCGATTGAAGACATCGAGACTCACTTCGTTCTATTTAAGCGTACTGCGAAGAAGGGCAACAAAGTAGAGTTTGTAAGGGTTACTGCGGGTAAAAAAAGAATTGAAAACGCCCTTAACCTTCTAACAAAAGCCTTGTATAATATTGAAAAGGGTAATCATATTAAAAACAAATTGGCGTGTGACCGCTGTTCAATTCGTTTTGGTAAGTGTCCCTTTAAACAAACTGAACACTGTAGGTAAAACACTATATGACTAAGAAGATAAAAGTATTAACAATCAGTGATCTTCCATTGCTCCACTCAGGTGTTGCTTGGCAGACACGATATATGATCGAAGGACTACTTCAATCAGGGAAGTATCAAGTTGTTTCTCTCGGCGGTGCCGTGAAGCATCAAGATTACACTCCACGCCTAGTCGAAGGCCATGGTGAAGATTGGAAAGTTATTCCAATTGACGGCTATGGTACGCCCGAGATGCTTCGTCAGGTTTTGCACCACGAGAAGCCAGATATTCTATGGTTTATGACTGACCCTCGATTTTACGGTTGGTTGTGGGAGATGGAAGATGAGGTTCGCAAGCTAGTCCCAACGGTCTACTATCATGTTTGGGATAACTTCCCTGTACCCGTATTCAACAAGAATTTCTATGACTCAACTGATGTCGTAACTACAATCTCTAAGCTGACAAGTGAATGTGTCCGCTCGGCATCACCTGATGTAGAAGAGATGTATATTCCCCACGCTGTTGACCCGGACATTTTCAAGAAGGTCTCTGATCCAGATCAACTCAAGAGAGTTCGGGAAATAAGAAAAGATATGGACATGGAAGATAAAACTATCTTCTTTTGGAATAACCGTAACGCCCGCCGAAAGCAAAGTGGTTCACTGCTGTTTTGGTTCAAGGACTTCCTAGACAAGGTAGGTCACGATCAGGCTTGCCTACTATTGCATACCAATACAGAAGATCCACACGGCCAGCCACTAGAGTTTTTAGCTCATCAACTCGGCCTCAATAGAGGTCAGGTCCGATTCTCAAAGACTAAAGTAAGTTCAGAGGATATGGCTGTAATGTATAACCTAGCCGATTGCACGGTAAACATTGCTGACGCTGAAGGGTTCGGCTTGAGTTCTTTAGAATCGCTCTCTTGCGAAACACCTGTGATCAACACAATGACCGGTGGGCTACAAGAGCAGGTATGGAATGGTGAAGAATTCCTCGGCGTAGGCATTGAGCCAGCGTCTAAGGCGATCATCGGTTCACAAGCAGTACCATTCATCTACGAAGACAGACTAGCCGGCGAAGACGTAGTGGCAGCTTTCGAGACAATTCATAACTTATCTACGGAAGAAAAAGAAGCCTTGGGTAAAAAGGCGAGACAGCACGTCGAAGAGAATTACAATTTCAATAAATACAAGAATACCTGGGTTGCTTACTTGGAAGATATCCATAAACGATATGGTTCCTGGGAGACACGAAAAGGTTACAACTCTTGGGAGATCAAAGAGCTATGATTAAGGTCGTATTACGCAGTCCAATACTTTCAAAGTCTGGATACGGAGAGCACGGACGTTTTGTTTATCGCTCTTTGAAATCCAGACCAGATGTCTTCGATGTATATGTAGTCCCGACCAATTGGGGTAAATCTAGTTGGATCACCGAAGACACGGGAGAGACTCGGGAAATAAATCAAGACATCCAGAAGTTAGCCACCTTTAAGGGACCTTTCGATGTCTCAATCCAGGTTACTATCCCAAATGAATGGGAAAAGCTAGCACCAGTTAATATCGGCGTAACGGCAGGGATTGAAACCGACAAGGTAGCTCCAGAATGGTTACAAAAAGCAAACGAGATGGACAAAATTATTGTTGTATCCGAACATGCCAAAAAGGGTTTTACTACTGCGACATATACAGCCAAGGATCAGCAAGGGAATGTAGTCGGCGAGTTGTCAACGAATACCCCTATTGAGGTCGTAGGATACCCAGTAAAGGATATAAAGCCAGTTGACTTAACAGAAAAACTAAACTTATCTACTGATTTCAACTTCCTGACTATTGCCCAATGGGGACCACGAAAGAACTTGGAAAACACACTGCGATGGTTTATTGATGAGTTCCATGACGAAGAGGTAGGGCTTGTTGTAAAGACTCACCAAAAGAACATGTCTCTTATTGATCGCCGCCAAACCTCACTGCGTCTATCAAATCTTCTTAATGAGTTTCCAAACCGATCCTGTAAGATCTATTATATTCACGGTGATATGACCGAGGAAGAGATACACGGTCTGTATACTAATTCGAAGATCAAAGGTTATATTACAACCACCCACGGTGAAGGTTTCGGTCTACCGCTTTTCGAGGCTGCCTACTCAGGTCTTCCAATTGCTGCACCAGCTTGGTCAGGTCATGTAGATTTTCTATATGCCGATGTCACTAACGAGAAATCCGGGAAGACAAAAAAAGAACCTATGTTCGAGAAGATCCAATATGATCTAGAACCCATACAGCAGGCAGTAGTGTGGAAGGGTGTACTCAATCCAGATATGAAGTGGTGCTATCCTAAAGAGAAATCTTTTAAGAAAGCACTCCGATCGATGTATACTGTGAATAAGCAGAAGCAACAAAGAGCACAGAATCTTAAAGAAGTGTTATTAACTCAGGAAGATATGGTCGCTGTGCAAGCAGAATATTTGGTGAGATCGGTTGTAACTGAAGAACAAGAAGATTGGGCCAATCAAATAAACATGATGAGTGACTTATGAGCCAAGTGATCTTTGTAGCGGACTTCTTTAAGGGTGATACTCTTGGTGGGGCAGAACTACACGATGATGTGGTTTTACAACATTTCAAGTCTAATGATTTATTATATGATTACAAAAGAAGCCAAGACCTAACGGAACAGTATTTAAGAGAGAATACTGACAAGACTTGGTTTATCGGCAATTTCGCAGGCATTCGGGCTGAACATAAAGCCTATCTTACTGGTAACTGTGATTATCTCCTGTATGAGCATGATTATAAGTTCTGTAAGTTAAGAAACCCTATTACCTTTCCCGACTTTGTTTGCCCACCGCATCAATTAACCAACCTTAACTTCTATTTCGGAGCTAAAAAGGTGATCTGCTTAAGTAAGATGCACAGGGATATATTTGAGCGAAATTTAACTATGACTAACTTAGTTAACATTAATTGTAGTATGTGGTCTGATGAGGACTTAACGGTGATCACTAGCTTGGAAAAAGAGTTTCGGGGAAATAAAAAGGACAAGTTCGCAGTAATCAATAGTTCTAACCCGATCAAGAAAACGAGTGAGACCGTTGCGTTCTGTGAGAAAAACAATATTGAATATGACCTCATTTCTTCACCGGACTATCACTCCTTTTTAAGGAAGCTGGCAGGATACAAAGGATTGATATTTCAAACAGGACACCCAGAACCAACACCGAGGGTTGCCATCGAGGCGAAGATGCTAGGTTGTAAGTTCATGTCCCAGAAGGAACTTATTGGTGTAGCCCACGAGGATTATTTTGGTCTTTCGGGAATGGCGATGATTGACGAGGTTAGGGCGATGAGAAACCGGGCTCTTCGGAGTATCGTAGGGTGGATAGATGAGTAGATATGACTTAAT
>Ga0080013_1001977_pt1 | contig 25480 bp, 19 predicted proteins | sample ETNvirenome_6_85_FD_69236 | JGI IMG/M metagenome (GOLD analysis project Ga0080013, IMG submission 69236) | Marine viral communities from the Pacific Ocean - ETNP_6_85 (SPADES assembly) (version 2) | ecosystem: Environmental > Aquatic > Marine > Oceanic | place: Pacific Ocean | collected 2013-06-19
GTTTCCGTTGTTGTGGGGGGAACTGTTTCTTCCGTAGAAGTCTCAGCGGAAACCTCGACTGTCGTGGTTGCCTCCACTGTTTCGGCTTCGGGCGCATTCTCGCTAACCTCTTCAGCCGGGGGCTCAAGTGTACATGTCCCGTATGCAGTAGCAACAACTAGCGCTCCTCCTACAATACTTATTTGGACCTTCCAACGGGCCAACTGTGATCTTAACCATTCCATAATTTAATCTCCTTTTTATAGAATATGCGGCACCCTATTTCAGCCGGGGTGCCATCGGCATTTAACAAGCTACTTAGTTGCCATCAATTCATCAAATGCTTTGTCAACCGGATTGACAGCGGGCTCTGTGTTATATTTGCTTGTCTCAGATGAGCGAGACTCAGCAGAGGCACCGCTCGCCAATTGTTCATCTAAGATGGCGTCAATTTGTTCGGGGGTAAGACGCTCAAAGAGTGAATCAATATCGGGGATGCCTTCTAGGAGGGCGGGGATGGCCTCAGTGTCCTCCAGTAGAGCAGATGTGCTTCGACGCATTTTAAGGCTTGTTTGTGGGTAAGCACCCGGGGTTGTCGGCTTGGTATAAACCAACGAAATGTCAGTTCCTTCAAGGGTATCAGTAATATCTCCATATTCTGGATCAAGAATGTATCCGAGAAGAAGCTCATACGCTCTCTTGCCGTATCCATACACCTTCACACCTTCTTCTTCGCGTCCACGAACAAGTACGGGTGAAAAGTAGCGCTGGCGTACAAAGAGAGACTTTGCAAGCTTTTTGGATTCTTCGTCATTATTGGCTGTTCCGTCTTTCCAAAGTTGGGAAGCGAAATCGCAAATTGGACAGCGCTCACCATAGTTGCGCTTAGGGCAGGGAATTCCGCCCTTGTGATCTCCAACATTATAGTGGAAATACATCTCTTTGAGAGGATCACCATCTGTGGCTGGTACGATACGAACCACTTGTTCGCCCTCATCGGGCTTAAACCACGGCGAATTGCCGTCTCCTGTATTTTCGCCACGAAGTGTGGCAAGTTTCTTTCTCATTAGTTCCATGTTGATTGACATTAGTTTTTTCTCCTGTTTGTTTGTAAAGTATACTGTGCGTTCCACAGTACCTAATGTATCACTCTTGTTCTATCGTGTCAAGAGTATTTTGTTGTGTTGCGTTTGTGTGGGCAACGCAGAACCCAAAGTCGTGCAGGTGTGTCTCCCAAATCCCATATGAAACCTTGCGATATGCATTTCTTGGCTTCTCTTTTAGGAGATCGACAATCTGCTTGTGTAGTCCGCTTTCCTTCTCAAGTCTGTCGTGATTTATACAGATATAATAACATGTCTCGCGAACCATGTCAAGCTCAAAAAGCCATTTTTCTGATAAAGTTTTTACATCCAAAATCCCAATAGAGCGGATCTTATTAATCTCTGATGGATGTGCCATTTGGCCAATTTCTGGCTCTGTGTGATTGAAAAAATTTAAATAATGAACACACGAAAAAATAGTGTGGTTAAGCTTCTCGTAGTAGTTTTTAATAGCTAAGCCGGGGATGCTGTTTTCCACCTCTAGATTGGATAAAATTGTCAAAGATTTGAAGGCTCCAGATCGAGCATATTCTTGCAAAACGCCAAATAGCATATTCTCAAGCAACTTGGGAACGCCTGTAAGTAAATCTACGTCTGGACGAATATAAAACACTTCTAAATTTTTATCTCGAATTTGTTCTAGAACACCTAAAGTATAATTAGAACTATATGAAGAGCCGACCACAAAAACTTGAATATTTTCATTAACGTCACCAAAAAACTTCGATAAATTAGGGATGTTTTTTTCGTAATCCTCTGGATTTTCGTAATCCTTAAGTTTTTTAGTGTATTTAGTATTTTTGTAGTTACTGCCAAGTTGATAGACTTTATAGTTGTTTTCCTGAGTTTTGAAATTCTCAACTATTGAAGACGCAGCATTTCCTATACCGATTATCGATATCATAGATTTAGTACTCCGATTTCCATATAGTCTTTACCTGCTTTTAAATTGGTAACAAACTTATCCAGCTTGTTGTTAGAAAATATTTCTTTAATCTCGGGTATAAGATACCTTTCTTCGTCAGGCATGTCAAGCACTATTTCATCATGTACGATATGCGACACAAAAGTTCGCTTATCTGTAAGAAACTGATCGATGGCCACTGCTCGATCGTTTACCAAATCAGCAGTGGTGGACTGGACGATATAGTTGACCGCTTTATATTCTTGTACTTCGATCTTCCGGTCAAAAATTGTCCGGATACTGCCCTCATGATAATATTCTTTTAACAACGAATCACGATCATAGAAAGATTCTTCAATTTTAGTAGAATCGGGGTTATAAAGCCACGAAAAGAAAAAAGTTTTTGCTGCTTCTCTTGATTCAACGCCCTTGTTTCGAAAGACATTATCGACATTCCATTCGTGCACATCGCCGGTCGGCTGCTTTTTGCCCAATAAGCCTAATACCGTACGGGCTTCTGCGCCATTATAATCTAACGAGATAAACCAGTCGTTGTGGGGTTTAACAAGCGCACGCAAATCTTTAGGCATTGTCAAAATAGGAAAAGAGCCCGGATAAGTTGAAAGGCGCCCAGTTCGCGTCCCAAAGATGTTGTAGTCTATGTGCGTAGGGCCAGCTATAAGTTTCTGTGCCGCATTGCGAGTATGGGATGAGGTAAACAATGCCCGGGCATTTTGATTGTTGATGTTTAGCTCCTGATACCTTATTTTATATAGAAGTTTTTCTACTGCCAGCAAATGATCGTAGATTGGTGGTTTTTCGCAAGTCTCGAACACATCCTGTGTTATCTGGTTTTTAAGTTCTAAAAACGAAACCAAAAAATCATGCGGAACGAGATCAAAGAAACAATGTTCTCTGAAATTCACTTTGGCTAATTCGAAGGCTTTTTTGTATGCGTTCATCTTCTTTTCAAATTTAACTAAGTCTGTCATAAGATGCTCCGGGCACACCTCTTTAAGTGTTTTTCCTTGCGTCATGAACCAACCATACTCGATCGTATCATCATTCAAAAATCCCGAATACCTCCATGTTCGCATATTCGCGAACGATTCGGGAAACTCAGTCTCATTGAACACAAGTCGACCATCATGATAAATGCCAACACATTGCTTTTTGTCGTCAAGGGCTTGAAAGTACACTACCGCCTCAGTGAATTTAGTCTATTGGTAATATAGCTTAATGAGCCATTATAGTCAAATGTTTTGTTTAAAATTATTTCAAAAACATTTAAGGCCATAGTACGATCAACTCCCATAAACTGTAATATGTTCTGTGTTAGGCTTCTTTGTTCTGCTTCACTGAAAAAGCTCTCCTCTTCCATAAATCTAATTTTAGAATACAATTTGAAAAAATACTCATCGCTATAGTCTATCAGAAAATTTTGATAAGAATATGTTTTAACTTTTCGTGTTATAGACCTCGTATTGTCGTTGTTAACGAGCGTTGTGGTTAGAATTTTTGTTCTCTTATTTTCGTTGTAAATGTCGTACAAAAACTTCTTAAAGTCGTCAAAATCTGCAGCGCTTGTTGTGTCGTAACATCCAAGCAAAAATGCATCTGGGCTGTTAATTTGTTCGTCATATTGTGTCATCTTTTCCCACATAGCTGGCGATGATATATCAGCCACAAGCCTATTAGGCATATTACAATCAACCATAAAGCCATATGTGTTGCAAGCATTCAAGAAAAAATCCCAATTATTACTTTTATAAAATTTATTGTATTTGAACTCATCATCATTAGATTTTATTTTAGTGCCAATTTCAATGACGAGCCCAGATACATTTATCGGGCATTCTTTGCTTTTCAAAAAGGCTTGAAATGTGAAAACTTTAGTTTTTAACGTATTGTGTATATATGGCAACATGACAGTTACAAATTCGCCGAAATCTGCAAATTTTAAATTTTTGTTTTTTATCACGTTACCCATTCCCGTCACATATGCAGCTTTATAGTTCCTGTATAGCACTTTTGGATCAACGTATCCCGCGATCGGTGTTAGATCTGCTAAAAACTCATCTTTTGTGTCGATTTGGTTGCTGGCCGCTTTTTGTCTGAACTTATTTTGCAAATCGTGAAAGGCGTCAACCACAAAATTATATGCTTTTATTGTTTTGATCGTACCAGAACTTAAGCTAATCATCGCGAGTCTACTCTCATTTGCAACCATCGGCTGATAGCGCCTGTTGACTCTCCCATACAAAGCTTTTTCAGCAAAAGTAAAGTCAACCAAGTTGGGACGATCCGATCTGGCTATTATTTTATAAACCTGCTTTTTGCGAAATATATCTTTAATGCTTTCGGAATTATTTTTAACAAAATGTTTAGACATTATGCGTACTCCACCGGCATACCCTTTCTTTCAAAATAGTCAGCCATTGACTCATTGGGGCCAATATCGGCCATGGCGCCTGCAGGGATGTTTGGGCCATTGTGTACAACTTGGCCCGGTGGCGGGCGGTTTGGATTAGATTCTGGTGGAAACATATTCGTTGTTGTTTGATCCGCAGCATATGCTGCTGCAGAGCCAAAATCCGCGACCTCGCTGCTGTCGTCGTTATTGCCGTCGCTATCAAAAAAGGATGTTGCAATATCTGAGAGCCCTTTGATGTAACCCACTATTGTGTCCGTGACGCTATCGCCAAAGATGCTTCTTGCTATTTCTTCCGCGGATTCATAAAGCTCTCCAAGGCTACCCAGCTCAGGAGCATTGTGCTGCTTGCATGCCGCTTTAATTGGTTCGTTTAATCGTTGCGTGAATTCATTGTATTTTTCTTCACTTTGAGATTTTTTCTGTGGCTTGTCTTTTTGCCATTGCTCCCACTGTGCTCTAATTGTTGTTTCAAACTTGCCTTGGGCAAAGGAATGTTGTACATTGTTCACTACATAAAAACCACCAATACCGAAATCACCTAAATTATAACCATTTAAAGAGTCGAGCGTTCTTTTACTTAAAAATGGCACCAAACTCTTTGGATCCAAATAAAGTCTATTGCCCGGGAACATTTGCAAGTCGGCGTAACAATTAAGCGTAACATCAAAAACTTCTGATAGCTGTGCTAAGCCGTTAAACTGTCCTGCCTGATAGCGGGCCTCTTTTAAACCTTGAATGTTCGTAGTTTGATACTCGGCAGTTTTTAGAATACCACGATCTCGGCCGTGCTGAAACATTGATATACCAAAATACGATAAGTAACTTGCTCTTTTAACTCGTGAATCCTTCGGCAACATATTAAAAACTGGCTTAGTGTGTTTTTCATGAAAAATCAAATAATCATATGAATCTCGCACTGAAGATGCACGCATTCGATTTCCGGAAGTATCTAAAATGGGCCTAGCGTCTTGTGGTATTTCTTCATATTTAAGGCCGCGGCGATTCGAGCCGCGATAACCAGTTAAGACATCTATGCCGGTTCCAGATAAACTCAATGGATTGTATGCAACAAGACCTGCTGAAGTATAGCTCTTTCTCTGACCTATGATACCTAAATCTAGCTTTGAGTCTCCCATTAGATATCCTCTTAAATATTGATTGATAAATTTATCTAAGAAATCGTTAAGGCCAAACCGGTGTTTATCTTTGCCCTCCACCTCGGAGGCTAACCAGCTATTGAAGTGGTTGAGGGCTATTGGTATATCTCCGATACTACACATGATCTTATTTTGCGTAAAAAAGTCATTAAACATTGTTGGCCCAAGAACAACTCTGAGCTTACGAAATCTGTCAAAACGAGCCATAAAATTTCTTTTTACCTGTTCCAGACCGATTAGGGTGTCGGCATATTTGTTTTGTATATCGTCAACAGCTTCGAATAATTCTTCTACTCTATCGTCAACCATCGTCTGTTTCTGATCGCCCTCTAGATTCCATGGATTTGATTCAACTTGCCATAGTAAGTTTTCGGCATGCCCGCCCGGGCCCATGACTGCTTCAATACTACCAAGAACTTCGGCATATACAGGATCACTTTCTAAAATTTTCTGGGCACTGCTGCAGCATGTTTTTGCCATTTGTGCACTGTAAACACTGGTTAAATTACCCAATATTAGATTGATTAGGTCGCCAGCATAGAAAAAGGTAACTTGTGTATTGTTTGGATTTATTGCACACTGGCGTACGTTGCCGGCATCCTCTTCTTCTCCGGAGTCTTCTGCTGCTTTTTCTACTTCTTTGGCTTCTTTTTCAATATTGTCGGAATTCACCATCGCTAAGGATTCACCGTCCTCACCTGCTTGTTCAACAATTTTCCGTAATGACTTTTGAAGTGTTTTAAATGCTTCGCTAATTCTTTTTTTCTCTGCCGGCGTGAGCGTTCCCAGAGAGTCGGGCCGATCATCGGCGGCTTGTTCGGCAGTCTTCACCACTTTCTCATAGGAATTAAATGCCGTGTTATAGGCATGAATTACTTTTTCGTCTATTTTGATATAATAAAGTTGGCCAGTGGTTCTCATTTTGGTCATTAGGGATGCTATTCTTTCTTTTAAGTGAGCATTTCCTTCTGCCACAATACTTTCATTAAATGATTTAACTGCTTTTGTGCCGCATGTGTGTTTTAGGTAATATGCGCCTAGCTGTTTTGCTAAATCTCTACCTACAGAATTATCATTTGCAAAAACATCATATATCGTTGGATTGGAAAATTCTTTCTCAACAAATCCCTTGTAGTCAATGCTTAATGTTATTGAACCATCTTGACCAATCTGATATGAGTGCACCATAGGCTGCAATGATAGCGAAACCGATGTATATCCAGACATCAAGGCGTTAGTAGACGGATCCGGCGTCATCCCAACCTCAAAAACAAGCTTGTAGTCTAGATCATCAAGCATCCCAAAAGAGCCATCAAAGTCTTTCCCTCCGTTCTCGCCGGGTACTGTGTCGCTACGTAAAGCTAAATCAGAGTACCTATAGTTTAAGTCAGTGGCATGCATGCCACCGTGTCTGGGTTTTAAAAGTGTTTCCATGCTGTCGGCATAAACAACCAATGTAGCCGAGATCATTCTTGTTCTCGTAATTGGGTTTGTTCCATCAAGTGTTATTGTTAAATCTTTTATTCCGGCGCCGTAGCCTCTTTTAGAGCCATTTTTGACAAGTTCTTCTAGTTCGGCTCCATCCATGCCAGCAGTGGGAAATACAATCTCTACAGCCTCTTCTCTTTTTTCTTCTTGAAAAACTTTAAAAATTCTTATCTGTGTAGCTGCCTTGGACAACTTTTCAGTGCTAGAGTCTAAATATTCTTGATATCCGGGCCATGCGGTCAAATAATTCAAAAAAGTATACGGATCTCCATAACATTGAATGGTTGCGTTCGCCTCTATGGCACCTTTGTTGGCACTATAAGCAGCAGGAAGGGGTGCCTTGAGTTTTTTTAAAGTACCTTCAGTGAATGGATCATTCTCGTTGATTTTTAAAAGTTCTGGATCTATCGGTTCATTTCTAGCGTTTATTAAATTTACTAGATGCATCAAGGTGAAAGTGTGATCTGTAAACCCTCTCAGTGTTGGTTGTGAACGATTTGCCGTGATTGTCATCTCTTCAGAGGGAACCTCTGGCTCGGCCGCGGCCGTTTGAGCGGCTGCTGCAGCTTCCTGTGCAGGATCTGTTTTTGGGGGGCCGCCAGATGCAGGATCGGCCATGAATGCGCCGCCTGTAGCTTTTATCTCTTCGACAGCTGCACCAAGTTGTTCTTGAAGCTTATCGAAAGGGTTGGCATGAATGTCGTCCATTAATTGTTGCAGGTCGTCGGGGAGCGGAGCGCCGGCCGCAAGACCAAATTTTTCTTTGTAGGCCCCTTTGCATATTGACGCATCAGGGAAATCTCTACAATACTCCGCGTTGGCATCAGGGCCGGATAGCCAGTCATCTAACTTGCGACCAGCGTATGTAGCACCTTCAACCGCAAGAATGGTACCACCGATAATAAAAGGAAGAGGCATTAGTATTCCACTCCCAACAGCTCTAATACAGAATTTAAGTTAACCGGAATCGACAACAAGTCACCAGTTTTCAAATGTGCCTCAGTGGGTACTGCATTATACCAAGCAATGACCCACCAAAACGAAGGATCTCCATAATACTTATCAGCTAGCTTATATAATCGATCACCAAACTTCCAAATGTGGGTGTCTGCCAATATTTGGCTGCGCTCTGTCACACTGGGGTGCTTTAAAAGCGGAGTTTCATAATGATTAATGATTCTTAATTTTCTTTTTTCTCTTAGATAAGAATAATACTTTGCGTTATTTTTGAATTTTTTGAACGCTTTATACCTGCCCATCTTGAATACCTCTTACTTTTTTGACCCCAAGGGGTTTGCTTTTAGTCTCATAATAAATTGATTTTTTTGTGCTTCGCGAATGTCTGCTTCGGCCTGATTCTGCTCGTCGTTCTCTTTTCTAACCTGTATATCCGCATAAGTTGCATCACTGTTTAACTTTTGCTCATCGGTAGCCCTCGAAAGGGTTGCTTTGTGCGGAAAAGATTCCGCTAGTGGCAACTTTGTAGATGCATCCCAGCCTATTGTTTCTTCGTGTATGACAGCGAAAGTCATGTTAACGCCCACTGATTGTGGTAGTACGGTGTTGGGAGCTTTTTCAAAAACCTGTATTTTTGTTAGATCGGACTTATAATTGATATTACCTATAGCAGCCAAGACTCCATTCTCTGGTAATGGCGAAGTTTTATATTTCTGAATTTTCTCAGCCGGGCTAGCGTGGTCAACGCGGCTATCATCGACCCACCCTTGCCACTCTTGTGACGGGTCTGCATCCCTCTCGTTCGTGAGTAAGTTCATCATTTTAACACGGACTAGGGGCGCTTGCCCCACGATCTTACCAGTGGCCTCGGCATTTTCGATATAAGTCGGATAAAGCATTTGAACCAATTTGGATATTCTTGCCATGTTCTCATAAGCCTCACCAACTGATGCTGCCGGCACATCAAAAGCTAAAGTTACGGTTCTTGAGGTGCCACTATATGTCTGAATTGGATCGGTTCGACCATAAACCGCAGTAGGTGTCCACTGAGCAGAGAAAGCTTCACTATAATCTGTTATGAACGCCTTAAAAAACACTGTTTTGCCAGTGGCTATATGCTGAAAAGATATTACAAACTTGCCATAATTCGCGTAGGCATCTGTAACGTCTACTAGGCTATCATTTTTTACGCCTCTGTCGCGGCCGTACTTAGATACGTTAAAATAATTAGTATCATCATTTCTATCACTTCTAGACATAGCGAATAATTCCTTTTACTACTGGCCTTCCAGCACGGCACGGCGGCCGGTATCATTTAAAACACTCATCGACGCTCTGGCGGCAGTGCCTGCTAACTGTTCGCCGTCTACATAAACATCTACTTTCATATTTGCTCTAGCCAAACCTTCAGCTACTGCGGGTATTATCGCATCACCCACTTTGTTTACTACCTTAGCAGCCGAATCAACTGCTCTGCTGCTGGCAGCAACAACAGGCTTAAGCTGGTGTTGTACCGCTCCAATTGCCTTATTGACATCTCTACTTATAATGCCGGCGCCGCGGGTACCCGTAAAATCGGCTACGGCGCCTTTGCGCGTGGTTTCAGCTGTTACCAGATTGCCGGCTCTTCTAAGTTGATTGGCTTCTTTTGTTGCTGTAATTCTTGCAGCTTTTTCCTCGTCAGTTTCGTTTTCTGGTACCGGAGTGCCTTGGAGGTTAATACCGAAGTCTTTAAGCATCTGATAAGATCTTCCCGTAAAGATCTGAGCCATCATTCGTTTGATCGAATTTGATAAAAACGTAACAAACTTGCTTACGTATGGTTCTATAGCTTTTAGCATATACTTAAAATCGTCAAGCAAGTCAAAAACTATATAATCCTTCATTGGGCCCAAAAAGTGAAAATTCAAATAATGAAAACCTTCCATGGCCAAGGCTGCAAAGGCTTTTAATCCTTTAGTTATAAATGACTTGTTAATGCCGAATCTTTTGTCAAGATAGTCCTGAAATTCTGTAACCTTAGCCTTTAGTGCGTCAAACAGTGCGGTCATACCGGCCATAAAGCCGCCTTTATGAAATGTTTTATAAATTGAAGTTAAATCCTTTCTTATCGCAAATAGTGACCCTCCGACAATCATCATCAACATCCCTTTCAGAGAAAACATGTTGCTCAACATTGTGCCCGTGAATCCGGCAATACCTTTAAAGATTTCATAACCTTTTTGTACACCATCAACATTACCCAAATTATACAACAAACCAACGGCACCAACCAATTTCGCATTTTTCTTAACAAAAGCGTTCGTACTATCAATTAATTTTGCATTATATTTTTCAAATAGTCCAATGGTCGGTGTCAGACCTTCAAATACAGCTCTGCTAGCTTTTTGTATTTCTGTGATTGGTCTCTTAAACGATCCCATAATGCCATCAACAACCTCATCAAAACCTTTTAGGCCAAATGCATCTTTTTTCATTTGATCGAAACTGTAACTGGCGTTTTCTACGGCGCCCGTTAACTCTTCAACGTCACCAGACAGCATTTTCATAAAGTCTGATACTCCGAGCCCCAATGTGGCAGCTAATGATTTTTTAAGATAGTAATCATTAGAATTTGCTAGCGATTCTACAGAGTGGCCGGCTTCAAAAATTGCATCACGAATCATTCTAAATCGTTCTGCAGGATCTACTTCTTGAACCATGCTAATTGAATCAAGGAAATTGCCCCCTAAAACTGCATTCAAACCCTGAACTGCGCTAGCAGCACCATCGAATGTGTCAAACTTTTCGACTAGGCCCAGTAGAGTGCTAACTTCAACGCCCGTAGCCTTCGATGCTGCGGCAACTCTGTTAAAAGAATCGGTCCCTGTTTTACCTAAAGCAGCGATCATATTTTCCGCAGATGCAAAATCTCTTGTTAGGTTCTCTATTGGCACTTCAAGGGCCATAGCAGTAGCACGCATGTCCATCATAAGGCTCTCAGCCTCTCCTAGAGAAAGACCAAGAGTTCGTGTGCCTGATTCCAATATTTGCGTCGACGCCGAAAAGGAGACTCCAAGCTCGTTCATCAAAGCAGTGGTTCTGGCTATCTCAGCTTGTTGTTCCACATTGAGACGACTAAAGCCTGTATAATTAGCATATAACTCGCCAACTGCTGCTGAAGCGTCTTCATTCGTAATACCATACAATCTTAGGCGATCGGTAAGGTATCCCATGTTGGTTGCCATTTCTGCGCTAGCGCCGGTTGCGGCCTGAAAGTTGATTGTTAAGTTGTCAAGGGCCTTCGCGTCGGCCATGATGGCTGCAACCATTTCGCCTGCTTTTACTATAACCTTATCCAGAGCATTGGTAACCATGGAAAGGGCGCCAGTTAATCCTTGAGTGGACAAGATTAAAAAATCGGTCTGATCTCTTTGATCTTTTAAAGCATTTCTTGTTTGTCTGGTGAGAGATTCTACTTCTCTTTGTTTTCTGTTGTAGGCGCCGGTGCCCTTCTCTAACATGTCTAATTCTTGACGTGCCAGTTTAAGCTCTCTCGTGTAATTGTCGAGATCGGCAGCATCAACACCACCGGTGCCGGCAGAAGCCGCGTTTTGATCGCGGATCTGTCCCAGTAGTTTTTTAATGTCCTGTAATTCGTCTTCTGCTGACATATATGTTAGGTCCTATAATTTAAATAGTTTGACCAAACTTTTTATATTACTTATTACCCGCTCCGCGGGGTCTCTGTGGCTGGTTTGCAGCCGACAATGTTTGGGCCTTCCCGGAAGACGAATTGTTGCGTGCTTCACTTTCCATTTCTAAATGTTCTATAAGTTTATTGACGAACCAGTCTCTAAGGCCGATTGGTAAGTTGTAGGCTTCAACAAAAGACCAACCACCATAATGTTTTAGGAAAAAGAATTGTTCATAGACATTCTCCATGTACTCAGGAGTCAGGCCAAAAAAACTCCGCAGCTAGCGGAACCTCCATTTCCTCGGCGTGTTCGCAGTATTGACACTCAAAACCAAGTGAAAGTTCTACATTCGGGACTACTTTAGCATATATTTTTCTGAGAAACGCTGAATCGCCAGAAGGCAAATTTTGCGAAACATACTCGATCGCTTCTTCTGTAGAATTTCCATTTACAGACTTGATCATGTGAGTTAACTGTGTTGTAACGAGCTTTTGGGGGCCACCCTTCTTGGAACCAACAAGCTTGTTAGTTAAGCTTTTCTCGTCGCGGCCATTTAAAAGCAACATTTCAATAACCAATTGTGATTTTGGTAATGTCACCACATACGTACCAGAATTTGAAACACTGACTACATCAGGCAGCGAAGACAGAATCTCGCTCGCTGTGATTATTTTAGCATTGTTTAGATCAAAACTGTGTTTTTGTTCTGTAACACAGCTTGGGCATGTAATCGTTGTTCTATACATATTGCCGTAACCAGACACTCTGGCCGCAATAACGATCGCGTTTCTATCTCCGATAAGCAACGTACTGGGATCTATTGCTTTGTTAATTATGATGCTTTGTAGCAACCTCTCTATTGCAACACCGCTTTCAATTAAAGCTATAGAGGTTAAAATATCTTCCTCTTTTGCAGTCATTTGCTTAATTTCGATCGTAGTTTCATTAAACAAGGGATGATCAGCTGGATAGTATTTACCCTCTGATGGGAGTTTCACGAACTCGGTCGGCACTACAAAGGAGAAAACATTTGAATCCATTGCGGCGACTGGGGGGCTCGACGGTTCCGGGGTTGTATCTCCCGTGCCGAGCCGATCTTTATTTCTAGACAATTTACACCTCTAATTCATTATAATATATGTCGATTGTTTATTGTAGTCTATTCGCTTGAAATGTCGAAGAACTTGCTATCAGGCTTAATAATGGCATTGCCAGTTTCAGACGTATTAAGTTCAGCCCAATCAAATCTCATCTTGAGAGTGTATTCGGTTAACTCTTCGTTACCATACGCCAAAGTGCCACCAAAATCTGCTTCTGTCACAAATGCGTTCCACAACTTCCATTCTTCTACCGTTCTACCATCAGAGTCAACTTGAGTGATCGTCACGGTACCAAGGGCACCAACAGCCTTTTGTTTAGAGAGGCTAGAGAGATTGTCAGTGTCGGGAGTTCTTGGAAGCTGATAACCGGAACCTTGACAGATGCCTGCAAGAGTGGCTGCGACTTCTGGATCTTTGCCCGGGTCGACCATTTTGATAGTAACATCGTTCCACGTTACTTTACCCGGATAGTAGTACGTGTGATTTAAATATTCGTGAGTAGCCTCACCCACACTGAATACGGGCTTGTTAACTTCCTTCGCGTACCAAAGCATGGCACCCCCTTGCGAAGTCTGAATTCCTTGAATATCAATGTGAAATCTAAAGTTTCTTTTTGGATCTTTGAGAGGATCTTCCCCTTCCTGTCCAAAGTTGGTTGACCAAAACGGCATTAGTTGTTTTCTCCCTTTAAGTTAACTAGTTTAGTTAGTGTTTTTAGTCGTCAAATGACGCACCAGTATTAGCAATAATGAAATCAATCGCAATAAACTCGATTGCGCGAGCAGGTTTGACCATAATCTTCGCATACAAGATGTTCTGATCGATAAGGTCAGGTGTTGTGGTAGTTTCATCGAGAATAAGTCTATATTCCGTAAGTCCGTATCTAGTCTTGACGTTTGCCAAGAACGGTTCGATAAGACCCTTGAATCTGTTCCATGTAGCCTGTACGTTTTGCTCGAAAAGAACCTGTGTCGAAAGAATGGAAATTTGCTTTTTCAAGTAAATCACCAATCGACGAACATTAATTCTATCGAGAGCCGAAGGTCTCATTTGAAGAGTTTTCTGACCGAATACCACAATTCCACTGGAGGGGAATGAGGCAATTGGGTTAATGTGGGCTTCGTAAAGCTGATCTCTTTCTCTGGAAGAGAGCCTTGAAGATACATTGGTAATCGGGATTCCAGCGGCGCCGTCAGAAAGACCACCGCGGTTGAATCCTGCGGGTGCAAACCATACGTCAGACTTGGCTTCTGAAGAACCGAGAACTCCCATCATCGCGACAGAAGGCGGTACCCAGAGAGTCTGACCCGTTCTGTCTCTTGTTTGAACCCATGGGAAGAACGTACATGCGTATGAGTTGTCGAGTCTTCTTGATCTAAGGGCCGAAACAATTCCGGAGATGTTTCTGTTTGATCTCTCGTTTGCCCTGAGAGGGGTCGCAGTCACATTCTCCGCGAACGGTGTGTATGCATCCGGTAAATCAATGATAGCCAGCGCATCTCGTCTTTCTTGACAAAGCTCCATCTGATAATTGGTCAAAGATTCCTTGGTAAGTCCCGGCACAGCGAGAACATTGAAATCTAACAATTCAGGGTCGGCTATTGTCTCAAGCGCTTGACGATACGTGTGGTATTCGTAACTAGTCGCTGAGCTATCGCTCCCAATTTGGGAGTTTGCTAACGGATCTGGCTTGGTGATGTCAAATCCGTCAAATCCTCCGAAGAACGGAGCAGTAAAGCTATCATATCCAAGGTCGAGCATACTTCTATAGTCTTTACCCGCTTGTGCGGTGTAACTTGTTCCATCCAATCTTGAGCCAGAGGTGTAGGTGAATTGTGTGCTTCCGGAGACAACATCATCTAAGGTGAAGATGTATCCGAAGCCGTCAACTATCTGGTTGAGCCCTCCGTTTCCGGTAGCTCCAATCGCATCACCAACGTCTAATCCGCCGAGAAGATTTACACCGGGCGAACCGGCTGCAAATCCGAGATCGTCTGCGATGTCATCACCGGCGCCGGCTTGGATATTGCTTGCATTTCCAATTGTTCCGGCTACGGTGTTGGTAATAACAATATTAAGACCGGCAGCGACATATTCTGCCGCATCTACTTTGTAGATAGAATCTGCGTGCCTAAAGATGCCTCTAATGGCATTAGTTAATCCTTTTGCGAAAAGGGTATCTGAAACAACGGAGGCAACGTTATATATGACACTTGGGGTGGTGCCGCTGGCGCCGGCATAATCACCATCTTCAAAAATGCCGTCTTCGCCGGCGCCGGTGCCGCTGGCGAGCGTGATTGTAAAAGTGGTGCCATGGCCGTCTGAAATTGCCAGAGTGTCGCCAACATCCATTGTTCTGCTACCAACAGTGAGTGTCTTGGTTGCTTTGACACCAACTTTAGAGAAACCAGCGCGATTTGCTTTTCCTAGTGTGCTAGGATCGTCTCCGATGCCGCCAAACAACATTCTGTGGACATCGCCAAGACCAGTGGCTGGCTTTCCGGCGGAAGTAGCTGTTCTACCAGAACGCATACCCCAGATGACATCACTTCTGTTAGTTAAGCCTGTATCTGTATCGGTAGCTACCAGCGGAGCCGTTGGGAATTCGAAAGTGGCTCTCATTCTGCCGTCTTTACCAATACCGCCTGACATACCTACATCGACACCATTGCCGGCGCCGCCATGGCTGTATTTACCGGGAGCAGTACAAAGCGCTCCCATGATTATTTTCGGTGGACAGTTTTTGTCTACAGCGAGGGCGGTTGAGCCGGTCACTACAACATTCGGATACTTCGGAGGCCCGAAGAATCCATATGGTACAAGCGACGGGTTAGAGGCGCCGGCTTCTACTTCTTCAGCAAGTTCTACATAAATATATTTTGATTGGGGTTCGTAATCTCCATATCTGCGGAGACGCTTGTTTCCTTCGTCCCATTCGTAATATACGCTACCAATAACTTTAGCAATATATCGTGGGGAAGTTGGATCTAAATTAAGATTATCGAATCTTTCAAGAATTTGTGGATTCTGATCGGTATCTCCAAGAGCACGAATAACAACAGAGAAGGAACCGTAATCCTCATCAAGTGAAGCTGGTCCTCTGATTCTATCAATTTGAACCTTTGCATTCTTGTGAAGCCATTCTCCATGGCCGCGGCCCTTGAGACGGAAAAGCTTTTCGGCCTGTTCAGGACGGAATGTGCCTAGGCCCGGAGTTGTATCTTGCCCAATGAACCATCCGGCTTTTGCTTCGACAGAGCCTCCACCAACACCTTTCATCTTTTGCGGACCTTGGGTTGGTGCGGTGACGGCCGAGTTCGCAGAGGCCGATCCTAATGGCATAATAATACCGATGCTCTTACCAGTAACACTTCCCTTGTCTCTGAGGAACTGTTCATAAGACTCGCCAAGCCAGTAGTTTCTTTCTGCAGAAGCAGGGTAGAAAGTACCTGACGCGATCAAAGTTGGGTTAGTATTCACTTGCCTACGAACAAAGTTGCGGCTTCCATCATCAAAGTTAATTGAAAACGTTTCATCGTTGCTATCTACGCCAGCTGCCATCTTTGTATACTTGAGTTTAAAGTTACCATTACTATCAGAATCAATAAATGTACCCAAAGCTGCAGTAATGGCTGGTGTCGCCATACTCGCGTGCTTGGCGGCTAAATCAGTTGTGCACATAACAGCACCACTCAACAGCATTGTACCTTCATCACAGTAGAATACAGCTCCCAAGCGGAAAGAACCGGTTGCTGAAGTTCCGCCAGTGTTAGTAATACTGCCAGAAGGGGCGACAAACAAACCATAAGCACCGCCGCCCTCAGATTGGTCTGAGCCGGGCTGGCCATTAGTTTGCCATCCACATTCTCCGCCAGTTCCGGCGGCTGGGGCCGGAGCTACTGATTGTTGTCCGAGAAGACGTATGAAAGTCAAAGGAGCCACTTCTGACTGAAGGAATGCTTTGGCAGCGTATGTTGCGTACATTGGCGATTGGTTGTTGCCATCGCGGTATACATCACCGCCACCCCCACCGGGTACGGTTTCTCCGAACATATCGACGAAGTCGCGATAATTCTCTACCTTAATAGGCGTCATCGCGAGGCCCTTGGGAGAACGCCCGATGACTACTGGGCCGATATTTTCAGGCTGTGGTGTGCGGAATGAATTATCGATTTCGTTGATAAAAACACCCGGGGATACGAACTTAAAGTTTTTAACTGACATTTAGCAAATTCCTTTCTTTGGCTATAATCACTTTTTCAATTATAGGCTAATCATCAGTAAATAGTTGACGTATTTTCAAAAGTCTCTCGTAACGCCAAGAAATTGACACGTTTCAGGAACTAATCACCAAAAAAGTCAGATTGTCCCGGAAGTGGTACAGATTCTCTAGGAAATGTTAACTCAACTATATTTTCGTCAATTCTTACAACTCGACGATCATCGTTTTCTCCCTCTCCAATTAAATAACCTAGCACTTTTATACTTATTGTTGATTCAAACATGCGTATGTCTTCATTAAGAGCAGCCACGTTGTCATTAGCAGCAAAACTCTGATCAACGAAGGCCTCATACATATGCCCATTTCGTCGCATAACAAAAGAATTAATTTGCCCTGTTCTTGCGATAAACGGCGTCAGCAATTCGTTCATTTGTTGCTGATATTCTGTTTTAACTGTAATCTTATAATCGACATTAACGTATACAGGTATCGGGATAGACAGAGTTTGGATTACTAATTTTTTGTTTATTCTCGGGAAATTTTGCTGTATTTTGCCGCCAGTACTGGTTCTAGTCCCTGAAGCTACGGCAAAGTTTCTTGTTTTATCCTGAACTATCCTCTTGGCAATAGTAAGGCGGCCGGTTCTGCCATTGTATTGATCTGAGTACTTTTGTGCTTGGTAAGCGCCTTTTCTAGCCGGATCTTTGGTGATCCCCGATCTTTGGATGCTTATAAGGGGCAGTTTGAGAGCGCCGGAATCATCTCTCAAATCCTTGTCATTTTTAATTTGATATGCTCTCTCTGGCACTTGCCAAAGAACCTCGACCTTCTTTCTGCCTTCATTAGTGGTGGCAGATAAGTCCAAATCTTTTTTAACCCACGATGTCATCGCATAATCGATGTCTTCAATAGTCGATTCTAACATGCCTATTTCTTTTAGCGTTACAGAGCCAGTATTGGGCAGATCTGGCAGCATTGCAAAATTGAAGTCATCAGGTAGCATCGAAAAGACCCTTTCTTGCCTTCTTAGCTGTTGCAATTAGTTCAAACGTTTGATCTACTTGTCCAAACAGCTTGCGAGGCTTTGAAAGCTTAGTAAGCTCATAGTAATTATCGCCATATAATATAAAGTCGCCTTCTCGCACAAACAAGTTCTGATCCTCGTTTAATCTTCTCTTGTGAAATTTAACGGTAATGATCGAATCTGCATCTATGCCCATACCTTCCATATATTTGGTAGCTTCTTCGTCAAACGCGACTAAAACATAAACTCTGACGGGAGATAGGAATGTTTTTTCGATTGCTTCACCATATAAGTCGTGAAATTGCGTTCTTTCCAGATCTATAGGATAATACAGGATTGCCTGACCAATGACGTTTTCAATTAACTCGTCATTTACCTGTTTTACTAGATCTCGCTCTTTTTTACCAAGAAATAGCGGCGGTGGAGGCTGATCTGGTCTTTTCCATTCATCTGACATTTAAAATTATCCTACAAAAATTGGCAATGGAGAGAATGCGAAGGTTGCAGCGGCAGAGGCGGCTTTTTCAGCATCAGTTTTGACAAGCTCTTTGTACTCCGTGGTTGCCAACAATTCAGCTAATTTACTTTTCAGTTCTTCTTGTTCTGCTTTTGCTTGAGCAAGCAATTCGCTATGGTTAAGCGTCACAGATTCACCGGGAATTGGAATAGTTGTGAATTTACCTCTAATTTGGCCTAACATTTCCTTACAAAGCGCCAATGCATACTTGCGAATCCATTGTTTGCCCATAGAATTGATGTTTTTATAGGGTATATTCTCGTATGGAAGAGTGTTCATGTTGTTGACGCCCAGTGTGCCGTCATCGTAGCCGGCGCCATCGTCTGTTGAATCTTCTTTTATATAGAAATTAAACCAAATACGAAAAGGCTGCGTTCCAAAGTCTTCTGGAGAAGGGTAGATCCTTAATTTATTGTTTTTAATTTCATAAGAAAAGTGAGAAGTGCGAGTAAAGATAGAGTCTTCATACATAATCGCCTGCATCTTGTTTTGCCATGTCGGAATTAACTCAAATGTTGAGTCATCTGCAAATTGGCCATAGGTGTTGAGGTTTCCGACAACATTAATACCACCATAATACCCGAAAAAGCGCCACATTGCTCTTGTCGTCTTGTAATAGACTCTCGTAACAAATATTCTTTTGTTATCTACCTTGTTTGCGAAAGGAATTGTGTTTCCTGCGTCATCTGTGCCGGCAGTACTGGCTGTATCAATAATACTTTGTAGATCATAGTCCTGTCGGCCGGTGGTGGGCTTAAACGAGCCCGAATATATCGTTTTAGTGCCCCCGTAGCCAGTTTGTGAAATGAGGCCATCCCCGACTCTCTGAGCATAACTGACTTGAAATCTTGGAACCCTTAAATTAGATCCGGTGGGACGCACAGAGCCGATCATTTCGCCTTTGTGGTTAAATGTGCCTGTGACATCGCCAATTGAATCGCCAAGCGCATTCTTACCTTGGTGCAAGTTTACAATATACGAATATTCCAGCACTGCTTCTTCATATGCGGAATAAACGTTAGCTGGTGTTAACTCGATATCAACGACATCACCGCCAAGCTTCTTATATACGTACGCAACCTGTAACGCAGCACCTGAAACGAAGTTTGCTGAACCTGTGTAAATACCAAATGGTACCGCGGTTGCAACATCGTCCGTGTTGCCTGTAGATGTTAAAATAACAGCACTTGTTGTAGACTTAGGTTTAAGGTTTGTCGGCATTAATAGTCCCTCTATAAACTAAGTAGTAGATCCATAAACAAAACCCCCTGTCAAAACAGGGGGCTTTTTTAGTTAGGAGTTAAATTTAGTCTTTAGTGGCCTTTTTCTTGGTAGTGCGTTTACGACTAACAGTTTTGGTGGCCTTTGGTTTAGGTTTAGTAGTTGTTTTAGAAGCAGGGGCAGCTTTTATTTCTACCTCTGCTGGAGCTTCTACTGCCGCGGGGGTTTCTTCTGCCGCGGGTGCGGTAGCCTCAACCACTGGTGTGGGCTCAGGAGCAGCTGCTGGTTTTCCCAGAAGACGCTCCCTGCGTAGTTTTACTCTTAATCTTTTTCTTTTAATACCCATTAGTTACCTCTATTATGATGTTGCAAATGTTGCTGCATTATCAGCGTGTTGTGCCACAAGGTGTCCGGTAATGTACCAGTAAGTTCCATCTGAAACAAGCTCAATCTGGCTACCTGTTAATGCTGAATTGGTGCCTGAACCACCTTTAGCAAGCGTCACTCTAATTTCAGTATCGCCTACAACTGCTTGGTTAGTTTCAACATTAGCACCATTAAGTAAGTGAACTATAGAACCGATAAGATAATCGCCGGCTTGTGCTAAAATAACAACATTACCGGTCGTCGGTAAAGCCCAGACAATCTTAAAGTAAGCTCCATCTTGTGCTTCCGGGAGAGTGATTAGGCCCGGGGCTGCGTTGTTAATGATATATAGTTCGCCAGTTTCTGCAGCACCTATGGTTTTAGCAGTTGTGCTAATCTTCTCTGTTCTTTGGCGGCTCGCGACTCTTGCCGCTCTTCCTACTTTAGACATATTTTTTAATCTCCTTAAATATGATTAATTAAATTCGATGTATACCATCGTTAATTCAATAGTAAATAGTCTCATCTTCCAGTAAAGTCACGTTGTCACATAAAAAACCAAAATCTCAAAAAATTGCCGGCGAAAAAATTTGGCAGATCGACATGTTTGGCACTTTAAGATCAAAAAGAAAACCCCCAACCACAAGGGAAGGGGGTATCTTTTCAGTGACCTACTAGGTTAAATCAGGAACCTGACTCACCCATGAGTCCGCGGACGATAACAAGACCGTACATATCAGGACGCACCATTTGCTTGGCATAACGCGTCATGACTCCCTTACGGGGTACGAAGTCTTCTGGTCCGAAGATCGTAGGAGTGGTTTGCAGTGGTACGTACGGAGCGTACACATATCCGCTTTCAAGGAAAGAGGATCCGCGACGACCAACGAGGACCACGTTGCGAAGGAAGTAAGGATCAACAATGACATCCCACTTCTTGCTCAAAGAGCCAGTCTTGACAGCACCAACGGAGCCGGTCTCATCGTCATGGCTGACGGAAGCACGGAATCCAGCAGTGAACTCAAGAATGTTTGCAACTTCGGGCGAACAAACGACAAAGTTAGCACCACCACGCAGAGTCTTGCGGTGAATAGCAGCAGAAACGTCGTTGATGGTTTCAACAAGAGTTTCGTACCACTCGCTAACAGTACCGGTGAAGTCGGGAGCAGCCGAGGTCGCTCCAAGCTCAGCACCAGTTGAACGGTTAACGAAGAGACCCGGTGAACGTGACCAGTAGTAGGTAGCTGCAGTAGCACCGTTTACAAGGTCAGCAAGGATTTCACGATCGATTTCGAGAGCAACTTGCTCCGAAAGGATGCTAGTCAACTCAACCTCTGCATCAAGGTTGTGGTAGGCGTTAAGGTCTTGACCTAACTCCGGAGTCCACTTAGCCTTGAGCTTCTTGGTTTGAGCAGTAACAGCGATCGAGTCAACCTTGATGTCGATCTCGGGAATAGCAGGGTTGCCTTCCAGAGCGAACAGGTTACCTGATCCACCGACAGCACCAACAGTTGACGACGCGACAATCACGTCAGCAATTGGGTAGGAAGTGCCGGCAACAGCAATAGTTGATTGTAAGTCCTGCGATACGCCATCAGCATCAACACCAGAAACACTAGCAGTGTCAACGGTATACACATAGCGAACAGCGTCTTCGTCTGAGAAGTTATCGGCTGCAGCAAGTGCTGATGTCAAACGACGGATTTGCGTAAGGTTGCTAACTCCACTGAACTGCGTGATATCTCCAGCAACAATGCCTGAAATAATAAACGCCGAAAGGTTATCAAAATCAGCAACGCCGGCGGTGGTGTCGTGTGCTGTCTTAGCTACGTCGAGAATAAGAACCGACTTGGCATCAGCAGTGCCCAAAGTCAACAAATCCGGATCATATTGGATCAACTTTTTGTTAGCTTCAGATACTGTATCAAGCATGTGGAAAACATGAGTTTGAACAGCCGCATCAACCGGCAATGGTGAGTTGTTAGAGCCGCTTGGAGATGCGTAAGCATAACCAGTTGCACCATCACGAAGTGGGCCACTATAGCCGCCCTTTGTGGTTGCGTCAACTAAGTCAACACCACCAGTGATTTGCGAACCAACTTCGTCGGAACCGTAGATCGACTTGTTAGCCGCGTTACCCATACGAGGCATATCAGCACCGGCAGCACCAGTACCACCCGCATCGGGTGAGAACACGAAATCCAAGAAGAAAATGAGGCCCGAGGGTAAACTCATTGGTTGGACAGAGACAAGATCGTTTGCGATCAAGCCTGCAAATACGCGGCGTACGATGGGGAATGCAACAGCGGCAAAACCCTCAACATCACCAGCTCCGAGAGAAGAACTCTCGCGCAGTAGTTCCTTTGCTTGGTTTTCAAGCAAGCGTGCCATTTGGTTCTTCTTGCGATCTCCATCGAGACCTTCAAGAAGACCAGTTCTCTCCCACTTCTGTAGAAGAGCGGAACCTTCAGCACGCATATCACGATTGACAACTCCTTCGGTCAATCTTTCGATAATATTAGACATTTAAATCACCTCCTTTTTTTTGTAAATTTAAATTATGATTATTTATTTTATTCCAGCTAGTCTTTTCATCCGATCTTGGAATGGATCGGACGCGGGCTCTTCTTTACGAGTTGCCCGAAGTACAGTATTGCGACGACCGATTGCTTCGCTCAGTGATTGTGGCGCCTTTCTAGGCTTAGCCTCCACTGTGCTTTGAAGTGTATCGTAGATTGTCTTCGCTTCTGTAACTGAACCAGCGCCTGAAATAGCTTCGGCAATTTTATCTTTTTGCCGCTCATTCAAGGAGGTATTTCTTAACACACGGTTCGTGTATAACAGCCTAGCGTTCGAAAGGTTAGTGTCTTGAAGACCTTCCTTAAGTTCGCCAATAGCTGTTTGGTAATCCGAAAGCTTTTCTGTAAGTTGTTTATTCTCGAAAACTAACTCTTCTTGGGCTTTCTTCAAAGTTTCTAATTCTTCTTCCACATCCGTACTTCTACGGTGTGCTAATTCTTTTTCGATCTCTCGGCGCTTGCTAGCAGATGATCTGCCGGCCCAACCAGAAAGGTCGGCGCCCATATCGACGGTAAGTTTTTCGACGATTGCGTCGATAAGCGCATCTTGGTCTTCCGACATAGCGCTCATAATGCTACTAATGCCAGCACCTGCTGCAGCTTTGGCGGCTTTGTCATCTTGGTCGTCCATTTCTTCATCAAGTTCGCCAACATCGACTTCTTCCTCTTCCTCTTCTTCCTCATCGTCACCTCCGCCGGTTATTGCATCTTTGACTGCTCCAACGGTTGACATTGCCTTTCCAGCTGCCGCAATTGCGGGCAAGATCTCGTTGATTTCTTCGTCTTCATTTAAAAACTCAGAAAGATCAACTTCTTCATCTTCTTCTATCGATTGTTTGAGGGCTTCAATACTTTCTTGAAGGGAGCCAAGATCGATCGTAAGTTGTTGACCTTCGCCAGAAGCGGCGAAATCATCCAAGTTTTCACCATCCATGTTAGCAAAATCATTAGTAGCACCAAGAGGGATGTCCTCAACGGCCAATCCATCTTCTTCGACTCCCGGTTCGGCGGCGAGAGGATCTTCTGCCATACCCGGATCTTCGGCAGCAAGAGGATCAGCAGCAAGAGGATCAGCAGCAAGAGGATCAGCGCCAGCATCTGCCGCGGGCTCTTCGCCGGGCAAGCCTAGACCCAGTTCATCTTCTTGCTCTAGAAGTTTTTGTAAAGTATCTTTGACTTCTTCAGAGTACTTTTCGATTACAATGGTTTCAGCATTTTTAAGTGCTGACTCTCGCAGTGCCTTAGCATCTACGATAGCTTCTTTTAATAAGTTTGACATTCATTTGCTCCATTAATGGCAGTTATACAAAATAAATAGTATCTTTTGCATCAAAGGTCATTTTTTTCAAGCAATCTATAGTGGGAATATCACCGGAGCATCATTGCTTATCCGATTGGCAAATATACATCAGCGGCAATACCATTAACTTTGTTTGCACTATGATTGTCGATACCTTCTACAATGAGAGTCCAAGAATCTCCCCCGTCTGTCGATCGACAAATCTCACCACCGTCTCTGCCGGTATCACTACCGTCTCCGCCGGCTAACCAAGTAACTCCATCAGTGGCAATACACTGGCCGGCCCCTGCCGTGAATGGGACCCGCTGTATAGTGCCGCTCGGATCCAATGTAATAACTTTAGCGCTGACATCCGCGCCAATTGTTCTCACACCATTGGGACCATTACCCATTTGTATCGGAACGATTCGGCCATTGGCCGCGGCCATACGCTTGGTACTGGTACCACTAAGCGTTACTGTGGATTCACTACCGAGATTATCGGTGAAATCGCCAGTCAGTGTAACGGCTGTGCCCCAGTCGCTAGCGTGGTCCATATTTGCCGCGGTGCTGCCCACACACGCAATCAGAGTCGCGTTTCCTCCCGTGGAGTAAAGGACAACCCAACTGCCATTGGTGTAAACGATGTCTCGAATGAAATCGCCACTGTTTCCAGATGGCTGAATCAGCCAAGCCCAACTCGCTCCACCATCAGAACTGAAGTATAAATTTGCCTTTTGCCCAAACATCCAGTTGCCTGCGCCATCTGACGCTAGCGCTTTTATTGCCTCCGAGGTATTTATGTTGGTCGCTCCCGACACATCAATAGCCGAAAAGCTAGCGGCGCCATCGGTTGACCTATGTATATTAACATTGGATGCAGTGACATTTCCGGCTGCGATCCAAACACCGTCACCCCATTGAATAGTTTGTCGTTTAGCGGTGCTACTTAGGTTTATTCTTGTCCAAGTTGAGCCATCAGTAATGTCAGGATTCTGATCTACCCATACATTGTTTCCTGTCGAGTTGGCTATAGCCAAAAAGATCCCATCGCCCGATCCATCTTTTCCATACGCAATATCGATCATATCTGCGGCGCCGCCATCGCCATGCGTAGTCCAAATGTTGTCCGCCCATGTTGATTCAGATGCAATGTCAGCATTAGCAGCCCAACTGGTTTGATTGTCGTCGAAACATATTGCCCAATAAACTGCGCCGGCTGCGCCAGCAGCAGAATTTCCATCTACTTTGACAATATCCGCGCGGTTGGCGCCATCAACTTTTGCAATATCTGCCCAATCTTCGCCGTTAACTTTTGCTATATCAGCCACTCAATCGCCCTCCTATAATTGGAACCAATCGTAACTTGGGTTAAAATATATGACCTTCTCTGCGGCTATGCCATGACCGATGGCACGAATCACATCACCAACAGCGCTTGGGCGTGTGAATGATATGGTGCCGGCAGCAAGA
>Ga0080013_1001978_pt1 | contig 25470 bp, 54 predicted proteins | sample ETNvirenome_6_85_FD_69236 | JGI IMG/M metagenome (GOLD analysis project Ga0080013, IMG submission 69236) | Marine viral communities from the Pacific Ocean - ETNP_6_85 (SPADES assembly) (version 2) | ecosystem: Environmental > Aquatic > Marine > Oceanic | place: Pacific Ocean | collected 2013-06-19
TCTTTCATTCTTTAAAGGAGGTTAATATGGAGGATATTATTGAGAGGCTAAAAGCATTAGTCTTTGTTAATGAGTCCCAACCAGATAGTCTTACTATAAAGACTTCTGTTAGGGGTTTTGAGTTAGAAGATGAAGATGGTATTATAATTCATAATATCTATCAAAAATCTAATGATTAGTCTTTGTACATCAAGTACCCTATGGTACTACTACGTAGTATATAGTACCATAGGGTACTTGGATTCAGCCAACAACGGAGAACGATATGGCAGAAATTACGTTACACAAATCTGATTTTGGTTATCACTGCAATACTTATGATATAATCTGTGAGCAGTTTGGAGTTTGGGGTAATGAAGATGGTGAATACCCTGATGAAATTACTTTAGGAGTGATTAAGGTAGATAAAACTAACTTAGTTGATTTGAAAGGGTACAAATATGCAGCTTAGATATAAAATATTTGGTAGAGAATTTATCATTCGACTTCGTAAATACAAATCCTTGTGGAAATTTCCACACAGGAAAACAATGTCTTATAGAGTAGATATTGGTAGATTAGTTTGTTATCTGTACGACAAAAATTCATTTCATAATTTAAATCGTATTATAGATAACAAAGGTAAGACAAGTGTAGCTTAATATCGGCCTCCCAACCTCGGAAGTGTCGGTGAAAGCTGGCACTTCCTCTTTTTTTATAAGGAGAATATCATGGAAAGTTTTAAGATTGAAAAAAATATCGAGATGCCTACTTGGTTTCGTAATGGATCAGGTTACAGAGGAATGTATCCCTTTGAAGAAATGAAAGTTGGTGATAGTTTTTTAATTCCTACTTCACCTAATAAATTAGAAAAATCAAGGTTATCAGTAGCTAATGCTGTTCTAGGCTATAGAAAAAGATGGAACAAAGGATTTAAAGGAGCCACCAGAACAGTAACAGGTGGTGTTCGTTTTTGGTGTATTCAAAGGGAGGAAACTGATGGTGACTAGAAAACACTTTGAAGATATAGCTAAGATACTTGGTAATAATACTATACCAGATAAACGATTTGATGCTATAGTACACGACCTAAGTACATTGTTTTATAAGTATAATAATAGATTTGATAGAGCTAAATTTTATGAAGCTATTATTAACCAAAAGAAAGAGGTGTAAGTATGTACAAAACCCATCAACGAATGATTGCTAAATTTTCTAAAGAAAGTCCAGACAATTTGAAGTGGACAAAAGGTTTGGCTCTAACATCAATTCGTCAAGATTTCTGGCTCTTAAGGAGCCAGTTACTTGACCTTAAAGAATATGGTGTAGAGTCAAAGTACTTGTTTGGTTCTAAGAAAGCTGGTTGGGAATATATTATAAACAATAAACAAAATTTATATAACAAAATATATTCTAATAAAATATCTTTAGCTGAAAAATTATTAGAGGTAGCTAGTATTCCCAACATAGGTTTAGCTAAAGCTGGTTTTATATTACAACTTACATTAGGAAAAGTAGGCTGTTTAGATGTTCACAATCTTAATAGATTTGGAATACCATCAACAGTATTTAGACTAAACAAAGTAAAATACAGTACGGCTTTAAGAAAAGCTGAGTATTATATTAAAACTTGTGAGGATTTAGGTGGCTCTGAGTATCTTTGGAATAGCTGGTGTGAATTTGTAGCTGAAAAGTATCCTTGGAAATACAGAAATGCTAATCAAGTATCAAGATTACACGTTGACCATATATTTAGTGCTGTTCAAGATGCCTAAAATATGTTATAATTCTATATAAATATTATTCAAGGAGAACAGCATGGACTTAGAAGAATTTATACAAGTTGGAGTAGGTATTGGTATTATCTGTGTAATGATAGTAGGTTGGTCAATCTTAATACCTTAAATTAAGGAGATTGTTATGAGCAATGAACATAACGAAAGAATACAAGAAGAACTATTTTATAAACATCTAAAAATAGTTGAGAAGGATCTTGATTTACCTAAGATAGTAAGGGAAACTATAGCTACAGCTAGAGCTAAAGCAGAGTATGAGGAGATGGAGTAATGCCTGAAGGATTTACTTATTCACAGTGGCAATGGTTCATGGAAAATTCATACGAATTTATGCCTGATTGGTACTGGAATATAGAAAAACGTAAGGCAGAATATCAAAAATATAAGGAGGAAAGTTAATGAGATTACCTGAAAATACTTTTTGGTTACTAATAGGAATAGTAATCATTATGTTATTTATGATACCAATTTTATATTATGGAGGGTATTATGGCTGAAGCATACCACGATCTTAAAAGATTATATTCAGAAGCATCTAATAAAATCAAAATGTTAGAGAAAGAAGTTAAGACATTACAAGAACAGTTACAAGAACAGTATAAAGTAAGACAGGAAAGATATGATGAAAGCAAGGAACAAGACAACCATTACCCAGACGAATCGTAATCCATACTGGAAAATACTAAGAGAACTAAGACATAAAATAGTTCTTACAAGAAAAGGTAAAGGAAGTTACAAACGTAAATCTAAACATCAAGTACCCTATAGTACTACTACGTAGTATATAGTACTATAGGGTACTTGGATAGGAGAATTTATCACATGGACAACAGACACATTGAGTTAATGCTACCTGTTAGAGAAGACGTTGACAAACTTATGAAAGAAGGTAACGATAGTCCAATAAAAGGTTGGGCTATGTCTAATATACTACTTAAAATACATGAGAAACATGGTTCGGAAGGTGTTAAAATAGCAAGAGAGTATATAGTAAAAGATTATGCAGGAATGAAAGGGGTTTAACATGAGTACTAACATAAATGTATTTGCAGCAGAAGATATAGAAATTGTTAGGTCAAAAAGTGACCATACACCATCTCATTTTACAGATATAATTGTTACCTGTACTGATGGGACAAAACTTCAAGTTGAATTGTTTAGTGATAACAGGCTACCAGTTAGAGAAAGGTTAGAATAATGTTGTTACCCGATTTTAAAAATGCAGATGAAGTAAAAACTTTTTTATCATATCAAGATGGTGGTGACTCTTGGTGCTTTCAAATGGTAGAAGAGTTTATTGGTATGTGTGGATTATCTGTGGATAATCTAGAAGGTCTTGATATAAAAGAACTTAATGGTTGGTTGGAAGATGAGTTAGGTTCTTTTCAACAAGGTTATGAGGAATATCTTGATGGTAAACACTAAGATAAAAGATATAATTATATTTACTTTAGCAAGCACTGACTTATATATTCTACAATTTATATTTCTTTAGGAGAAAAATATGTTTGATCATGATAGAATAAATTTTGAAGTAGAAAAATTTCCTCTGGTAAATCAATGGACTGAGGAGCTTGGGTATCATAAAGAACAAACAGTACCAAAAAATATTGGTATGGGTATCAGACGTAAGGATACTAAAGAACCTTTAGGTATAGTATCACAAGACTATTTCCCTGTACAATATAGAGAGATAGTTGATGGTGTAGAGCAAGCCCTTCAAAGAGCAGAGCTAGACCTAACTGATGCTGAATTTACTACTAATGTATGGGATAGTGGAGGGAAACTGGAGTTAAGAGCTAAGTTTCCAGCCCATACACAGAGCTTGGGTACTAACCATGATACGATTATACCTGAGTTTGTATTTAGAACTTCTCATAATAGAACATGGGCTAACTCTGGTATGATGGGAATGTGGAGAACTTTCTGCTATAATACTTTAGTTACTGGTGATAAGCTAGCCTATGTCTATGGTAGACACACCAAGAACTTTAATGTAAGTGCTTTTGCATCTAAGGTTAAGAATGCTGGTGAGTTTATCAGTGGATCTGGTCTTGATACAATGAGAGATTGGTACGATACTAAGGTAACAAGAGAGGAAGCTATTAATCTCTTTACCAAAACCCTAGCACAACGTACTGATAATGTGACCAGAAAGAAGGTAGCCAACAAGGTTATGCTCTCTAATCTTATGAAAATATTTGATGAAGAGAACAGACACCTACATGGCAGAGGAAGCTATGAAGCCTATGGTACTAGAGAAGAAGGTACACTATGGTCTGCATATAACTCAGCTACACACTGGTCTTCACACCCTGAGAATAGCAAGGGTAAGGCTCACAATGTTAAGGTTAACAGAGAAGATAAGGTTAGAAAGATGCTTACTTCCACTGAGTGGAAAGAACTGGAAGTAGCATGAACTGTTGGCATTGTAAGACAGAGCTAATCTGGGGTGGTGATCATGATATAGATCATGAAGATGATACCTATAGCATAGTCACTAACCTCAGTTGTCCTAACTGTGATTGTATAGTAGATGTTTACTATCCAAAGGAGAAAGCTAATGACTAATGAAGAAAGAGTAGAAGCATTTAAGAAATGGTTAGGAAACTGTCCTAATGGAGAGTTCCATTCTATTGAAAACACATGGGAAGATAGTGCCACACTAGGATTTACTGTAGACTTTGCACTAACAAGGAGGGAAGAAGATGGGTAAAATTGAAACAATTAATGTGTCAGATAAGATAAGTAAGTATGAAGCAGAGCAGGTCAGTGAGATGGTTCTGAATGCTCTTATAAATTTCGGAGTAGAAGTAGGAGAAGATCCTGAGTTCTCATGGGATCTTGAAGCTGAAGTATGGATAGAAGGAGGTACAGAAGATGAGTGATCCAGAATATACTGTAGGTGTCTGGGATATGACATTCTACAAGATTGATGTAGAAACTAACGAGCCATTACAAAACAAGGATGGTACAACAAAAGTATTCTACTCTAATAATATAGATGCTGGCTATTGGGCTGATGGAATTGATCCTGATGATTTAATAGAAATGGAGGGACAAAATGTATAACAGTTTAGGATTTCTTGGGTTCACTGTTCTTCACAATATAGAAAACGTAAGAATCATACCAGCACACAAAATTAGAGAGGCAATCATAACTAGACTTGCCTCACTAGATGATGAGCAACTTAAATCTGTGGTCGAATTAACTGACACATATGAGGAGATGGAGGGACAAGATGAAGTTTAGAATATTACCACGTTCTGAAGTAAAGGAGATGGTTAGAAACTTTGTCATGGATAATAATATCTATGCACAGTATGGCAAGGATAGTGAAGGTTTGTTTCAAGTAAACTTTGTAGTAGAAGAGGAGACAGAAGATGAATAAGGAACTACTAATAGACAGACTGCAACATGACATCCAAACTTTAAAAGAAAAGGTAGACTACCTACAAAAAGAAATGAAAGAAGTAAAAAGAAAAGAGTTTGAAGATTTTATTAAACATGAAGAGTGTAATAAAATATAGGAGACAGGAGATGATTAAACATAAATATGTTTGTAGTGAGTGTGGGTATATACATAAGGAAGATCTGCCTGAAGGCTTTGAGTGTCCTATCTGTGGATGTGAGGAGTTTGAAGACCTAACGGACTACGATGATGAGTAGTGCAAAGCATAGATGTTCTGAGTGTGGCTCAGATAATATTGAGTGGACAGTAGACCTTGATGATCCTATACCTTGGGATTATTATACCTGTCTTGAATGTGATTATATCGATCAGAAAAATTATTTTAAAGGGAGACAATAATGGCTGATGAAGAAATAGAAGTACAAGAACCCGATGAAAAAGATTTAAAAATTCAAGCTCTTGAAAAGGAACTTGAACAACATAAGAAACTATTTAATATACACCGAGCAGGACTACAACCCTACCTTGATGGGATAATTAAAGAGGTAGTTTCTAAATTACAAATTACTTATAAGGAGAAATAGAATGATATTTGCATTATTATTTATGTCTAAAGTTATATTTTATGCAGAGAACGAAGAGTTCTTTGATGAAGTTCAAAGACAAATGGAGAATGATCCTGATTTAACATGGAATTATGTGGGAAAACAAGACCCTAACCCAAATGTTAAAGCTATTACTTTAACAGATGAGGATGGTACACCTTACATCATGTGGAGATTAACTAAATGACCATCAAGGAAGGTAAGGTATGGGGTAGCACTGAACCTATACTTCAATCACCAGCAGTAGAGATACACAGAATTAAAGTAAACAAAGATGGGTATTGTTCTCAGCATAAGCATCAGTCTAAGATCAATGCTTTCTATGTAGTATCAGGTGAACTAAAAATAGAAAGATGGAAAGACTATGGGTTGTGTGACAGTACCTTACTAAAAGCTGGTGACTTATCTATTGTACCAGCAGGAGAACAGCACAGATTTAAAGCAATAAAAAATACTGAAGCTTTAGAGATTTACTGGGTTGAGTTAAACCATAATGATATACAACGTGAGAGTGTAGGAGGAATAAAAGAATGATGTTACTATTATTTGTAGTTTTAACAGTTCCAACACTACTAGATATAGTAGATATTGCACTATATATAGGAGGATAAAATGGATTTAATATTATTACTATTAGTTATATTAGGATTTTAAATAATGAAAAAATTATTACTTAGTTTTATTATGTTTGTTACTTTAATATCCTCAGTTAAGGCTGAAGAAAATGAGTTTGAATGTCTGGTTGAAGCTATCTATCATGAGGCCAGAGGTGAAGAACTTATTGGTATGTTAGCTGTGGCTGGTGTAATCCTAACAAGAAAAGAAAATAGTAACTATCCTAATACAATCTGTGGGGTAGTACATCAAGCTAAAAGATTTATGGGTAGGATTATAAGGAACAAATGTCAATTCAGTTACTATTGTGATGGTAAGAGGGAGGAGTATCATGACCTTGCTTCAGCATTATTATCTTCTGATGTTGCAGAAATGTCACTGATGGGTATACAACTCAAGCAGACTGTGGGTTGTACACACTATCATGCCAGCCATGTTACACCCAGATGGGCATCTAATCCTCACTTTAAAGCTATGGGACAGATAGGTAATCATGTGTTCTATATTGACACTACCCCTTAATAGGAGTATACTATGCAAACAAAAGAACAAATGGTATCAAGACTTCATAGAGATATTAATCAATTACAACAGCAGGTTAAGGAGAAAGATGACACAATAAAAAAACTTAGAAAAGAATTAGAAAACTTAGGGTATAAGAAAGCTAATCAGGAATGGGTAGAACATGAATAAAAATTTGTGGGAAAGGGAACGTAATAATATATTTCGACATTTTGTAAAACAATATATCGAAGAAGGATATACTAATAAAGAAGCTAAATCCCTAGCTAAACAGGAGGTAAATGAGGTGATGGCTGATAAAGAAAGTTTTGTTCAAGATATATGGAGGGAATCTTTTAGAGATGGGTAAGTGGAAATTAATTTTACATAAGGAAATGGGAAGTATTGATCTTGAAGTTTTTAAAACTAAGAAACAAGCAGAAGAAGCTATTGAATATAGAAATACTTTAACTAAAGTTATGGGTTATACCCCTGATTTAAGTTACGAAATTGTAGAGGTAAAGTAATTAGTTTACTCTAGAGGGAGTACTTACGTACTCTAGAGTAAACGTAATTAAAGGAGAGAGTAATGTCTGATAGTAAAATGGTTAAACATATGGCTTGTCCTAAGTGTAATTCAAGTGATGCTAATACACTGTATGAAGACGGTCATTCATATTGTTTTAGTTGTAAAACTAGATTTGGAAATGATATGGAACAAGAAGCAAGAGTTGTACCAATGAGTAATAAAACTAGTCCCACATTAAAGACAACAGGTGAGGTAAACAATATACCTGACCGACATATTAGTAGAGACACAGCAAAAAAGTATAATGTTCTTACTAAAAAGTATGGAACAACTACCACCCATCACATTTACCAGTATTTTGATAAGGATGGTAATCACATAGCTAACAAGGTTAGAGAAACTGATAACAAAAAGTTCTGGTCTGAAGGTAATATATCTTCTGCTTGTCTTTTTGGTGAGAACATTTTCTCAGGTGGTGGTAAATACATCACACTATGTGAGGGTGAGATTGATGCTATGTCTGCTTATGAACTTATGGGGAGTAAGTGGCCTTCTATCTCTATTAAAAATGGGGCTGCTTCAGCCGTTGAAAACTGTAAACAATCCTTTGAATATCTTAATTCATTTGATAATGTAGTCCTTTGTTTTGATAATGATAAGCAAGGACAAGAAGCATCGAAAGCTGTAGCCCAGCTCTTTGAACCAAACAAATGTAAGATAGTTCACCTCGAATTAAAAGATGCTAATGAGTATCTTAAAATGAACCGAAGAGAAGACTTCACAAAGACATGGTGGAATTCTAAACCATATACACCAGCAGGTATTATAAACCTAGCTGATCTAGGTGATGCTCTCTTTGAAGAGGATTATTGTGAGACTTGTCTTTACCCTTGGTCTGGTATGAATGAGAAGACTTATGGCATGAGAACTGGTGAAATGATTTGCTTTACCAGTGGTGCAGGGATGGGCAAGAGTTCTATTATTAGGGAACTTATGCACCATATCATGTCCAACACCCTTGATAACATAGGTATTCTAGCAATGGAAGAGAACACCAAGAATACAGCTTTTAACCTGATGTCTGTTGAAGCTAATGCTAGACTATACATTCGAGAGATCAGGAAACAATTTACTATAGACCAATTAAAAGAATGGAGAGATAAGACTATAGGTTCAAGAAGACTTTGGGCTTTCGATCACTTTGGTTCTATTTCCAATGATGAAATATTAGATCGTGTTAGGTATATGGCTAAAGCTTTAGATTGTAAATGGATATTCTTGGATCACCTATCTATATTAGTGTCGGGTAATGAGGAGTTTGGAGATGAAAGAAAATCTATAGATGTTCTCATGACTAAGTTAAGATCAATGGTTGAAGAGACAGGTATATCTCTATTACTTGTTTCTCACTTGAGAAGACCAGCAGGTGATCGAGGTCATGAGGATGGGAGAGAAGTATCTCTATCTCACCTCAGAGGTTCAGCCAGCATAGCCCATTTATCTGATAGTGTGATTGCATTAGAACGTAATCAGCAAGCCGAAGATGAGCATGAAGCTAACACAACTACACTTAGAGTATTAAAGAATAGATATACTGGTGATACAGGTATAGCTTGTTACTTGCATTATGATAAAGAAACTGGTAGAATGACACAAGTGGATAATCCTTTTATGGAGAATGATGATGCCATATAGTGACCCAGATAAACAAAGAGAGCATCAAAGGGAATATATGAAAAAATACTATCAAGAAAATAAAGACTACTTTAAAGAATATTACAAAAAAATCAACAAAAATAAAATCATAAAACATAAAATAAAAAACCCTTGGGTAGAAATGACAAAAAGTGCTCAGTATAGGAATATAAAGAAAAGAACAAATCTTCCCTTCAATATTACTACTGAATATGTTAAAAGTATATGGCCTTCAGATAACAAATGTCCAGCACTAGGTATTAAACTTAAACGAGGAACTGAGGGAAGCCCTGTTGATAGTTCACCATCCCTAGATAGAATTAATAATAGTAAAGGATACACAAAAGGTAATGTACAAATAGTTTGTCATTTAGCTAACAAGATAATGTCTAATGCTACACCAGAGCAGGTCATACAAGTAGGAGAATACTTTAAACGAGTAACAGAGGAGATAGTAATGAGAAACAACAGAGCTAAGTTTGATAAGGCAGAATATGACAGGTCTAATCCTGTAGCTATCAAGGCTATGACTGATTGGCTTGCCATAAAAATACCTGATTTAATAGTAGATTCAAGTGAGAACTATGGTTTTGATATAAGAGGAACAGTCAATGGGAATGGATCAAAGTCTTTCTATGAAGTAGAGATTAAGTATGGATGGACAGGTGAGTGGCCTGAGAACTGGAAAGAAATTAGAATACCTTATCGAAAGAAAAGATTACTTGATCTTTGGCAGAAACAATTTAAGGATGACCTCTTTACCTTTGTTATCTTTAGAAAAGATTTAAAGAAAGCATGGCACATACCAGCAGATATTGTTATGCATTCTAAAGTTAAAGAAGCTCCAAATAAAAATGTAGCTGAAGGTGAATTGTTTTTCCATATAGATGTTAGAGATGCTTATCAGGTGGACATGACAAATGACAACAGCAATCGTTGATATAGAAACAAATGCTATTGATGCAACAAAGATACATTGTATTGTAGCTAGGTCAGAAAAAGGAACAGAGAAAGTATGGGTTGGGGATGAGTGTGTCCAGTTTGGAGATTGGTCTAAACAAATAGATCAATTCATTATGCATAATGGTATTAGCTTTGATGCACCCATATTAAATAGATTAACTGGTTCAAGTATAAAGCTCTCTCAAGTAAGAGATACTCTGATTGAATCACAATTATATAATCCTATCAGAGAGGGAGGACATTCTCTGGGAGCATGGGGAGAAAGATTAAACTTTCCGAAAGGAGAATGTAATGATTTTAAATTTTATACAGAAGATATGCTCTCTTATTGTAAGAGGGATACAGAAATTACTGGACGATTGGCTAATACTTTATCAGTTGAAGGCAAGAACTTTTCACAAAGATCCTACGAACTCGAAAGAAAAGTCAGAGCAATAGTAGATCAGCAGGAGATAAATGGATTTGCTTTTAATATTAAAGAAGCTATGATGTTTCTATCTAAACTAGAGGATGAACAACATCAACTGGAACGTGAAGCAGAAGATATGTTTGAACCTATTATAACTTACTCTCCTGTAAAGAAAATACCAAAGAGTACTCCTTTTAATATTGCCAGTAGGAAACAAATAGCAGAACGTCTGATTGAGAGGGGGTGGAAACCTACCCATAAGACTGAAAAAGGTAATGTAATTGTATCGGAAGAAATACTTTCTAAATTAAAGATGCCAGAAGCACAGATGTTTAATAGATATTTTCTATTACAAAAACGTACTGGACTACTCAAGTCTTGGATACAAGAGTGTGAGGAGGATGGTCGAGTACGAGGTAGAGTTATGACCCTACGTACTGTCACTGGTAGGATGGCACACAACAGTCCTAATATGGCACAAGTACCAGCTACCTATAGTCCTTATGGTAAGGAGTGTCGAGAGCTATGGACAGTATCTAATCCTGATACTCATGTGCTTGTAGGAACTGATGCCAGTGGTCTGGAGCTACGTTGTCTGGCTCATTATATGGAAGATCCTAAGTTTACCAGAGAGGTTCTTACAGGTGATGTACATACAGCTAATATGAAAGCTGCTGGATTAACAGATAGAGATCAAGCAAAAACTTTCATCTATGCCTTTCTTTATGGGGCTGGCCCTGCCAAACTAGGTAAGGTGGTAGGTGCTGGTGCAAATAGAGGACAACAATTAATTAATAACTTTCTAAAGAATATGCCACAGTTAAAGAGACTAAGGGATAATATTACTAAAGCTTCAGAATCAGGAATTGTGCCAGCTTTAGATGGTAGACAATTACATATAAGGTATAGTCATGCCAGCCTTAACACCCTTCTTCAAGGAGCAGGAGCTATTGTATGTAAACAATGGCTGGTTCATATGGACGAACACATTAGAAAGGCAGGAGTAGATGTCAAGCTTGTAGCCTCAGTCCATGATGAGTACCAATTTGAAGTAGCCAAGCAAGATGTAGAAACATTTGGAAGTATAACCAAGAAAGCAATAAAGGAAGTTGAAGAAACTCTAGGTATGAAGTGTTCTCTAGATTGTGAATATAAGGTAGGAAATACATGGTCAGATACACATTAATATTCTTTCTAATACTTTTATCTTTTCCCTTACATGCTAATGAAAGAGCAGGTATGGTACTAGATAGAGAAGGGAATGTTACTCTTGTTAGACAGCAAAGATCTGTACAGATTTCTGAAAAAACTTTGTTATATGAGAATGATAAAATTTTAACAGGAAGAAAATCTTCTGTTGAGATTAAACTTGTAGATGGATCTCTTGTTAATATAGGAGAACTAGGAAATGTCTCTCTTATAGATCTTGCATATGATCCTATAAAGAAAGATGGATTTATAGATATTAGAATAGCTAGTGGTGCATTTAGAATGATTAGTGGTAGTATAGCAAAGCTGGGGCCAGATCTTATGGTACTTAAACTACCAACAGCTACTATAGGTATTCGAGGAACAGGTATTATAGGTAAAGCCAGTAAGATAGGGATTGAAAACTTTGTGATCTTGGTTCCTGATCCTGATGGACACATTGGAGAACTGGTAGTGCAGAATACTGAAGGTATTGTTATCTTACGTAAGGCTAATGAAGGTGTAACTATGATATATCCTGATCGAAAGTTAGCCAAGAAAAAATATACAAAGAAATTTATTCAAGAACTTATTAAACAAGTTCCTAAAATTAAAGCTCAGTCTCTACATGATAGACAATTTAAATCTTTATTCTGGTTTAAATAATTTAGAGTGTTGACTCTATGGGTGAGTTATGTTATACTTATATATCAACTACGAATAGGAGGATGTTGGCAAAGAAAATTTTAAATTAAATAAGTATGTTATTATCTTAATGTTATTATCTGAAAGGAATTGTTAGTTATGAGTATTATATCTGGAGAAGCCTATTGGTCACATGTTATTACCCCAAACACCAAGTTTAATCCTGATGGTGAATGGAGTATAGAAGTTTGCAATCTTAATACTAAGAATAAAAAGGTTGCAGAAGGTGATGGACTTACCATCAAAAATAAGGGTGATGAAAGAGGAGACTTTGTTACTCTTAAACAATATGCACGTACTAAAGATGGTCAGCCTCGTGGCATAGATGTTAAAGATTCCCAACGTAATCCCTTCCCTACCAATAAACGTATTGGGAATGGCTCCAAGGTAAATGTAAGTTATTTTCCAAAGGAGTATACTGTCTATGGTGGAGGTGTTAAGGGCTACCTTAATGCTGTGCAAGTAGTAGACTTAATTGAGTACAATGCAGATGACTTTGATGTTGTCGAAGGTTACATAAATAATGAAGTTGAAGAGGTTCCTTTTGCTTCATAACCCCTAAAGGAGACTGAGAGGGATGCTTACTGTTTGGGTGTCCCTCTCTTTTTTTTGCCATGAAAAAAATAGATACATTAGTTGAAGATATTTATAATTTATTCTCTCTTGATCCTATTGATATGGATGAGACAGAAGTTGATAAACATATAGATAATTTTGGGGATATGCTGAAGGTTCACATAAAAGAATTTCTTTATGAGAAACCAAGAGACTATGGTAATTTAAGATTATCTGCTATTGGTAAACCTGACAGGCAATTATGGTATGATGTTAATACTAAAAGAGATGCCATTCCTCTCAAGTCAAGTACCCGAATTAAGTTTCTATATGGGTATATTCTTGAAGAATTATTATTATTATGTGCTTCGATAGCTGGTCATAAAGTTACTGATCAACAAAAAGAAGTAGAGGTTGAAGGTGTAGTAGGTCATCAGGATTCTATGATAGATAATGTTCTTGTTGATTGTAAGAGTGCATCAGGAGCAAGCTTTCAAAAGTTTAAAAATAATGAGCTTATTAATAATGATCCCTTTGGTTATATAGCTCAGATCTCTGCTTATGCTGAAGCTAATGGAGTTGATGAAGCAGCTTTCTTAGTTATAGACAAATCTACTGGAGAGATATGTCTCACTCCAGTTCATTCAATGGAGATGATTAATGCTAATGAAAGGATTAAATTTCTTAAAGGAATGGTTACTAATGGTAATATCCCTGATAGGTGCTATAATTCTGTACCTGATGGCAAGTCTGGTAATCATAAGCTTCCCTTTGGCTGTGTTTATTGTGGTCACAAAAAAGAATGTTGGTCGGATGTTAATCAAGGAAGGGGAATACGTGTCTTTAAATATGCAAAAGGTAAAAGATACTTGGTTCAAGTTGGCAAAGAACCTGATGTCCCTGAAGTAGTTAATTGGTAATGCATTGGGAGTATGAAGACAAACCAGATCTAACTCAATTTGGTTTTGTATATTGTATTACCAATCTGGAAACAGGTAAAGCTTACATCGGATGTAAGCAATATTTTAATTATAAAAAAGGTAAGAAGAAATCCGAATCAAATTGGAAAACTTATATGGGATCTTCCAAACATTTGTTAGAAGATATTACAAAGGTTGGTAAGAAAAAGTTTAAGTTTAAAATACTAGCAGAATTTAAAAATAAAAGAAGCCTAAGATATTATGAATGTTATTATCAAATGAAATATCATGTCTTATCTTCAACATTAGAGGGAACAGATCAACCAGCCTTCTACAATAATTATGTAGGAGGTAAATTTTACAGACCTGTTCAAGAATATCATGATAACATCTGTTAGTTTATCTGAAAATTTATATGATCTTACAGATAAAGATTCTGAAAGAAGTTTATATATAGCTATTATTGTTCAAGCACTTCTTGATCTTTCTAAACCCGAAAGAAAAAAAGAAGATAGTTCTATAACATTATATAGAGATCAGGCCCATGCTTGGTTTTTTTCAAGTGCTGGTGTTACGTGTGAAGACTTTAAAACAATTTGTACGTATGCTGGTTTAAATCCACAGAGAGTAAGAACCTTTGCTTATGAGGTAATTCAATCAGGAGATGTGTCAAATGTCAGAAGAAAATTCCAAAACTTATTATAATCCTTTAGAGAAACAGATTGGTGGTAAACATTATAAAACGTGTGGTATTCAGCCTGTAGAATATATTCATGCAAATAATCTTGACTACTTAGAAGGAAATGTGATAAAGTATATTACTCGACATAGAACTAAAGGGGAAGGAAAAAAGGATGTAGAAAAAGCTATTCATTATGCTGAATTAATATTGAAGATGCATTATCCAGATGTAGAAGAACAGAAAGATCTATTTAATGATTTAATAGAGAGGGGCAAACATGTTCAAGTCAAATCGTAATCCACAATTCAGATCGAAGTTTAGTGAAGATATATTTTATACTAAGTATTCTCATGAAGGTGCAGAAACATTTCATGAATTGGCTTGTACTCTAGTTGAGGATGTCTGCCAAGATAAGATGACCAAGGATGAAAAAGAATCTTTAATAGATCATATATCTAATCTAAGGTTTATTCCCGGTGGCCGTTATCTTTATTATGCAGGAAGGGAAAAGAAGTTCTTTAATAATTGTTACCTTCTTAAAGCAGAGGAAGATACCAGAGAAGATTGGGCTAACCTATCTTGGAAGTCTGAGTCCTGTCTTATGACAGGTGGTGGTATTGGTATAGATTATTCTACTTATAGATCTGAAGGACAAACTCTGAAAGGAACAGGAGGTATAGCTTCTGGCCCGATACCTAAGATGCAGATGATTAACTCCATAGGTCAGAAGGTAATGCAAGGAGGCTCAAGAAGATCTGCTATTTATGCTTCTCTTAATTGGAAACATGAAGATATAGATAAATTTTTGGTAACAAAGAACTGGTTTGATATGCCAGTAGGAAATACAGGTAAGACTTTGTTTGATATTAAACAAGATGATTTTAATTTTCCTGCACCCCTAGACATGACTAATATCAGTGTAAACTATGATACCGAATGGTTACTTAATTATTGGGAGAAAGGAGAAATAGGAGATGTCTTTAGGACTAATGTACGTCAAGCTCTTAGAACAGGTGAACCGGGCTTCTCGTTTAACTTCTTTGAGAAGGAAAATGAAACACTCAGGAATGCTTGTACCGAAGTTACGAGTGAAGATGATAGTGATGTTTGTAATCTTGGTAGCCTTAACTTTGCTCGTATTGATGACCTTAACCAGTTGCAAGAGGTCGTTGAACTTGCCACTAAATTTCTATTGTGTGGAACACTCAGAGCACAGCTTCCCTACGAAAAGGTGTATCAGGTTCGAGATTCCAATAGACGTTTAGGACTTGGCCTGATGGGGCTACATGAATGGCTTATTCAACGAGGACATAGGTATGAGACTACACCAGAATTACATAGATGGTTTAAAGTCTATGAAGCAGAGAGTGATAAGGTTGCTCGTAGTTTTTCCAAGAAACTAAATATCTCTGAACCTATTGCTGTCAGGGCTGTAGCTCCTACTGGTACGATAGGAATACTGGGTGGTACATCTACTGGAGTAGAGCCTATCTTTGCTGTAGCTTATAAACGTAGGTATTTAAAGAATAAAAGGTGGCATTACCAATATGTTGTTGATAGTGCTGCCCAAGAAATGATAGAACTTTATGGAGTTAAACCTGACAGTATTGACTCTGCCCTTGATCTGGTTACTGATTATGAGAGAAGGTTAAACTTTCAAGCTAATGTACAGGAGTATGTGGATATGTCTATCTCCAGTACAATTAATTTACCAGCATGGGATACTGAAGATAATAATGAAGGTAAGATAGAAGACTTTGCTCAGACCTTGGCTAAGTATTCTCATAGACTTAGAGGATTTACTTGTTATCCCGATGGATGTCGAGGTGGACAGCCTCTTACCAGAGTTCCTTATGCTGAAGCTATGGATAAATTAGGTGAAGAATTTGAAGATAACATACAAGCTCATGACATCTGTGAAATCAGTAATGCAGGTGGAACTTGTGGAGTTTAATATGGCAAAGCAAAAAAATCATAATGGAAAGATGTCACATTGTACAAATAAAAAACCAAGAGATCCTGAAGCTATTAAAATATGGAAAAAAAGACTTGACAAAAACCATAAAATGTAGTATAATATAGTATATGGAATGCCAATAGTGGGTTCCATAAACTCTTGCTGAAAAGGAGAATGCTATGAATGTAAGACTAGAAGGTAATTGGAAATTCCTTAATATGCCCTCTCTTGTAAACTTCGAGAGAAGAGCTATAGGTTATGATAGGTTATTTCAACAACTGATGGAGATGCCTGAAAAAGATAATCAAAGTTATCCACCTCATAACCTGATTAAGGAATCAGACACAGAGTTCAAGATTGAATTAGCTTTAGCTGGCTTTACAAAGGAAGAAGTTAAAGTGGTTCAGGAAGAACAGACATTAACCATAAGTGGAAACAACTCTGAGAAGGAGGGCAACGAAAACATTCTACATAAAGGCATAGCAAGTAGAGCTTTTACAAAGACGTTTGATCTTGCTGAGAATATTGAAGTCACAGAAGCATCGTTTGAAAATGGGATGGTTATCATCAAGCTCAGACAGGATATTCCAGAAGATAAAATGCCAAAGCTCATTGAATTTAAATAAGAAGATGGGAAGGTGAACAACAGGTTTAAGGAAGAATCAGATACCTGTATGGTTGCCTTCCCTTTTTATAGGAGACTATTTTGAGAAAAGATGAAAAAATAAATACAGTTTTTATAGGCTATGATCCCAAGGAAAAGTCTGCTTCTACTGTATTGAAATATATTATTGAGGCTAACTCTCCCAAACCTATTCATGTTAAATTTCTTAGAAAAGATATTCTTGAATTGATGGGAATGCACTATAGACCTTATGAAATTGTCAATGAGCAGTACATAGATAAGATAGATCAACGTCCTTTCTCTACTGAATTTAGTTTTAGCAGATTTCTTATACCTGCTCTGATGATGTATGAAGGATGGGCTTTGTATATGGATTGTGATATGTACCCTCGAATAGATATTAATGAAGTATTTGAAGAATATAATGATGACTTCTTTCCCCTCTATTGTGTTAAGCATAAGTATGAACCTCTCGATCAGTACAAGATGGATGGCAGAGAACAGACAACCTATCCTAGAAAGAACTGGTCAAGCTTTGTTCTTTGGAATTGTGGTCATAAATTAAATAGAAAGATAACTCCAATGGAAGTTAACAATAAATCAGGATCTTATTTGCATCAGTTTAAGTGGTTGCCTGATAAGGATAGTGCTATAGGAACTATGCATGAGGAATGGAATTGGCTGGATGGTCACTCTTCTGAAAAGATAGAACCAAAGAATGTACACTTTACAACAGGTGGGCCTTGGTTTAAAGAATGGAGTGTTAAACGTCCTATTGATGGACAATATGCAGCCGAATGGAATGTAGATTATTCTTACTTATTACTGAGAGATAAAATATGAAGTATAAAATTGTTACAGCCTTTGATGAAAACTTTTTACAACACAGCACCATTAATCTTCTTAATGAATTTAAGAATAATTGGGATAGTGCTTTAGAGTTTCATTGTTATTATCATGATCTGGATTTAAGTAATTACTCATTACCTAAGTCACCTAACATACACTATCATAATCTTATGGAGATAGAAGATTATCCAAAGTTTCTTAAAGCTTTTGCCAAGCATGATGGGACTGAAGGTAAAACAATTCAGTATAATGAAGCCCTTAATCCTATTAAGTTTATTCCCAAGGTTATGGCTTTAACCGAATGTGCTTTCGATCATAGTGGATGCTGGTTATTCTGGTTAGATCCTAGTACTATTAATATTAAAACAATTAAAGAAAAAGATATTGATTCTTTATTTCCTGAAAGCTCAGAGAATGTAGATCTTATAACCATAAAAGATCAAACATATATTATGGCTTTTAATTTAAGCAGACAAACTCCTGTTGATTTACTGGGAGATTTACGAGGAGCTTACACTTCAGGAGAATTTTCAAACTATCGAGAGTGGCATGATGTCTTTATTACAAATAGATTAAGAACTATCTATGAAGCTCATGGTATGAAAACACATGAAATAGATCTTGATAAATCTCCCCTCTCTGAAATGATTGTCAGTCTGACTGATCGAAAGAACTTAGGAGTTAGAGATAAGGATGGTAATCGAGTTATTAAATTGTCGGATACTGAAACATCTCCTGACATACTTCCTAATAGATACAAGCAACTGGCAGATATTATAAGGTTCTACAAGCCCAAGTGTATTCTAGAGACAGGTACATGGAATGGGGGCAGAGCTATAGAGATGGCTCTTGCTTCTTTTAAACATAATGATTCAGTTCATTATATGGGATATGATCTCTTTGAAGATGCAACTGTAGATACTGACCATGAGGAGTTTAATGTTAAACCTCATAATACAATGGAAGCAGTTAGAAAAAGACTGAATGAATTTACAGAACATATGAAGGAGAAAGAAAATAAAACATTTACTTTTGAACTAACCAAGGGAAATGTTAGAGAAACACTCAAGAAATTAATTAAGACAGAGATAATTAGTGATGTTGACTTTGCTTTGATAGGTAGTGGTAATAGTAAGAAAACAGTAGAAGCAGAATATGATGTACTTAAATATGTTCCTGTTGTTGTAGCTGATCATTACTTTACCAAGGATGAGGATGACGAAGGGATTCCCCCTGAGAAATACCAAGGAGTGAAGGATGTTTTTGCAACAGTCAAAACAAAAAAGGTTGATGCTCAAGAAACAACTGATGATGGTTGGACAACATTCGATGAGAAGTCCACTACTAGAAAATATTTACTACCATCTGGTGACAAGGTTGCTGGTGGTGGTAATACTCATCTATGTATTTTCCTGCATGACAGTAAGCTAGAGGACATACCAGAGGATTTAAAGAGAGTACCTATTATCGTACACCCAAGAGATTGTGTACCAAAAGATTATATTAAAAATAATATTAAAGCTAACATGACCCTTATTAATCCTAAGAAATGGTTGACTAAACATCCCGGTCATAGAGGATCTGCTGCTGTTATTTCTGCTGGCCCTTATCTAGATTATAAAGAACTCAAGAAGTTTACCAAGGATAATCCTGAGACTAGATTACTAGCTGTTAAACATGCTTATCCTAGTTTATTAGAACATGATATTAAACCTTGGGGATGTATTATACTTGATCCTCGTCCTATAACTGGTGTATCTACTCACAATATCGTAAGGAAAGATCTTCTGAAAAACATTGATCCCAATACCAGATTCTTTGTAGCTTCTATGACAGATCCTTCTGTAACAAACCATCTTATAGAAAACAAAGCTAAGATGTGGGGATGGCATGCCTTTACTGATTCACTCAGACAAGAGACAGAGCAAGGAACACAGATACATAATCAACAGGTGAAGGTATCAGAGGATTTAGGCATTCCTCAAGGAGCTACTCTTATTACTGGTGGTACGTGTGCTGCCATGAGAGGCATAGGTGTCTTACATACTCTAGGATTTAGGGACATCCATCTGTTTGGTTTTGATTGTTGTCGGGACGAACCTACCAAAGAAGAGAAGACTGAAACAACTGGAGATCTTGAAGGTGGAGAAGTTCCAAAGCCTAAGTATATGGCAGTTAATGTTGGAGAAAAGTCTTACTGGACTACTGGTGAACTTCTGGCAATGGCACAAGATTGTGAGAAAGTTTTTGCTGATGAAGGACTTGAAGGAGTTCTAACTTTTCATGGAGAAAATACAATGGTAGCTGATCTATGGGCTATTAATAAAGAGAGACAAACCAGACCAGATTTTGAAGGATATTATGATGACTAATATAAAAGTAAAAGATATGCCAGAAGGATCACTTCCTACAGTAACAAGTTCAGGAGATATTGAAATACCAGAATCATACCTTAAACCTATGGAACGTAAAGAGATAGGAGTTAACTTTCATTTAAATAGATCTCATCCTTCTGATAGATATAAGAAACTTCTGGAAGAATATATTCTGATGCATAGGGTGTCGGATGGAATGTTTAATGGAAGAAGTCTTGGAAAGTGGACTGACATTATTCATGGGTTTATAGATAAACTTGATTGTAAAACTCTGCTTGATTATGGGTCAGGTAAAGGACATCTCTATACAGATAAGTTTAATACTATACTAGATGCTAATGGTTTGATTGTGTTGGATAAACCTCTCCCTGAGATCTGGACTAATCTGGAAAGTTACAGACTTTTTGATCCAGCTTATGAGGAGTTTCAGGAACTACCTGAAGGAAAGTTTGATGCTGTCATATCAACTGATGTGATGGAACATATACCAGAGACAGATCTATTATGGGTTATAGATGAGATACTAGGCTATGCTAATAAGATGGTCTTTCTTAATATAGCTTGCTTTCAAGCTGTTAAAACTTTAGCCGATGGTAGTAATGCTCATGTATCTGTTTTCCACCATCTTGATTGGCTGGAATTAATAGCTGCCAGATTTAATAATCATAAACATTTATCTGTCTATGTTTTCTTTGATCTGTTTAATGCTGATGGTAAGATGGCAGAGAAAGGATTTAAAATCTCAATGGGAGAAAAAGATATACGTATAATAGAACTACAAGAAATTAAGTAATAGGAGGATATTATGTTAGGAATAGCTGAATCAGTAATCGGAGTAGCAGGAAAAGTCCTTGATAAATTTGTTGAGGATAAAGATCTCAAGACAAAACTATCTCATGAGTTAAAGTCACAGATTGTAGCACTGGATCTGGCTCAAGCACGAACTAATCTGGAACAAGCTAAACATTCCAGTATCTTTGTGGCTGGTGCTAGACCTGCTATCATGTGGATATGTGCCTTTGGTCTGGGATGGCAGTTTGTCTTTCAACCTATAGCAGTATGGGGTATTGCTGTTAGTGGAGCAGACCTTGTTCTACCTGTCATTCAAACAGAAGGTCTTATGTCTTTAACTCTTGCTTTACTAGGTCTGGGTGGTATGAGAACTGCTGAGAAATGGAAAGGTGTACAAAGAAATAGTATGAAGAGATGATTAAGTGGCTCTATAAATTACAGTGGAGGTTTTGTATTTGGTTAAATAAAATACTTAGTGGTAAAGCAGAACCTAAATATTTATCTGGTAGAAAACATGATAAAGATAACTGACAATGCAGATATACATCTCTCTTCTATAGTAGCTGAGAATGAAGTAGCTGGTGTTAAGCTAGCTGTCAATAGTGGAGGATGTTCAGGTTTTACTTATGATTGGCAGTTAGTAACCGAAGAAGAAATGATAGATATTATTGATGATTATATTATAGATCTTGACACAGGTAAACTATTTATAGATAATCTTTCTGTTATGTATATAGCTGGTATGGTTGTCGATTACAAGAAAGATATTTTTGGTCAAAGATTAATGATTGATAATCCTAATGTCGAGTCCATGTGTGGATGTGGAGAAAGTTTTCAATTTAATGTGGGGTAAGTCAATGGTAAAACCAACTGATAAAGAATTAATAAAATTTAATAAAAAATTATGGGAGTTAATTGATGAACATTCTCCCAAAGAAGATAGATCTTCTCATTCTTTAATGATAAGTGGATGTTTATTAAATGCCTGTTTAAAATCCTATGTAACTACTCTAGGAAAAGAACCAACAATAGCTATGTTTGAAATGGCTATTGATCAATTAACAATGGGGCCAGATACGAGGATACTTCATTGACCAATATACTAGATAAACAAACACCTACCTATACCCTTGATTGGTATATTAAATGGATAGCTTCAATCATATTAGTGATAGGAGTTATTCTAACCAGTAATAATATTTATCCTCTTAATCTAATGGTTCATGCTTTGGGAATGTTTGGATGGTTTATTGTAGCCGTCATTTGGAATGATCGAGCTTTACTGGTTATCAATGCTGTCTCTCTTGTTCTATTAATTAATGGATTGGTATCTTACTATGTTAAATAAAATGTGGTATTTAGACTATCGTAGAATTTGGCTTCCTTATACAGTAAGACCTTCACATACTAATGATAAAGTATGTTGTATTTTAAATAGAAATTATCAACCTCTTTCTAATATAACTAAATATATTGGAAGTGATACTGAATATAATAAATCTAGTTCAGAATTATTTGGGTCAGTAGTAAAATTTAAAACTGATCCTAAAAATTTTAAAGATGTTTGGTATAGAGCATATGATCCTTATGAAGAACTAATGATAGATCATACTTATTATTTATATAATGATAGTATTAAATCAAAACGAAGTTATTTTAAAAGATTAACTAAACTATTTAGTTATCAACATGAGTTACTTTCTAAAGAGGAAATAGAAAAATTTTATGTTAAATGAAAAACAAGAAAAGTTTTGCCAAGCTTATGTTCTTCATAGGAATGCTACTGAAGCAGCTAGAGCAGCAGGTTATGCAGCAGCATCAGCTAACAATCAAGGATACAGATTACTACAGTCTGATGAAGTAACAGAACGTATCTATGAACTAGAACAGGAACTTGAAACTAATGTAGATGTTATTGAAGAAATAGAAAGTCAGTATACATATGCTAAAACAAACGGACATACGAATAGTGCAATCAAAGCTCTTGAATTACTCTCCAGAATAAGAGGAGCTAACTCTGATATTAATATTAACATGGATGAAGAGACTTTAGAAACTGCTATTGTAGGATGTTTGAATGTTTTAGGTGAAGAAAAGGTGTATGACCTACTGTCTAAGTGTGATTTTACAGAAGATGAGGAAAATGGAGGGCCAGAGAACGTCACTGAGGGGTCATCTCTAGAGTCTCTGGACATACCCCTGCCTGAAGAGGCTGATTCTTCTGTATGAGCCTTAAAACCCCGTACAGAGCATTTAGCTATTTATAGCTCCATATCCAAGGTCTTGGGTGAGTATCACTGTTTTCCATTGTATCTATGTGGAGAAACCTCCTCTCATGTGGTCCTCTTTGTGATACTCCAATGCCAGTGAAGTCATGTTGAATAGCTAACTTCATTAATCTGTAGGCAGACTTACCACTAATCAAGACATCAACTGCTTTACCATAGAGGTGAGGAGAATTAGCTGCACCTCCTATGGTTGTATTATATCCTATGCTTCTATATCCTGAACTTATAATCATTGGTTCATTGAACTCATGACGAAGAGCTTCCAGCTTTTCCATAAACCCTTCATCCATTTCACATTCGTCTGTACCTTTACATTTAAGTTCGTTTACAGAAAAGTAATTCCACATTATTTTTCCTCTTCTTTTGTTTTAGTTGTATCGGGATGATGACCATTATGCATTCGATAAAGTCTATCTATTTCAATCTCTAAATTCTGTATCCTTACTTCGACAGCACCATCTCTTTCAGATCTCTCCTTTAAAATTTGTGGAGATAATATATCTTTACTCATAGTATCTATAGCCGATAAAGCTACTGCTTGTCTGGCCTCCACTTTATCAATCCTTGTAAAGATTTCAGTGAGATTTTTTCTGACTTCATCTAATTGCTGTACAATAGAACGTATGGTAGCCTTCAGTACTCCCCATGTAGCAGCAAGTCCTGCCAGTACTGTCCCTAATGTGACAAGTTCTCTTGGTCCTAACTCCAGCATTATTCATCCTTAATCTTAGTACTTTCATACAATTTATAAAGTTCTTCTATATCTTGTATAGGAACTACTTTACCTGCATTACGTAAAAATCTATGGTCTTGTTCTGTTAGCACATCAGGCATAAATCTATTATCCCATGCATTTTGTATAAGTTGTTGAAGAGCATTATTTATGTCATACTTACCATCTTGTGTAATACCTCTAAAATAATCTTGAGAAGTAGTAGTAAGAGGATCACCGTCTGTTAAAATATTAAAAGAATCGGCTGCTCTCTTTAATCTTTTATAGTCTCTTATTTTTATATCTTGTGAATCTAGATAAGCATTAAATAAAGCTTCAGGATCATTGATAGTTTGATCTTTATAGGCAGGTGAATCTTTAAATGCTTGTCTACTTCTTTGAACTTGTCTTGCCAAAGCAGGTAACTTCTTACCTAATGCTGTTGTTAGATCAAGTCTTTGAGTCTGAAGACCAGCCAGATTAGGCCAGAGTGCTACCTGATCTTCAGTCAATGTATTACCATACTTACCTACTGCTCCTAATCCATACTTCTGTCTTTCCTTCAGACTACTCTCATACTGAAGTCGTTTTCTAAGAAGAGGAACAAATCCCATCTCAAAAGGACCAACACTTTCTAGTAAAGCTTGTTCCCATATACCGGGTTGAAGAGGATCAAAATCTTTATTAGCTAATTTTAATGCAGCTTCTGTTATCATGGAAGGTCCGACAAATGGACCCATTGCTTTATCCCATAGACCAACTCCTAATACTCCCCAATCAGGTTCCTCTCCTGATAAAGCTGCTTCAGATGTAGCTCTAGCTATATATTTAATATAATCATAAGGATCAATAGGACCAAGATTAATAAAGTCTACACCTAATCTATTATTTTTATCTCTATTAATAGGACTTAAATAAATTCTAGGAATATTTTTATTATATGCAGGACCAGCTTCATCAATAGCTTTATCCTGATCTGGAGTTATTCCAAAAACATTCATTGATTGTCTAACAGCTACATCTCCTCCAAGTCCAGCTACAGTCATTCCCCCTAATCTTTTAAAACCTTCTCTCATTAAGATAGGATTACCTGATGTAAGATCTCTGTAAGTATACTTACCAAGATTAAGAGATGTTCTAATCATTTCAGCAGGAAAAGACAGAAAGTCTCCTATAGGTGCTCTTCTTAATTGTTTTAATCTTTTGTTAACCAGATTATAGTTAGGCATTAGATTACGAGTACGTTCAGCAGCCAACTCCATAAGCCGATCCCTACCCATTGCCCCACTCTTTAATTCATTTTTATAAGCTTTCTCA
>Ga0080013_1001979_pt1 | contig 25470 bp, 31 predicted proteins | sample ETNvirenome_6_85_FD_69236 | JGI IMG/M metagenome (GOLD analysis project Ga0080013, IMG submission 69236) | Marine viral communities from the Pacific Ocean - ETNP_6_85 (SPADES assembly) (version 2) | ecosystem: Environmental > Aquatic > Marine > Oceanic | place: Pacific Ocean | collected 2013-06-19
TACGGGTAAGTTCCACGCCATCTTCTTTAATGACGGTTGCAGTTCTTACCTGTATGTTCCATTTATTAACGACTTCAATTTTGTCGTTCTCTAATGTTTTTGTAATTGCCATTTAGGGTTAATCTCCGATTAAGACAGGTTTATGGCTTAGTTTTAAGACTTAGCTACGGTCTTAAGCTATCTGATAACTAATGCTGAAAATTACATAACCAGCTCCTAGATCAGTACCTACAATTTGATATCTATTTGTACTAGTAGATTCACTTGAATAAAAGAAACTAAACTTAGTACCTGATGAATAAGTTCTAACATAAGCTCCTTTTTTACCTCCTAATCCAAAATCAACTGCTCCTGTATTGTATCCATTACCTTCACAAGTATAAGGTAATCCATCAATGATGAAATTACTACCACTTCCACTGCCGCTAATTGCTATATAAAGAGTTACGAATACACGATTCCCTATTTTTGTATAGTTAGCCTTATTTGTAGAGGAAAGAGTCCATCCACCACTATCAATTGTTGGAGTCCAGCTCCCTTCTTCATAGTCGTCTAACGCATTCGCAGCTGCTGTATCACCGTTAAAGGTTATACCACCCGCACCTAAAAGACGAGAATTTTCTATTATAGAATTACTGGTTCTTGTATAAAAAATTAAATCTGTCGTATTATTAGCAGCTACTTTTTTAGAAACAATTTTACTTGCAGAAGAACCTGCACGTTGAATAACTATAGCAGAACCATCATTAGTATTATTTGGATTACCATTTAAGTTGAGTATGGTAGTTATTCCAGTGTTAGCACCTGCATTATTTTGAATATTAACACCACCATCAGTTGTCTCTAACCTTTTACTGTTATAGCTTGCGGTGTTGTAATAGAGTTCTACGGCTCCGTCAGCTACGCATCTAACTGCAGTTTCACTTGAGTTAGTTCTTATATAGACAATATCAGCTGCTGATAGGTATAAATCTTCGCCTGAACCAGTTGCTTCTACATGTAAATTACCATCTCCATTATGAGTTATTAAACTATTATTACCATTTGCGTAGATTTGTAGATCATCTCCATCTCCAAGTTTTAATTTACCAGAATTATTTGGAATAGAAACGTTTCCATCTGAGTCGATGCGAAGTCTTTCTGTATTATCCGTAGCAAAAATCGTATCTGTATCTTCTTGATTCCAGAATATTGCTTCTTCACCACCAGTAATACCGATAACAAGTCCATCACCACCACCTGTTCCTGTAGTGGTATTTGTAAATTGTTGCTGTGCTTTTAAACTTGATGCTGTGTGTATATGAACTCTCTCATTTGAAACAGTTGTTCCTAATGTAAGATCACCACCTGATGTGATGCGAAGGCTTTCATTTTGTCCAGCATAAAGTGCAAGAGGATGATTAGAATCAACTCCCATCCTACCCTCACTACCTTGAATGGTCTGTATGACCAATGATGTATTTCCATCACCAGATAGAACTTTTGCTGCAGTATGTCCTGAACCGCCAGGTGCTTTTACAATTAATTGATTTGCTGGATTATTATCATTAATACCTACATTACCTGCTGATGTGATGCGGAGTCTTTCTGTTGTACTTGATGCACCATCTGCTGTAGTAGCAAATACAAGTCTTCCAGGCATATCATTTGTACCTGGTGTTCCATCAACTTCACCTCTTATTTCTGCGCCTAAAATATATCCGCTTCCGTCAGCTCCCCTGAAATTAATAATACCTAGATCATCATCATCTTGAACTATAGTATTTGTACCTTTTGTACTGCTACGACTTTTTGTAAGATGAATTGATGGACCGTATGCATTATTATTAAAACGTATAGCTTCTATAGCATTAGAACCAGTACCTACTGATTGTATTGTTGAATCTTTTCCAGTACTTGTAGTATGACCCACCATCACTCGACCACTTGAGTCGATGCGAAGTCTTTCTGATCCTCCTGTCTCTACTGAAACTGTATCAGCAGCAGGGAATCTTATCTGTGTATTTGTATCTCCAACGTGTTGTATAGCATCTGGAATAAGTAAAGTAGAGCTGCTATCCAGTAATAAATTACCGTTCTGCTGAATAGTTACCCGTGTTGATGAACTTGCTTGACCATCACCAGTAGTTTTAAATAGAATTGATCCAGGCATATCATTATTGCCTGGAGTACCTGAACCAACTACAAAATCTATTCTTGCAGCATCATGATATTCATCACCGTCATATCCTTTAGCAACAATATTTAAAAGAGTATCATCTGTTTGTGATACAGACGGCGAAGCTATAGTTCCACGTTGATGGTGTCCTAATATCCCAGGACCATAAGTAGTTGCGCTATCTCTATAAGTAGATAAAGCATTTCCACTCCACTGGAGTGTAGATTCGCCAGTAATAGCATTCGCACCTGTAACCGTACAAATTGTATTATTAGTTGAACCTGTTAATGCAGCAATACCAGTTAAGTTTGAACCATCACCCGTATATGCTGTTGCAACAACAGTTCCAGTTACGGTAACTCCCGTATTACTGGTTTCAAATTTTTTATTAGCTCCGTGAAATAAATCTGTCGCTCCAGTGGCACGAAAAATTGCCATATTAGAACTTCTATTTACACCTCTTATTTCAACTGTCTGCGCACTAATATCTATTTTATGAGTAGAACCTGTATCTAATCCAAGGTTGAAATAGTTATTCGTCTCATCCCACCAAAGTTGACCTTGTATGCTGTCAACATCTCCACCACTTCCACCATCATCATGTCCAAAACGTGCTTTTACATCATCATTAAAAAGTACGTTTCCTGTAAATGTTCCACCTGATGTGGGCATTCCTGCTGCATCAGTTGTCCATTGTAAAGCTCCATTCGCATCTACACTTAATACTTGTCCATTTGAACCTACAGAAGGACTAAGTTTGACTGCTGTGACAGCACTATTATTAATGTTGTCAGTATCAACATTAAAATCAACAACAACGTTACCTATATATGGCATGATTAGATCGAAGTATCTTGGGGATTAAGCATATAAGAGACAGTTATATCGATTGCACTTGCAGTATTGGAATAAGTTTTAATCCAATCTCCTGGTTCAACAATCATTTTATTTCCTGTCATAAATTCAAGAGAAGATTGTGCTGGGACAATTCCTGAAGTAATTAAAGAGGTTGTTGTAGATCCTCCTTTTACTAAGTTAACAGTTACATTATTAGAATTACTTAATTTATTGGAAGCTAAGATACTAAGAATAACGCCATAAGTAGAGGCTGGTACTCCACTTGAGTTTGTCGATCCTGTAATTACTGCTGTTTGTGAGTTAAGTGTTGCATTATTTGAAATGCTTGCTCTACAAACTGAGATAAAACGAGCCATTTATTTGCTAATCCTCAGCATAATATCTTTAATTATACGTTGCTTTAACCAAGAGCGATTGCAAAAACAATCGAAGTATCACTTGCATAACTTTGAGTTGCAACTGTTTCTCCACTCATTTTGACAGTGCCTCCAGATACCATTGTGCTTCCAGTGATATTAACTCCATTTACATTTGTAAAGTTTGCAGTAGTTCCTGTTACTGTTGTTCCTGTAATATTTGTTGCTGTGACATTAGTAATAGTACCTGTTGTTGAATTTAATGTAGTTGCGTAAAGCGCTCTCCATTTTTTAGTACTACTACCTAAATCACGATTATTTGCTGTTGCATCAGGAATAATTGCTGAATCTACTCCTGCAGTAATTGTAACTGTATCACTAGTAGCATTACCAATATCTGTATTACCTTCTAATGTAGTTGCTCCTTTAATAAGAAGATCTCCACTAACAGTTACATCATCTGCAACAATAAAGTCATCATCAACTGTGAAATCTTGAGCAGTTACATTCGTAAATTGTGCAGTATCACCTGTAATAGTTGCTCCAGATAATTTAGTTGTATATACACCCGTAACACCTGTAACCGTAGTAGCTTTTACAAAAGTTCCAGTTATTGTTGCTCCTGATAGTAATGTTGTTGCAACAAGATTAATACCTGTTGCATTTGTAAATTTACCTGTATTACCACTAACTATTAAACCTGAAACTAAAGCTGTTCCTACTACAGTTGCACCTGTAACTAAAGGAGCACTAACAGAGGTACTACCTGTTACAACAGTACCTGAAAGCTTGGTAGTAGCTTGAATAGTTCCACCAGTTAATACTGTATATTGACCAGCATCTCCAGTAACTATTGCTCCTGATAGTAATGTATTTCCTCGAATAGTTGTTCCTGTAATATTTGTAACTGTGGCATTTGTACCATGAATTGCTGTTCCTGTTAAGGAAGTAAACATTCCAGTAATACCAGTTAAAGTTGTATATCTACCGACATCTCCTGAGATAATTGCTCCAGAAAGAATTTGAGTGTAAGTACCAGAAATGCCTGTCACAGCACCAAATCTTCCAAATCCTCCAGAAACAACTGCTCCACTTACAATTGTTGCTCCTGTAATATTTGTGGCAGTTAAATTTGTAAATTGACCATCAGTACCTGTAACTGTAGTTCCAGAAACTTTAGTCGTACCAACAATTGTTGCACCTGTTATTAAAGGCGAAAGAATTTTTGTACTACCAGTTATTATTGCTCCTGATATTGTTCCACTAGTTTTTATGTTTTGTATATTTGCAGTACCTGAAACAATTAAACCTGTTTGAACAGTTAAGTTACCAACAGCAAGAGATGGTGTATCAACTTCAGTAAAAATACCAGTAGTTGCTTTAACAGTTATACCTGTAATGGTTGTTCCGCTAATAGTTCCACCAGTAATAGATGTAAATTGTGCAGACGTACCTGTAGTTGTAACTCCTGTTAATCTTGTAAATGTTCCTGTACTTGCAGTAACTGTTGTACCAGAAACATTGACACCACTGACGATTTGACCTGTTATATTAGTTCCTCTTATTGCATTACCAGTAATTGTTGCTGCACTAAAATCACCAGTAACAGTAGCATTATGTTGTACAATTACTCCACTAAGTGTTGATAAATTTGTAACGGTTAAACCTGAAGTTGTTGTTGCATCTTCTACAGTTAAATTATCTTGAATCGTTACACTTCCACTAACAGTTCCACCTGTTCTTGGAAGATAATAAACGTTTAAATATGCTTTTGTTCCTGATATAGTTAATCTTTTATTTTTAATTGCAGGGTCAACTTCTGCTACATGAACAACGGTTAGCAGATCGTTTTCTGCTAAACTGAGGCCAGCTTGTTCTTGTAATTCACTAATCCTGCGATTTGCCACTACTTATTTACATAGAAACCTTACGTTAATTATAGGTTCCTAATCTCAGAGTTTTAATTTACCTTTACTTCTATTCGTGGTAAAAGATTGGTGGCAAAATTCCATCCGGTTTGAAGACCGACAACTACTCCACAAGAAATAATGAAAACAGCAATTACTTCAGCAACAGTAAGATTCCTTCTTACATAAACAACTTTTTGTTGTGGTGGTGGTTCTACTGCTCTTTGTGTAAACGTTTGTTGAATTGCTTGTTGTCTAGCAAGGGCTTTCATTTCCTCTAATTGTTCTGCAGTTATTTGAGGCGGAACTTGTGGAACTTGTGGAACTTGTGGAGGTTGAGTCGGTTGTAGATTGGAGTCCATTTAAGCAAATCATTCAAGAACAGACTAGCATCTAATAAAAGGAATTGAAACTATGCAATATGGTATACGTAAAGGTTTAGAAGATATTGCATCAGAATTAAAAGGAGTTAAAGGTATATTGTCAGCTATGTGGCATAGTCGCTATGCAAATGGAGAAACGGATGTATTAGATCCAGCTTGTTTTTCAGATGAGTACATTTCTACTGAGGAATGTGCTAGAAGGTTAAATGTATCTGATCAAACTATTCGTAATTGGATGGCATTGGGAAGAAGAACTCCTGAAAAAGGATGGATTGAAGGTGTCCATTATGTAAATGCTTCACCTAATCCATCTAAAAAAGCACTTATTAGAATCCCTTGGAATCACTTAATACAATCGTTTGCGAAAAATCGCAAAATGGAGAATCAAGATTATCGCAAAAAGGCTTCTCCTATGTACAAGTCTACAAGTGTTGGCAAGTTGGAATAATGGCTCATCGTTTTAAAGATGTAAATATTCCAATGATAACGATCAATAATCATATTGATTTATTACCAGAGTCTTTACAGAAACAAGTTGAAATTTTTCTTCCTCCTCATGGGTCATTTGATGATAGTTGCTTACGTCGTTATTTAGAAAATCTAAAAAACTACGAAGAAGAAGATGCTCATTCCAATATGACATTAGCTAATAGATTACGCTTAGCGTTCAAAAGTATGGATTGTGATACCATTTGTGGCAAGTTTCCACAAGCTGAATTACCTTTAAAGCGTCGTTTACGTTGTGTAGCTGAATATTTGATTCGTTCTGGAGAATTTGATAAGGTAAGGGATGAAGAAGGTAAACTTGTTAAACGACGTGGGATCTTAGGAAAGATGGTTGTTTTATATCAGCCTATGCCTAAACTTCTAGAATCACTAGCACGTCAAGGATTATTAGAAAAATGAATCGTAGAGAAAAATTATTAGCTTCAATCATTGGTCCAGAAATGGACGAAGATAAAGCTAAAATGCTAGATACAACAATTAAATTTATTTTGGGCGATATGTGCGCTCAATATCTGAAATTTTGGGGCGCTGAAGGACCAGGGGTAATGGTATTTCAACCAGAGAATAAAGAACGTTCTATGTTTTTCTTGACATTAGAAGAAATTCATTCAGCTCAAGAAGATGCAGAACGTAGTAATAAAGATGATTTAGGTGAAAGCTTTAGACGTATATTAACTGCAGCACAAAAAATTGAACCATCAGAGAAAGCAGGATTCATTATTAATGACAAAGAAGGCATGCGGTATTTTGAAATTGATTTCCAAACTATATCTGAATCAAAAGGTTTTGGTTGAGTTCTGATGTATTTTAAAAAATTAAATCTACCTTTTAATTTACCTAAAATAAAAGTTGCAGAAATTGCTCGATGGTATGGAATAAAACTTGAAAACGAATTTAGAGGAATTTGGTATAACAATATTGAAGATGAAGAAAATTGTTCTTTAAAGGCTTGTATTCCAAAAGAACATCGAGATTTATTTAATCTACATTTGATGCAAATCAATTCAATTATTTTTCCGCATACAGATAGTAATGGTTCTTGTGCAATTAATTTTTATATGCATACTAATAAATGTATTACACAATTTTATGAACTAAAAGAAAATAGTAAAGCTAAAAAAATTAAAAATCAAACTGATGGTAATGTCTACGAGTTAAGTGATTTAGATATGGGGCCTTCTTTTATGGCTCAGCCAGGGGATGTTTATCTTTTAAATGTATCTAAACCACATAGTGTCTCTCCTCCTACAGACGAGGCAACATTAAGAACAGCCTTTTGTTTATCTACTAATAAATTTACTTTTTCAGAAGTAGCAAAAATGTTGGCTGATAAATAATGGCTATACATGATATTAGAAAACGACGTGAAGATTTAGAGCTTATTACTAATTATGATTTGATAGCTTCTGCTCATGCTTTATTGGAAGGCATTGAATTAGATGTAGCAAGTTCTAAAGTTGCTAATAGCTATGTAGAAGCTAATAATTTTTTCACTCCTTCAGATGATGGCTTAAATTGTCAACAATGGTTTGGTAATGTTTATTTATTCCCTCCCAGTGGTGCTTATTTTTGGGATAAGAAAAATGATAAATGGAAAATGACAAGAGCTTCTTCTCCAACACTTACTTCTTCTCATGCCGTTTGGTTTAGGAAACTTTATAATGCATGGCTATCAAAAGAAATTAAACAAGGTTTATATTTTACTAATTGCCCAGATATGATTCGTTATGAACAAAAGATATTTGATTTTCCGATATGTATTTTAAGAACAGCTCCGTTACTTTTGAAGAATACAAGTACAGGTATTGATAAGCACAAAACGTGTACATCATTTCTGGTCTATCTTCCTGCTATGGACAGACCTACAGAATTGACAGAAAAGTTCATAGATATTTATGCTGAAAAAGGACGTATCCTTTGTTAATGTGAATGAACTAAAAAGATTCACGGACTAATGACTTTGTTGTGCGATTGGGAAATCAAGGCTTTGGCAATGGATGATAGGATGATTTCTCCTTTTACGGATCATGCCATAAAAGAAGAAAATGGAAAGAAAATATTCAGTTATGGACTTGGTTCTTATGGATATGATATTCGTTTATCTCCTAAACAATGTATGTTATTTGGAGGTAATGGGTCTGGAGATTGCAACCCAAAAAACTTTGAGCCTTCCATATTAAAAGAAACTGATTTAAAAGAAGATGAGTATGGTCAATATTTTATGTTACCTCCTTATGGATATTGTCTATGTGTTGCACATGAACGTTTGACATTACCAGAAGATATAACTGTCGTAGCTTGTGGTAAATCAAGTTATTCACGTTCAGGTATTCTTACTAACATAACTCCAGCAGAAGGAGGCTGGGAAGGTTATTTAACTTTACAGATTAGTAATTGTACAAGTTTGTTTACTCGTATCTATGCAAATGAAGGTATTACGCAACTTCTCTTTTATAGAGGTAAACCTTGTCTTGTAAGCTATAAAGATCGCAAAGGTAAATATCAGAATCAACCTAAAGAAGTTGTTTTTTCGCAAGTTTAATTAGATAAAAGATTTACCAAAGTTTGGTTTTGGTTTATGTGCATATTCAGTTGCTCCAGCTCCTGGAGGACCATAGTTTCTACCACGTAAACTTGGTAATTCTACACCTGCTATAGATGCTTTACCTACTGGAATTTTTCCACGTATATTAGGTTCATCAATACCTGATTTTTGTCTATATTTTCCTGCAGCTTTTACTGCTTTCATGAAAGTACCCACACGTTTTTTCTTATTCTCGACATCAAAATTATCTCTTTGTTCAGGATCTACACGACGTAAATCAACATCATATTGATCCTCTGGATTTAAATCAGAAATTTCAAGTCCTGAAGTACCTGAATCTTTCTGTGAGTTATAATTTGGATCGTAGAAGCTCGCCATGATAATATTGTAAAAGCAATACATCAAGACTTATATAAAGCTATGTCTGGATTCCTAGGTAATTATGTGAAAAGTGAACTGGATTGTTCCTGTGTAGATATAGAAGATTTTGGTGGACAGCCAGGAAATGAAAATAATGACGTTCCCCTGTATGATCAATACAATCGTGGATTAACATTATGCGAAGATGGGATGGAGAGGAAAAATCTAGCTACGGAAGCGGGGAAACGAGACAAGAGTCAGAGAGTAGGACTGACGGGTTATATACCATCAATGGAACAGTCGGGACAGTACCCAGGATCATCTCCAAATGCAGGAAAACTGCTACTAGCACTGGGGAAACCATCGGAGAATATGTATCGACAGTCTCTGGCGAGACGTGGTTTGACCGCCTAGACGAGACATCTCCTACGATGCGTATGGCTGGACCTGAAGAATGTAAAGGAGAAATTAACGTAGAGCCTATAACTCCGAAACAAATTATAAAAGATGCTGTAGATGATTTAGTTAATCATCCTTCTCATTACACAGATGGGCATATTGAATGTATTGATGCCATTAAAGCTCAATTAACAGATGAAGAATTTCGAGGATATTTAAAAGGGAATATTGCTAAATACATCTGGAGAGAAAAGCATAAAGGAGGTACGCAATCTATTGAAAAAGGTGCTTGGTATTTAAATCGTCTGCTTCAATTAGATAAACCTGATAAATGTCAACGTCCTTTTATCCCAGGTTTTGACGATTAAGCTAACGGTGCAAAAGGATCATCATCATCTTCCATGACTGGATCTGGTACTGCTTCTCTTGCTAATTGTCTTAATTCAACATCAGTTGGAATATCAAAATCAATATTAATATTTTCTTCAGCTATTAATGCTTTGACAGCATGCCATTCCATTAATCTCTGATAATACAAATTCAATAAAGATGTATATAATTGTTCCCATGTCATCTCTCCTGCGCTAATCTCAGCTTTACGCATAGAAAATTGTAACTCTAATGGTAATCCAAACTCTTTGGGTTTTGCAGAGGGTTCCATTTTGTCACTCATATTTCTAGTTATGTATTCTAAGCGAGTCTGTCAAAGACCAGTGTAACTCCATGACTAGGATAATCGTTCCATATTTCATTGTCAATTCGAAATCCATTAGCAAATTCAGCTAAGACATAAGGACTAATACTCTCTTCTAATCTGTGGATAGCTCTTAATTCACTAGGTTTTCCACTGAAATTTCTAAAGGCTGTCAAAAGAATTTCACTTATACCTTTTGTATCTGTATAAGTTTCATTTAAAAACAAACTGATTTCTTCTCGTCTTCTATCTAATAAACCTCCGATAGCTTTATAGTCTTCATCAAATATCCAACGTCCCATTTCTTCGCAAGCTCCTGATAGATCTTCATGTTCTATGCAATCAATAATTTGACTATATAAAAAAGATTCCCAACCTATGGAATGAATAAACGAAATAAGAGACTGGCGCATATATAAATCAAGATGTAATTTTAATTTTCCTAGCTGTTCATCAATTATTGTTGTTTCTGTAAATAAATATTCCAGGGCTTTTTCTTTCGTACAATATTGACCTGCTTTGACAGGTGCTCCATCAGGATAGAATTGTGTTCCATAACCAATGGTATATGGTTCATTTCCTGACTTGGGATCTGGATATGCTTTTTCGTTATAGCCTTCATATTTGCGAATTAAATTAATTGCAAGTGAAAAATCAGCCATGTCGATAAACCTTTATATGTATAATATACACAATTATTAATGAAAAGTTTTATAAATCTTTGAACATAGTAGTGAATTCATCTAATACTTCATCTTCCCGTTTTGGTGGCTTGTATTCCCATTCATCGTCATCGTCATCTTCGATATTGAAATAACTAGATCGACGATTTTTTTCGAAATCTTTTTCTTCATCTGTCATCTCTTTGTCGTCATCGAAGAAACTTTCAATCGTACCAAGGGAAGCAAATGGATCAGTTAAATCAAGACCGAAACCTTCTAATCCTGTATCTCTACCTGCTTTAGTTAGTACTTTCATATCTGAACGATTTAAATCAGGAAAGAAATTTTCATAGAATTCATCTTCTGTTCCTTGGAAACCTGATTTTTGAAATACACTATATAACTCAGTTTCTGCTTTCGATTGTTCATCTTTATAGTCTTCTTCTCTTTCAATATAGGTAACACCTAAAACTTTTTGTGTAGGTTTCTTTCTCTTTTCGTTTAAATATTTAATTTGTTCTCGAATTTCTTGTGCAGATCCTGTACGTAAAGCTGACATTATATGTTCTTTCAATTCATCAAAATCGCCTTTGAATCCTTTTAAACCATATCTCTGGAGTATTTCATCCCATTGGCTATTATCTGTAGGATCTAAACCTTCTAACATGTCATCTGCAAATTCTTCTGGTGTTATGAATTGACCAAAGACTGTTGGGTTTAGTAATGCTTCATCCTCTAATGCTGGAAGGATATTATTATAAATATGATCTTTAACTTTTCCTGCATTCAAGATATCTTCTGCTGCATCATATCCTTGACCTTGACCTTTGATTTGGAAATGCATATGAGCAAATTGTTCTTTATTATTTAAATCAATTCCAAAACGATATGCTTGTTGTGCCCAATTTATATCTCCTGAATTTATGCCAGCTTGTGCATTTTCCCAATCTTGATTAACAGTCTCTTTTTGTATTGCATAAGAAGCTTGTCTTGAATCTTCATTCCAATTTTCTCCTCTTGCTATATTTCCACTTGGATCAAAATAAAAATTAGCATCAAATCTTCTGTCTGAAACTTGTTGAATATCTTCTAAGTATTTATTTGCTCTCATATCAGCTACTAATTTAATAGCTTGTACAGAATCCATTGTTTGGAATGGGTTTTGTTCTTCTTGTCTAACAGATAAATATTCTGTAAATTCATCCATAGATTTAGATTGATCAAATCGTGGTATTAAGTATTCATTTAAAAAATTATTTGCGAAGTCTGCTTCAATCTGTATTGTTTTAGATGCATCGTCAGGATCATAACCTAACTCAATTGCTTCATCATATTTAGTTTTAAGTTCTTCATCAAACCACTTTTGCCAATTATGTGTAACATTATTACCTATTCCTGAAATTTTTGATAAACCACTTTCTAAAGATTCTTCTGCTTTTCCTCCTGAAGTAAATGCTAAAACTCCACCTACTCCACTATCTCCTAAAATAGAATTTGTCAAAGTACTATTGATATCCATAATCTCACTAAAACCACTAAAACCACGCATGGTAGCTAAGGTTTCTTCTTTGCCTTTAGCTCGTTTCATTTCCTCAAGAGTATCTTTTAAAACAGCTTGTGTTAAAGCACCAAATTTTTTAACATCAATCTGTGCTCTGTCTCCAGCAGCTTCATTTATTGCATCTTCTAATTCCGTAATTCCATATCCTAAATTAACGTTATAGTTAAGTTTGATTTGTTTATCTTGATCACGTTCGGACAAACGGAATAGAGCAGCAAATTCATCTGGATCTTCAATATCTAAAAACTTTTCTTTTGCTAAACCTCTCCAATAAGGATCATCTCGTTTAGCTTTATTCCATTCTTCAGCTACTTCTGGAATATTTAATAAGCGTTCAGTTTGTGTATCTATATTTGTACCCAACTGTAAACGACGAACATCAGATACTTCTGCATCTGTAGGAGTTTCTTCAATATATTTATTAGCTTGTTCAGTTACTTCAGCTCTATTACCACGAGTTCCACTAGGAGCACTATTCGTATAGTGTTGTAAATAATATGTATTGGCACTATTTCCATAACGTTCAGTTATATCAATATCATCAGCATTTACAGCTTCTGTCCAATTAACATTTGCAGTTCTTCCAGGTTCAGTGTCTCTTGCATAATAATTAGGATCGAAATCTCCATATAAAGGAGTACGACCTAAATTGACATCCCATTCTTGTAAATGATCTTCACGATAATAATCTTTATATAAATCTTCTAAGCGATTTCTAAAGGCAGAATCCTCACTTGATGAACCTTCACTTAATTGAATATTACGAATAAATTGTCGTTGTGCTGTATAGTCTCCTCCTCTTGTATTTGTAGCTATACTAACTGTTGTGGCATAGCTATCATTTCTTTTTGTATTCTTAGTATTTAAAGTGGTATTATTTTTATTCTTTTCAGTATTTACTTGATTACGATTTTCGTTTGTTTGATTTCTTACATGATCAGGATGTGTACTTGTCCATGATCTACATTTTGTCCCACATCCTCCCCAATTACATTCCCACCAACAATTTTGGTGTGGGACTGTATAAGTTAAATTTGTTGGATAATCGGTTTTATGATCGGTTTTATGATCAGTTTTTTCATTGTCAACTGTCCAACCATCTTGTTTTGTCCAGTTGATACCAGCCATTAGTCCTTTATTTCTAATACATATTTAACTATTATATAAAGAAAAACCCCACTATAAGAACAGTGAGGTTATATGACAATGGGGATCAGAGTTGACTATATCAGATCAGAAGCTGAATTTAGCACCGAGTTTTGTTGCCCATGCATTATCCAGATTCGTATCTGTATCAGCAGTTAAAACAGCAAGTTCACCATAGAAGTCAAGCTTTTCAGTTGCTTCAATATTGGCTCCGACTTTTCCTGAAAGTCTAGTATCTGAATCAGAACCATCAACTGCTACAACAGCTGGTCCGCCTTGTACATACCAGTCAACAACACCTGCTGTGTCTTCGTAACCCACATGAACATCAGTAGTAGTGGAGGAGTAATCTGTACCAGTTAGAGAAGAATTAGCTTCAACATTAACGTATACACCAGCAAAAGCAGCTGGAGTAGCAATAGAGGCAGCTGCAAGAGTGCCAAGAATACGCTTAATCATTGTATTTAAGAGTTCAGTATTTTTACCTTAACATCTATTAACAAATCTAATATGTGAAAAAGACACTTACTCTTCTGTATCCTTAAGCAATTGAAAAAGTAATACTATTGCAAATGCTGTGAGATATGTCCATACAAACGTATAAATTAAATCGTCCATTGTTTTAATAGATCAGGAATAATATTGACATCTAATCCTATGAAAGGAGGAATCTTTCCCAGGATTCTTAATAAACCATCTACAAAAGCAGCCATGACTGTAAATCCTAAAGCAGTGCTAATTAAAGTTGCATTTCTATTATGTCTATTCATAGCAACTTCAATTGATTTATCAATCATTGCTTTGACTTCCTCTGATTTCATTTGTCTCTTGTTTATCTTTATTGTATCTCTAATAAAAAAGCCTCCCACTAAGAGAGGCTATTTTAAAGAAAAATACAGTACTTTAACCTACAGCAGGTGTAAGCAAAGCAATTGGAGTTGACTTAGCTGTTGCTAAATCAAGAGGAAAATTATGGGCATTACGCTCATGCATAACTTCCATACCAAGATTGGCTCGATTTAATACGTCAGCCCAGGTGGGAACTACCTTTCCATTGGCATCTAATATTGATTGGTTAAAGTTAAAACCATTCAAATTAAAGGCCATAGTGGATACTCCCATAGAAGTAAACCAGATGCAAACCACTGGGAAAGTAGCAAGAAAGAAATGAAGAGAACGACTATTGTTGAAAGAAGCATATTGGAAAATCAGACGACCGAAGTATCCGTGTGCTGCAACAATATTGTAAGTTTCTTCTTCTTGTCCAAATTTATATCCGTAGTTTTGAGACTCGTTATCTGTAGTTTCTCTAACAATTGAAGATGTAACCAACGAGCCATGCATAGCAGCGAACAAAGCGCCACCAAACATCCCCGCAACTCCCAACATATGGAAAGGATGCATGAGGATGTTGTGTTCTGCTTGGAAGACAAACATAAAGTTGAACGTACCTGAAATGCCGAGAGGCATACCGTCAGAAAAACTTCCTTGTCCGAATGGATATACGAGGAATACTGCAAAGGCTGCTGAGACTGGCGCAGAATAAGCGACACAAATCCAAGGCCTCATCCCTAATCGATAACTAAGTTCCCATTGTCGTCCCATATAAGCTGAGATACCGATGAGAAAGTGGAACACAATGAGTTGATATGGTCCTCCGTTATACAACCATTCATCGATGGTTGCAGCTTCCCAGATTGGGTAGAAGTGAAGACCGATTGCGTTAGAACTTGGCACGACCGCGCCAGAGACGATGTTATTTCCGTAGAGCAATGCTCCTGCGACTGGTTCTCGAATGCCATCGATATCTACTGGAGGGGCCGCGATAAACGCGATAATGAAGCAAGTTGTAGCCGTTAATAGTGTGGGTATCATTAGGACTCCAAACCAACCGACATAAAGTCGATTGTCTGTTGAAGTAACCCAATCACAAAATTCCGGCCAACCAGACAAGAGGGTTTTATCCCTCGCCTGAATAGCTGTGGCCATGATTCTAGTAAGCAAAAATCAAATGTCAGCCTTTCCTCAAAAAAGACTTCACCTAAGTTTACAATTCCCCTATTCAGCCGGATCTATTCCATTTGCAAATGCACTCCAAGCTAAACCTATAGCTTCAATTGTGGATGTTTCTCCAGCTTGATATGGCATATGTACAACATCTCCTGCATGATATGTAGCGGGTTGTCCACTTACTTGAACAACACTATCTCCATACTTACGTACTGCTCTTTGATCATCTGAATAGATGAAATTAGTTTCAATAATGTCACCAAAATTTGGATTACTCATGTTACAGGGGTTCCACCTTGTGATGGTGTATAAGCTTTTCCAGTTTTATCATACATAATGAAATTCTGAAGTAATACAAAAGTTGATGGAATGTTAAATAATTTTTGCATCATAGAAATCATCATTGGTGATTGACAATTGAAAGGAGGAATATCCATATATGCCAAACCATAACGATTAATATTTGCTGCTGCACCTTCTTGGTCTTTTTCTGTTTGATCTACAAGACGTTGTTCCCATGCAGTAATGTCTCTAATACCTACAGGTAAATCAGAAGGTTCAGGAGGGAATACTCCTTCTTCATATTTCATTGCATAAATATGTTTACAATATCTAAATTCATCTAGTGTTGGTGTCCAACGGTCAGTTAAAGATGTGATTACATTATTCTTTGCAGAATAAGATTCATATTCAGGTAAGCCTTCTGACTTAGCACCTGGTAATGAAGGATCAGCACCACTTCTTATATACACACCACCAAAATCACTAAATACACCTGGGTTATCTCTTGTTGCTCCTAATTTTGTACTGCTAGTAGCAGATATTGTTGGTGGTATTTCATATTTTGAACTAGGTGCTATAACTTCTAAACGTCTATTAGTTACTGCATTAGTCATTGCTTGGTTAGCAACTTTACCTGCAATTTTCATTACTTCATAACGACCTGGCTGTAGTGTTGCACAACGTGTACGAGGAAAATAATTACCTTTACGTTTTCCTAAAGAAGATACATAAGCATATTGACGACGTGTGAAATCTTGACATGTACAGTAATAACGAGTACCTGTCATGAAGTAACGTCCAATATTTGGAGGTCTTGTAGCTGGAGTAACAAGAACTTGGTCAGGAGTTGCTTCAACTGAACCTCGTTTTCTAAGTGTTAATAAACCTGTTGAAGGATTAACATCTGCAAGGACTGCTTGTACATATCCATAACGAGTTTGAGTATTGGGGTTAATAGTCTCTCTTGTTATTGGTACTCCTTCTGGTGTGATAATACGATCTTCTATAACTTCACCATTGGTTGGTTTAATACCATCTGTACCTGCAATCGGAATATAGAGAGGAGCAGGTAAAGGATTAGAAGTACTCCAAGTTCCTGCTAATTGTACATACCAATATTCATTATCTTCACTTACAGATGTAATAGAAGCACGTACATTACTACTATCTAAAACATTATCAAAACGAAGACTTCCTGCAACACGTACACCTGCCCAATGAACACCTAATTCCTTATTCTTTGTTGGGAACCCTCGGAATACACCAGGGATGGCTGGCTGATTACCAGAGGCCCCTGGAGTGCCCGTAGGCAATGGTATTTTATATGTAAAGGGATAATCAAAGGAATTATGATATAAAGACGCTGTAGCTAATTCATAGCCTCTTCTCCATCTTGACCAACAAGATTCTCTACTTATTGTATATAAAGTTTCCGGACTACTACCACCAAATTCTGTTCTAACAGGTTTTAATCCAAAATCAGTACTTGTATCATTGGTCTTAAAAGTACCAAATGAACTACCTCTTTTGGTCATTATTTTTAGAAGAAACCACCTTGTGCAGTTACATTCACACCCGCTGCATAACCTGTAGCATTATTTCCTTCTGCATATACACCAACATAAACACGATCACCTTGTTCTAAATAGATACCTCTATTTCTTATTGGAAGTCCAGCGTTTGTATTACCAGTTGCAGATGCATATGCAGAATGCACACCAGGAGTAGATAAATGGGGCATTACATCTGAACAGTCGCATACTTTAGCTTCGGCTGGGACGGTTTTAGCAAATAATATGTTGTAATCACCAGAAGCTGGAATAGGAGTTGTTGTGCCACGAGTTTGATAGAAAACGAAAGTTACTTCAGGTTGTTGACCTCTAATTAATCCTAAGTCTGTATAACCTGTTGTTGTTGCTGTACTTGTGAAATCGAAAGCACTAATCAATCCTGTAACAGAAGATGATCCTTTATATTCATAATATTTATTGCCAGCATTTTTAACTGCTGTAACTGCAGATTGTTGAGAATCTTGTGCGTAAATAATCTGTCCACTTACAAAAGAAGCTGCTGTTCCTGATGTCGTTGAATTTAATACATAATCATTTCCACGGTAGAAATCATTTCTAGTAATTTGAATTGAATCTATTACTCCACCATTATTATTATCTTCACTTAAAGCAGCATCCATATCTACTAAGATAGATGGCGCTTGACCACCCTGCACAAATAATGTATTTGTTGCTTCACTCCCAACAGTTTGTGTGGTCACTCTCACCGAGTCAAACAGTGGACGATCTACTAAAAGGGGCTGTTTATTGGTTGAGGTTGAGGACACTTCTATTCACACTAATTTTTTTAATTATAGCGTCTAAAAATGTTTTCTCCTAAATTCTTGTTCAGCATCTCTTCCCTCTTTTAAAATATGTTTTTTCTCATTCCCTTCTCTTGAAGTTAAATCATCTTTTAAATGATCATTACATGTTGGACAATCTCCTATTAATTCTTGTACTTCTTTTTTCAATGCTTCATCAGTTGGTTCACCTTTATATAAATGATTTCCATTCAGTAGTTTATTGAAATCTTTTTTACTTAAGATTGCATTTGTAAGAGCAATACCTTGTTCACGACCTGCAAATTTAGTCATTTTATTAAGCAAATTTCATTTTGGCTAAAAGAAAATCAGGAGAATGTTTTTCAACAGCAGCATTTATCATACCTTTTGGATTATTTTGTAAAGCCATAAAATGTTGGAAACTTTTAATATCTGTAGCTTTTTTCCCTTTTGCTCCTTCAAATAATTTAGCAAATCCTGAATCCATTGAAGCTCTATGAGTTTTACCTGCGTCCATATAATCACCAGGGCTATAACCACTCCATATACTTCCAGGATCATATCCACTGATACCACCTGCACCAACCGTTGTACCTGTAAGACGACCAAAACTTGCCATTATCTCCAAACCTCCGATAAAAATACACGTGAACCTACAGCTGTATCTGCTGGGCCAGGTAATGACTGAATATATTCAGCACCTGAACGTTCATAACGATATCGTGCTTGCATAGGATCTTTGTAATTAGGTACATAAAGAATTCCAGCTAAGCGATTACTTTCATAAAGATAAATGTCATCCCAAATCTTTAATGCTTCTTTTGCATTGCTAGATCTGATTGTACGATCAACATCACCTGCGATATTTTCTATTCGAGTAGAAGGAGAAGTTGCTACTTCTGTTTTCTTTTCAGCTGTATCACAGCGACCAATCTGAGTAGATATCTTGTCATAAAAATATGAATCTGGAATAGTATTCATTGCTTCTTCTAAACGAGCATAATCACCCGCTGGTACTGAAACAGTAAAATATCCCAAATGATATCTGACTCTACTTTTATCGAAGTCAGATAGCTCCACAGTAACTCCCTCTTAAGGTCATAATGTTGCTTTTATTCTAAAACTAAAAACTCTTTATTAAACACGAATTAAATCAGCTGCAAAAACTGACTCCCAATCTACTCTTTTGATTTGTTTTAACTGCTCTAAATTATTGAACTTCTCACCCGATAAGGACATTTGAAGATCTTTTATTTCTCTTGCAGTTTTAATGCCAATCCCTTTTATATGATCAGCAATCATTTGAGCAGTGGCACCATTTAAATTAAGACGAGTTTCTGGAGGAAAATCACGAGGTTCTTCTTTTGCAGCTTTGTCTTTAATTTGAAGGGTTTTTACTTTTTTAGTTCCTTGTGTATCTGGTTCTAGTTCTAATTTATAAGCGTAAAAAAGGCGACCGTCCTGATCTTCGACCATGAAACAATCGCCATTATCAATTTCACTTATAACTTTGATCCTTGCACCAGTTTTCTTGTGCTTAAAAAGCGTAGTCATAGGGACCAGAGAAGTACTCACTGATCCCAGTTTAACTCAATTAACTAGCTAACGGTACGTCCAGTAAGATATCCATCGATATCTTCATAACCAGGAGCAACATCAGGTTGTAGGTAGCATGTTTCAACTACGATATAACCTTTTCTCCCTGCGTCAGCATCAGCATCAGAGACGTATAAACCGTCAGCTGTACTGGATGCAGAAGTCGCATTAGCAGTTGCTTTTACATACACTTTAAATGTAGTAGCAGCTGTAACTGACTTATAAGGAGTATTAGGGTTATCTGAACCACCTGCGTTTACACCACTTGCTGTTACTAGAGGGTTGTAGCTGTAAGCAGCAACTCCACCTGCATAATAAACAGAGTTAGCGGCTCCACCTGCAGCAGGACCATCTACTGTAGAGGCAAGGTTTGCTTGAGCAGGTCCTTCACCAAGACCAGAAGCTGCAACAGGAGAACCTGAGTTATCTCTACCAAAAGAGATAAGGTTTCCAGTGTCGGTATAGACACCAGATGCAACTCTTCCATCACCCCAACCAGAAGCTACAGAAACTGTAGAACGGTAGATATAAGCGGGAAGGGTAGCATCGCCTGAAACAACCATGCCAGTGATATCAGTACGAGTGTCATCATTCCTATAAGGAGAAGGAATAATTACATCAGCACTAGTAAAGGCTGTAGCTGCTTTTCCTGTAACTTCAACGAAGCCACGATTCTGAAAATACTTCCATCCAGGAACGGCCAACACTGCTGTTGGACCGCCCTTAGATGAATCATTTGTGCTGCTATCGGTGGTATCGATATTTTTGTACCAACCGTTTAGAGGCTCTGCCCAGTTACCTGGATAGATTTTCTTCGAAGACAAATAAGCCATTTATTTCTCCAATAATTTATTTACTATAGTTTACTTTTTAGAGGACTCCATCGTCTTCAACACAGCTGAATCCGGTGGTTACAAAATCCTTATTAAGGATCTCAAAGCCAGCGTACAACTGCCAAATCAGAATAATGAATCTGGAAAAATCATCATTATTATTGATTAACACTTGTGCGTTTGGTCCGCCAATTCCAACACCAACTGCTTGAGGTCCGAAGAAGTAGCCTTGTGCCCATTCTTTAGATGCATAAGCACCACCATTATCAAATGATGTACTTACGTTCTTATTACCAAAGTTAGTGGATTCAAAGAACTTAACACCTTCAAATTGAACACCTGTAGGCATTACAGGCTCACCAGCGAGGAAATAAGCTTGTCCAGCTTGTGGTCCTTGATAGAAACTGGTGTTGTTAGGAATCATGGGATTGCCCATGTACATTCCCTGTCCAGGAGCACCTGCATAACGAGCGATTTCTCTGAAGTCAGAGTCACGACGTAGGTGCATCATGAATGTTGGATCGCAGATACAACGATATAAGCCATCTGCATAAGTAGGAACATTACGCTTACGTAAGTCCTTAACAACAGTCAGTAGGTCAGTCTTAACTGAGAACTGCTGTTTCTGTGCTCCATATTCAGTAGCTGTGTACTTAATACGACTAGAAGAGTCTTTAGTTTTGCCACCAGCAAAGTAATAACCACCTTGACTAGTTGAAGCAGCACCATTGGCTTCTGCTTTTGCAATTTCGTCAATGAAGACACGATCACGCCAACGGCGATAATCATCTAAAAGGGTAAGTGAACCAATGCTCTGATGGAACATGTTCAAGTTGCCAGTGTCTAGAAGTAGACGCTGTGCTGTTACTAGAGTTTCTCTAGCAATCTTGAAAGTACTGGACTGAGTAGCATCACCAGGATCTGCAGGACCTGTGTACTCTTTAAGTACAACAAGAACTTTTTCCTTCGTGATGTTACGGCTATTAGCTGTGCCAATGGTCTGATCTGCTACACGCTCACGGCTGTCCTTCGTACCAGGTGTTCCCCAGAACTTATAACGATCCAACTGAACGGTTTGTCCAGGTTGGCGTGTGAAATCATGTACCACTACTGGCTCTACAGCCATTTCAGCGATATATCCTGGATGCGGTCTATATAGTTCCGCGCCAAGGATTTTTGGAAAATCGTTATCAATAAACACTTGTTGGTATCCTCCAGTGTCTGAAAGTTTGTAATTATCGGGTGAAAGATTCAGACATGAGATGTCTTATCTATTCTAAATTTTAGCAGTCGTAATTTCTAGACAAAATAATACCTACTAGCCCCAATATTGGAACTAGTAGGAAATCTTTTATTCCATTACAAATAATTTATTTGCAACAGTCGTTGGCTGGGCTTGATTTAACAAACGCCATGCATTTTGTGGATCACGACTCATCTGGTCATTAAAGCTACCCCAGAAATTTTCTGGTTGCTGTGGTGCTGCTGCTGCAGGTGGAGCTGGCAACTGAGTTGCTGGCTGTCCAACTTGCTGTCCTTCAACAGGCTGAGTTGGATATCCTTTTGTCTCAAGCTGTTCCTGATTCTCATAAACAGGATGAGGTCCTTCTGGCCCAAAGAACTTCAAAGTGTAATCACTGAGAGTATCAGGATTGGTAAGAATCTCGTTATAAGCTAGATTTTCTTGATGCTCATTTACAGCAAAGTTTGCGAAACCTTTAATATTTTCACTTGCTCTGTTTCCCCACTGAACTGCGCTGTCCAGCATTCCTTCCAGATTTACCGCGTACTGGTTTAGTACTGCTGGTGCTTCTATTCCGAACGCGTCCATCACTTCCCTGCTCTCGTTGCTCATCCCCACTGCGTCCGCCATTGAGGCTAGCTGTTCTGAGGAGAGTGTCGAAGAGGTTTGGGAAGAGTTGGTTGAGTATCCCTGGTTGGCTGGCAAGGTCTGCGGAGCCGATTGAGGCGTAGCTTGGACGCTGGTCTGTCCGTAGTTGGCCTGGGTATACTGAGTCGTTTCCGGCTGAGATTGTTGACCCTGGAACGGGGATTGGACTGGTGCGCTCAGCGTGTCCATCACCTTGTTGAACGCCGATTCCCATGGGTTGCCCTGGGGCGCTGCCGCTGGTTGGGGAGCCTGGGGCGCTGGTTGGGATTGGGGGGCGTACTGCGTAGGGGCTGATTGGTAACTGGGGGCCACCTGAGATACCGCCTGGGGGTAACTCGTACCCACCTGATACGGAACTGGTGCTGTTTGAACCGCTTGTGGGGCTGCTGGAGCTGCCGCCACGTAACTGGTTGGTGCGACCGCCACGGGTGCTTGGCTCGTCTGTGGGGTCGATTGGGCGATAACGTCCGGCATAACTCATCTCCTTTTGAAGTGCTTCTAGTGTGCGATACAGATATGGGGTTAAATCCAGTCGTGGATCCGCTGCCATAGGTAGGTCGGGTGATTGTGGATGAGGGGTCTGCATCATTCCCCCCACTAATTTTGAGAATTGAGAGTATGCACTCTGTAATTCGTTCACCATCCTGAACGGGAACCCCGAAAGCATTGCTGCTCTTTCCTCATCCGTCTTAGACGGAAAGAGATATTTCAGTGCTTCTATGCTATCTACCCCTAATTCTTGTAAGTTTCTTACAACAATTGAATTATTAAGAGTGTCCTGGGTTGAGTCCTCATAAACTGGACCCATCCATCTCCACTGCATAGTTACATCCCCATCGGGAATTAATCCCAAAACACCAGGTGGTATTTGTTGAGTATGTAAACAAGCCATCATTAATTGTTTAACTTTATCTTCAAACATACCCATTGCTTCGTTATACATTCCTTCTTCTTCAGGACCTGCTCCATCAGGTAAATCTAAAGGCTTTTCAAGTCCTGCTGCTGCAGCTAAAGTTTCACGGAATAAACGTTCTTCTTGGAAAATAATTAACTCCATACAACGGCATAAACCATAGTCATATATAGCTTTTGCTTTTTTCTTAGACGTGGCTGCAACACGTCCAAATAATGATTTATATTCTGTTGCTGTTACACCAGCTGATATTGATAATTCATCTACACCACCTAAAGCTGTACGTATTTCTTCTCTATATTGACGAGAGAATGAATTCTGATCTCCTGTAATTGCATCAGGAACTATATAACCAACACGATCATTTGGTTCTAAATTTGCAATAACTCTTGGCACTCGGATTTGTCCATCTACACCACGAGATACAGGATCTGATTTATAACGTGATGCACTTAATGGACCAGCTCCAACAAAACCTGAGTTTGATGCAATTGAAGGACGTTGGATATTTGCATCACCACCTGATTCCATTAGATCAGTTTTTGGTCTTGATGAAAGTAATGTTGGATTACCAAAGAAAGTTACATTCTTTCTCATGGTTTGAATCATTTCATCATGAGTACAAATATGATTTGCTAGAGAATCGAATTCACCTACACCGTCATTAGAAAAGCCTTTAGGATTATTAAAAATTTCTACGCAAGGAATAAAACCTAATGTATTTTGTACAGTTTTAGTTTTACCTGGCATTGTTGGATAAGGAGTCTCAAATGAAATCTCACTTTCTGAATGCGTTTCTTCAATTGTTTTACGTTTAATTGAAAGTTTTATAAAACGTTTTACGCCATGTTTATGTTCATCATGTCCTCCAGCACTTGGATCTCCTAGTGGATGACCACCACCAAGTCCTTGTCTTACACGATAATTATAGATAATTACGACTTCATCTAATTCTCCATCTACATTGTAATAACTACGATATTCATGTTTACGGAAAAAATATAAACGATAGTTATTATTTGTAGGACGTATATAAAATAAACCTTGCCCATCACAGAGAAAATAATCCCAAATAGAATCTAGGCGTGATTCTAATTGGTTATATTTAATCACTCGATCCATAAAGTCTTTTCGTTGATTCCCGAAATTATCTTGTGCTGGGAAAAACTCAACTCCTTGACGTATTCCAAAGAGTCTCATCTGTGCTAAATGAGAAGCTACAATACCTGTATCAACTAAAGCTCCGCCATCTTTATCGAGATAGGAGTCGATAATTTCTTTTAATCGGCCTTTAACATCAGCAGCCATTAACTTGTTCCCTCTTGCCTTTCATTAATTTTAGCAGTTTTGGCTTTCTTCTTAAGAATTAACCAACGTTTAAAGTAAGTTAGCTCACCTTCAGAAAAAAGATCCGGTTGTTTTAAAGCTTGTTTGACTAATTTTTTACGCTTCATTAAATCCTTTTAGGAAAAGGTTGTAACCCTTGTTCCAGTTGTAACCACTGTCTTTGTGCTTCTCGTACAGAATCAGGATCGTACCCAGGGGTATTAATTATTTCTTGTAGTACTTGTCTACGTTCAGCATCAGTAGAACCTACTTGTGCTGTTTGAAAACTTGTTGGATCATTCATAACTGCTCCTTGTAAATTACTACTACCTAACATATTTTGAAAACTTAGACCTTTATCATCTTTTGGTATAGGTTTAGGAGGCCAACCCTTATCATATTCTTTTTCTTCTTTATATGGTGATTCTCCTCTAGCTACACCTATTGGTTGCATATTTTCAGCGGGAGTTCCATGTATTTCTGGGCGATAAAGCATGTTATCAATACCGCCTATATTGCCTGCAGCACCTGGATACATAATTAGTATTTCCCTCCAGTTGCATTTATAAAACGTTGTCTATAATCTTTATTTTCTGGTCCTGCTAAATCAGGATGTATATAACTACCATCAGGTTGAGGTACTAATTGTGTACCTTGCATATCGCGTCTAAGTGCAGGTGAAACTGGCGGAGGAGGAGAGATTCCTCTATGTGTACCCAGGCCAAATTTAGATGTATCTCTATTAGGT
>Ga0080013_1001980_pt1 | contig 25468 bp, 30 predicted proteins | sample ETNvirenome_6_85_FD_69236 | JGI IMG/M metagenome (GOLD analysis project Ga0080013, IMG submission 69236) | Marine viral communities from the Pacific Ocean - ETNP_6_85 (SPADES assembly) (version 2) | ecosystem: Environmental > Aquatic > Marine > Oceanic | place: Pacific Ocean | collected 2013-06-19
TCGCCTTCGTAGTCAGAGATTTCAAAATACACTTCGCTGCGCTCTAAACCATCCAGTTGATAGCCAAGATTTTCAAGCTCGTTCGCAAGTTCGTCTACGCGGGATTGGCGGTTGCCGCTAAAGTTGACATGTGTCCTCTGCTCAAGCCAATCGTTCATCTCTTGGAAATCTTCAGGATTATCAGAATACTCGCCTTGTTCTTCTACAGCTTGAATGCTCATATTGTCTATGAACCATTCGATGTGGGGCCACGTGGCTTCGGGCGGGGCGCTGTTGCCCCTGCCTTTGATTTGAAAAAGTGTCTCGCCTTGTTCTCCGTCGCCCATTTCAAGCGTCACGAACGACTTAGACTTGCCGCGCTTGCCTTCGGGCTTGCGGAGCGAGTAAAGGTTGCCGCCGCTCTGCCCAGCACCGCAGTGCCCCATTCGTTCGCCTTCCAAATCGCAAGAGCCTGTCTCAAGATCATACCAATACGAGCCATCGTCAAACGTGTGAACTATTTGATCGGGATCTTCCATCTCTGATAGTTCTGCTTCGGCTTTTTCATCAGCACCAACCATGAGGGTATACTCGTTAATAACCCTGATGTTGTCTGGGTGCATGTTTAAGAACGTGAAGGTGTCGCGGAAGCGTGTCTCAAAGGCTTTCCACGCGCGATCTTCTGTGTTCTGTAACACCTCTTGGACAAACTCAACCACCTCGCTCTTGAGCCCCAGCTTGCTAAGGTTCTTTACAGCCCTCTTAAATGCTCTCGGCCACTTGCCCAAAGCCTCGTCTTTAATCGTTCGGTTGATGTTTTTGAGCACTTGCTTCGTGCGGTCGGCTTTCTCGGCGCTCCACTCTATGCCTTCTTTCAGGATGCTCTCAAACTGAACTTCAGGCGCGTGCTCCGTGAGATTGTGGCGGTCCATGGCGTCCAGGAACTCAGCGGGTGATCCACCAAAGGGATCCTCTTCGGGCGAACCAAAATCGACTTTGAGCTTTGGTTCCTCTAGATCGTCTTTCTTTGTCCCGCCCGTCCAATAGTCGAGAGCAGACAGCAGCGGTTCCATCGTCTCAAAGCGAAGGCGCTGCATTTGTATGCGGGGCATATACTGGTGGAGATGCGTTCTCTTCCACATGTGCCCCATCCACGTCTTTGCGCTCTCGGGTGCTTCGCTTAACGCAGACTCGATAAAGTCTGCGATCATTTCGGTGAGCCCGATGTCTCGGACTCCCTCGTCTATTCTTATATTTTCTCTAAGATATCTAAACCATTTATCACTAGAATTATTCATAAATAAACCTCAACAATATAAATAGTTTGCTATCTCCAAAACAGTTGAACGCCAACTATAAGCATAGACAAAAACACACAGATCATCGTTTTTGTTGTGAACATACTCTCGTTTAAAAAGTACCACGTCAAAATTGGGAAGGTTAGATAAGACATACTAAAGATTAGAAACCTTGGGCCCCACACTTGCCCCATCTCTTCATAGGCAAATCGCACGCCGTACAGAAAACACAAACCGGTAGGAAGCCCATACAACACAACCGCAAAGATGGGATGCTGCCTCCACCATTCCCAAACGAACTGGCTGTTTATTTGAAACCAAGCCAGCGTTTGTCCCAGCGCAAACAAAGAGAGCGCTAGCCAAAGTTTACTAGAAATTTGCAATTATTACCTCGCGACACTCTTTTTTATCATTTGTTTTGCGGCCATATTTGTCTACCATTGTAATGCTAAAATCTTTATATAGAGTTAATAGACGAGGGTGAAATTGGTACAAAACAATTGATTTAAAGTCTTTAAATTTTTTAAGCGTGTTTCGAAATTTGACATGATTAACTGTCATCTTTTCATAGCCTTCTGAGCCACCATGATTCAGCATCCCCAAATTAAAAACCCCCATGGGAAACAGCAAATATTGACCTTCTTCCACACACTTTATTGATTCAATGAGTGACGCATTTTTATCGTAATATGGAAAAAAGTTTTTTGGTTTGAAATTTCTCAGGTGTGAAAAAGCTACAGGGTTAAAATTAGTAACTTGTAGCTCTCCAGCAGAAATTAGACCAGTTGATGAATATCTATTGAGCATAAAAAATAAAGCAGAGCGAACAAATGGATCCTTGTACTTGGGCCAGTTTTCCTGTAGAATATAAAACGTCTTTTCGTGTAGCATTCTTTTAAATGGCTCTGAAATGACCATTTGATAAATTGTCTCTGGATCCTCTATGGCGCACTTCCAGAATTCATAAACTACATACTGAGTTGTATGAGCGATAATAAATCTGTCAGATTCGGCCAGTGAAAGCTCAACTGCGGCCGAAAATAGCATGAATGAGTTTACTATGCTGCCTCGTGGAATCATGCTCTTCAGCACGTTTGTAGACAAGTATTCTCCTTCAAGATATTTGATGGGAGATTTCATCTTGCTTTATTCAACTGGTAGAGAACTTTTAAAATCCTTGAGGGTTTGTTTAAGTTCGTCAATGTTATCAAGAGGATTGGGAACTTGATCGACGGGAGTAGTCGGCTCCTGTGCAGGCTGTTTATTATGTCTTTTTGTTTCAAACTGTAAGTATCCAGTGCAAATATCAGATACATCGCCAAGTCTAAGATCTATATCCGCAAGCCTCTGTCGAAACTCATCAATTTCTCTCACCATTTGAAGAGATATTTGCTCACAGTCTTGAAAATTGTTATTTTGTACAAGATTGTGCAAATCGACAAGTGCTCTATTTACCAATCCTTTAACTTCCGCATTTAGATCGCGCAAATCGACAGAATATTGTATGTTGACTCGTTGTGCCATTTTATTATCCTTTTAATAGTTTTTTACTGTTTTTTAGTGTGCGTTCCACAATGTCAGGTGAGCCGACAACGACTATTTCCGTGCCAGTCTGGCCTCTGTTTATTATAATTTTTGAAAATCCATGAGCCTTGTCCAAGCCAGACGCCACCTTTCCGTTTTCATTTAATTCTTTCATTCTTTTTTCTTCACGTATCATAACCACGTGCTCGGGGTTAACAAAAATTTCTCTCAATGTGTAAAGCTTATTAGTGGTAACCGCCCCGTTATTGCATACTTCTGTAAGTTTAACGAGCATATTCGCCTTCCACGTGATATGTGAGTGTTTTCTTAACTGTCCACACATTGCCATCCATAAAGACATCGTAGCTTTTTTCGCTTTCGTTACAAATGACCGCCGTGCGTGGGGCATCTGTGATTAGATATCTTTTGTCGCTATCTTCGCGAAGCCAATGTAATCGGGTATGTTGAGGGATCCATACTAAATCTCCCTTTTGTTTGTTTTCTGTCATGATTTACTCCGTTTGTATAATCCCATAGTTAGTAGTGATTAAGGTACCAGCGCAGCTAGCTGCATTTTGCAGAGCCGTGCGCGTAACTTTAACAGGATCTATAATTCCATTTTTAAATAGATTAATTAGCTCGCCAGTTCTAAAATTCCAGCCATAATCTTTACGAGCGTCCAAAACTTTACTGATTATTATGTCGGGAGATTCGTTAGCATTGAGTGCCATCTGGCGCAACGGCTCTCGGCATGCATCGCGAATTACCACGGCGCCATATCCCTGCTCCGACTGATCTGACGTAATGGCGATAGAATTACCAGCATGAAGTAGCGCTGTGCCGCCGCCAACAACAATTCCCTCCTGTTGTGCGGAGCGTACTGCCTCTAGAGCGTCTTCTATGCGGTGCTTCTTCTCTGTCATCTCTACTTCAGTTGAGCCTCCAACTCTGATTACAGCAACGCCTGAAGACAGCCGAACAATTCTTTCTTGAATACGAGTGCATTCATTTACGGAGGCAGTATCTTTAATTAGCTGCTTGAGAGAATCAATCTTCTGCTCAATTGATTCATAGTCGCAATTTCCACCCACCACGGTTGTAGCATACTTGTTGCTCTCAACAAATTTTGCGGTGCCCAAATCTGTCATTTTTACATCGGCAAGTTTAGCGCCACTCTCTCGCGTAATAAAGGTAGCACCAACAGACATGGCCAAATCGTTTAAAATGTTTCTTCTCTCTTCGCCATACATCGGCGCTTTGATCGCAGCCACCTTCAAGGTTCCACGCATAGCGTTCATAATCATTGCGGCTAGAGCTTGGCCCTCCACATCTTCAGCAACCATTACCAGTGGACGATTCTCACGAGCAATCATCTCCAGCACAGGCAAAATGGACTCCACATTTGAAACCTTGTGATCGGTAATTAAAAATAATGGCTCCTCATAATGCATAATGCCGCGACGTTCGTCGGTTACAAACGCCCCAGCACACCAGCCAGAGTCAAACTTAAATCCTTCTGTAATGTCTAAGGATGTGTCTATAGAGCGGGATTCTTCGATCGTAATTGAACCATCTTGGCCAACTTTGTCAACTGCTGTCGCAATTAATTTTCCGATTGTGGGATCGTTATTGGCGGAGATAGTCGCAACATGTTCAATATCAGCTACGCTAGTGACTGGTTGTGATAGCTTTTTAAGGTTAGCTACCACTTCCCTAACAGCCAAATCGATGCCACGTTGTAGCTCGATAGGAGAAACACCGGACGCGATAAATCGCTGTGATTCACGCAAGATAGCTCTTGCAAGAACTGTTGATGTCGTTGTTCCATCCCCTGCCTCGTTATTCGTTTCAATAGCCGCTTGGCGTAAGATTTGAGCGCCTGCATTTTCAAATGGATCCTCCAATGCTACAAAATATGCAACCGTTACACCGTCTTTAGTGATGAATGGTTGCTTGTCTTTTTCCTTAAGCAGAACATTGCGACCTTTCGGTCCGAGTGTTGACGCTACGTTGTCTGCTAGTACGTTGGCGCCCTTAATAATCTTTTGTTGAAGAGTTTGATTGTCATCATAAGCTCTGCTCATTAGTACCTCATGGTTAGTTTATATTATAATCTCTGACCGCTTATTTGTCAAGGCTATTTATTTTGTTTTAAGTATTTCTTTTGAACTAATATTGTTTGCATTATCAGTTGCAGATTTAGCAAGAGAGTCGTCTTCTAATCCGCCAGCAAAAAACGTATTTAAACTATCAGAAAGAATCTTGAGTGATTGAAAAATTTCAGTCACCTCTTCGTTAAGAATATCTCGGATACTATTCACGACTTGTGCAACCTTGGCTCGTCCAATCATAATAGAGCCGACAAATTTAGTATTTGTGGGAGGGCTACTGTTCGTTGACTGAGTTTGATTTAGAGCAAAGTGATACGTTCTCAAATAACCCAAGCTGCTTAAAAGAGCTTGTTTCTTCTGTTCTATTCCCAACATACCGTATTGGCGCGCTGACTCTTCGGGGCTCAAAAACTCATCGTTTTTTATCATATCATCAAGTTTTTGATTTCTTTCGCTTTTTTTAGCAGCCGCTTTTTGTGACCTAACAAGCTCTACATTTGCATTGACAATTGCGGCCTGTAGGGCTCTGTGTATATCCGGCATCTCTTCGTAGGCGCTCTTCACCCACGATAAAACCGCCTTCTTGTTTAACGTTTCGCGGCCGCGAACTCGACCTTGAGATTTGTTAAAGATATCATCATTCTTTTCCCAATTCAAATCTTCAACAATCTTATTGATGTGTGCATTATCAATTTGTGCAATCGGGTTACCCGGATTGTCATCTGCTAATTTTTTTATTTGTGCTGCTAATTGTTGCCTGAATAAGGGAGTCAGCTCTTCCGCTGATAAGGCTCTGTCGGCCGTAGGTAAATCCAACAAATCATTGGCGCCAACTCGTTGTCCTGCCGTCAGAGCGCTAACAACCAAGCGAGGAAGACGTATGACATAAGGGTGCTTGGAGTTTAAAAGAATTTCCATCACATTGTCTAGCGTAAAATCAAATTGATAGAAATCAATTTTACCTTGCTGGTCAAGACCATCGCCTTCCAATGTCTTCGTGCAAACAACGTAACGCATCGCTCCATCAATACCAGAAAATTGCGGCTTGGCTAAGTCGTTCGATAAATCAGTGTAACTGCCTCCGACCTCAAGACCACCTTCGCGATACAACTTTAAGCTAACTGGCACTTCTTCGCCAGTGGAACGATCAACATAATCCGCGATTGTTCCAGTATTTGCCTTGATTTGATAACCGTCCACTAATGCTGCCAAAAAAGACTCAAAGCTAAAGCCTGCCGACGACGCATTAAAATTTGTAATCACCTTAGTGAGCGTTTTATAAAATACAAGATAGGAAATAGCCTGTACAATGCGCTTGGTGCGATTTTTTCCTGCTTGTGTGGCAATCATACCTGCACCATCATCATAAAAATTAGAGACGCTTTCAATGCGCGCTGCAAGGTCATCACCCCTAATATTTTTTAAATAACCTTCAAGCAACTGACGTTGTGGGCCTTTGACTTCCCCTTGATCATCAGGAGTTCTAACATCAGACCAACCAATTTCCGACACCTCAATATCAGGTATCATTTTAAGAATCATTTCTAGCGTGGATGCATCGTCTTCTGCCTCAAGAGCGCGGGGCTCCGCAACATCTTCATCAATATTTTTAAGTGGGCGCGCCATTGTTTCTTCAATCATGCGCAGCAGCATCTTAATATCAAGCTTGTCAACCTGTTTGATATATTCTTCTCTTAAAATATCTTTTAGCTCTGACATTTTTTCAATTCCTAAACAATAATATCTGCAATTCCAAGTTTAACTGCTTCCACTGCTGATAAATAGACATTAACATTGCGATTAAGCATATCTTTTATATCTTCTTCCGTCATGTTGGATTCCGCTGCTAAGCAACTGGTGTACATATTTTGAAGGTCTTGAATTGCTTCTAGTTCATTGGTAAGGTCTTGAAGGTTGCCGTGATTACCAGCCGCCACCGAATGGATCATAACACGACAATTCTTTGCGATGCGGCGTTTGCCTTTTGTTCCTGCGGCTAAAAGTAATACTCCTGCCGACATTACTTTGCCTAATCCGAGAGTGTGGATTTCGCTATCTTGGCGCACCACGCGCATAATGTCATACAGGGCGAACATATCATCTGCTGAGCCTCCATAAGTTGACAGATAAAATTCAATCGGGTGCCGTTCTTCGGGCTTTGGCGCCATCTTGTTCATTTCATTTAAATATAGCATTGCGTGAATAACTTCGGCGATCTTCTCTTCGCTTACATCACAGAACATGCCAATAATACGAAGGTCAGGTTCTGATTTTTCCGCAAGAGCTGCTGGATCGACCAAAACTATCCTCTGCTCCTCTACGGTAGCGCTGCTTATCTTATCAAGAAGTTTCTTTATCATCTTCGTCCTGGTTTAAAATTTGTAGCACAAAATGTCTATTATCTTCTAAATGCTTCATCGCTGATTTCCAATTGTCAAATTCAACAATGGGATCATAAAAATTAGGATGGAGGTTTAACATTTGTTTAATCGCGTTTTCCTTATAGTTTTTAATTTCCATATTAAAAGAGCGCCTCACATCTTTAATGTCTTTATCGCTCTCGTTTTGTTCTTTCATCTGACGAAGACGAGCAGTGTGAGAGCGATAGAAATTCTCCATAGACTTAGCCAACACGGCTAAACTAATTAGTTGTGAAACTTTTATTAAACCAATGCTAATTTTAATAGAGCGAAAGAAATAAAACGCTTTATGTGTAAAGTACCCAAACATAAAAACTAACAAGTATAACCACCAAGGGCCCATATATCCTCCAAAAAATTAACCACTGAAAATATTTTCAGTGGTTAATATATCATAAGTTTATGTCTTTGTCAAATTACTTTTTCATAAGCCGCTTCATGATACGTTCAGCTAGCTGGTCTACCATTTGCTCACGGCTGTTCTGGGCCTGAAGTTTCTCAGCTACACGCTTGGCAACTTCGTTTACAATCTCTTCAGAAGTGACACCAGGAATCCCAACACCGCTACCAGAGCGCTTGCCCTTGGAGCCCTTATAGCGCAGAGGCTCTTCATCCTCTCCAGCGCCTTCGCCTTCGGGGCCTACGATCGGCTTTTCCTTCTTGGGCGCGCCAAACTTACGTCCTGGCTCCGCGCTTGGAAAATCAGAGGCTTTCCTTTGCATACGAGGGGCGCGCTCTTCAAGCTCCTCCTCCTCTTCTTTAAGCTGGCCACTAGACGGTACCACATTAGCGATGTCGCTACGATCTGTTTTGCCTGCTCTAGTGCTGGCGCCATGGCCCTTGGGGTGACCAGCACCTTCGGCAAAACCTTTCTTGCCCTTATCCTTGGCCTTCTCTTCTTCCTCTTCGGACTGCTTCATCTTTTCGCGCTTCTTGCGGCGGGCCTCAGCTTCGCGCTCTTCCATCATAGGCTCTTCATCGTCCATTTCCATGCCTTCTTCGTCGCCCATATCATCCATACCCATCTCTTCATCACCGGGCTCTTCGGAAACATCTGCCTCCTCGCCTGTGACTTCTTCAATGGCGCGCTCAAGCGCAGACATAAAGTCGTCCATGGAAACCATCTCGCCGCCTTCTGCGGGGTCATCGGCCATGTCCATGTCCATTTCAACGTCTTCCTCTCCTCCCATTTCATCGGGTGGAGGCATATCTTCTTCCTCTCCGGGTGGCATATCGCGCAGACCGGGCTGTGCGCCATAGCCGCCCATTTCGCTAATCCTTTGCTGTCCAACAGGTCGCAAGTTTGCGAGCTTCATAAACTGGCGAATCTCGCCTTCTGATAGTAATTTCTTACGAGCCATTGTATAATCTCCTTGTTTAATGACATAAACTTCAAAAATAAATAGTAACGTGTTTCAATAACGGCCTCAAAATCGAAAACAACCTATCAAATTTAAAGACTTGAGTTTTTTTAACGCTTTAGTTTCTATTTGCTTTATTCTCGCAAATGATAAATGTTCACGCTCTGCTACCTGTCGCAAGGTCATTGGTCCATGCTCATAGACTGAAACTAGTGTGCAGTTATACTCTTCGGGGTAGTCTTGCCAGAGGCGACATTCTATCTCTTTGCATTGCTTCTTTTTCTTCATACATTTACGTGAACACTCGCGTAAGCCATCAATCTTTTTCATAGCTCTGGGTGCTCCTCTTCAATGAGGTCAAATATGTTCTCTATCTCTCCATCGTTCAATCCAAAATCTTTCATCTTCTGCTTTCCTTTGTCTCTCAACTGCTTTGATTTTGCTTTCTTCTTTTTATTCTGCGGCTTCATATCATCAATGTAGCTTTGTATGCGTTCATCTCCATCTAGATAGCCAGCGATGATGGCGCGAAAGAACTTTGACTGTGTGACACCATCATGTCGCAACTTTAAGATAAGTTTGGCGTGCTGGTGTGTGTTCTCAACAAACGCAACCTTCTTGTCCAAATAAGGATTGGCCACGTCTTCCGACATTACCAGTTCCTCGCATTGATATGTGTGCGACTTTCAGACAAGCCAGAGGTAGTCTGTGCTACAAATTGTGCCTTGGCCTGGAGTTCTTTTAAGTTTCTAGCACCAGTGTATGAGAAGCCAGAGCGAATACCTTTCTCTAAATCTTCAAGTATTAATTCAGCCGGCCCACGATGCGGAACGCGAGTAGCCACACCTTCAAAAGATGAATACTTTCCACGCCACTCTACTTGAGCCTCTTTAGAAGCCATTCCGCGATAAGTTTTCCATCGGGTGCCCTTCGCGTCCATAAGAATATCTCCAGGCGTCTCAGTGGTTCCTGCGAGCAAAGAACCGACCATAACTGCATCTGCCCCTGCTGCGAGTGCCTTGACCATATCGCCAGAGTTTTTGATGCCGCCATCTGCGATAATTTTAACGTCTCTGTCTGTCTTGGCGCACTCGATAATGGTTTGGAGCCCTGGTAGTCCATGACCCGTCTGAATGCGGGTGGAGCAAATGGAGCCTCCTCCGATATTACATCGTACACTATCTGCTCCCCAATCCGCAAGATCGTTGATACCCTGGAGCGTTGCAACGTTTCCAGCCATGATGTGATAGTCGTCACCAAATAGCTTTCTAAGTTGGTGCAGGGCCTCTTTCATCATGATGTGGTGCCCATGAGCAACATCCACACACAAGAAATCCACGCCGTAATCTACAAGGGCGCTAGCGCGCTCAAGGTAATCGCCAGAGATTCCAATTGCGGCGCCGATGATACGAGGAGAGTTAACCTTGTTGACCTCGCTCGTTTGTTTTTGAATAGTGTTGTAACGGTGAATAATCGCGCTAGCGCCGACTTTGCCCATTGCGCAGCCCATTGCCCCTTCAGAAATCGTATCCATGGGAGACGCAAAGATAGGCAGTTGAAGTGTGGCGCCCTTTCCTAAATCCGTGGATATGTCAATTTCTGAACGCGAGCGAATGTCAGAATACTGAGGTACCAACAGCACATCATCATAAGAATAAGTCTTATACATTAAGCTTTCCTCCGGTTATTATCAATAAAATTCACAATATCAGTCCTAAAGTACCAAGTTCTAGGATGCGGCATCTTGGGATCCCGTAGAATATGTATAGATTTTTCAAATCCTGTATTAACCAGTATGATGCTAGGCACCCCATTGAGATCAACAAGGTCGGATAATCCGGGATAGTCTTCAATGTTGAAAACAAAGAAGTGCACATTGCTGAATTGAGGTAGGCTTGAAATAAACTCGTAGTCCTCCTTTAACTCATGGCACAGTGGGCAGCTATTAGAGTATGCCTTTATAACACAAGTGTATTGTGTCGTTATGCTTTCTTTTATAATTCTCTTAATAGCTTCTGTTGAGATTCTCTCAATTCCCATTGTTTTCTCCTTTTTGTTCTTTATATTTAGCTACAATTTCTCGGGCTGTATTCCAACAATCAGGACAATATAGCCTGATTGTGTTTTCGTCGCGCACAATTACATTCCATGATGCAGCCATCTCTTTGCTGTTTTTATCAAAAGGCTTTAGGCAGGCCAAACACTCATCTGGCAATTGGTCAAACTGAGAAATTTTTTCGGCAAGTTTTTGTGAGTTTTTCTTACCTATTTTCTTATCCATGGCGCGGCGCTGCTTGCGATTCATCGGTTAATGGCCCCAAACACTTGCTGACTGCCGCTAGAGAATACTACGACCGCTGATGGAAATGGGGCGCTGTTCGCACTGTCGCCAAACTTTAGTCGGCCTTTGACAAAATATACTTCTGAAGCCTTCATCACATAGCTGTGCCAATACTTGGTGTCTGTTCGTGCCGGGATTAGCATAACCACCTTTGATTCTCCATCTCTAGAGGTATTATATCCCTTCTCAATCCACTTGTCAATACCTCTTCCATATGGAGGGTTAACAAAAGTTGTGTGGCCAGACCAATCTTTAGATAGTCCATCCTCCGCTTCCGTATAAAAGTTGGCACACTTCGTGTTGTGTATGCTGGCGCACGGATCTAAATTAAAGGGCCCGAAGCGCCAGTTAAGTTTATCAAAAAACTGTTGAGGGGTTGCCCAATCACCAGTCTTAGAGCTAAACATTGTTTTTTGTGTTTCCTTGTTCATTTATCCTCTCTTTATTTTGGAAATCCATTTTTGACCAATAAATTGGCCATGTTTACATAATCATCATTAATATCGAAAGAGATCCATTTTAGCCCTCTCTCTTCACAAACGCGCGCTTCACTACCTGTACCCGCAAAGGGAATGACAACCTTGGACTCTATTGTTGGGTTGATACACGCGTCTAGTAGTTTATTTGTAAGCTTGATTGGCTTTTGTGTCGGATGCTTAATGCCGTCCTCGATGTTGTTTGCCTTTGCTTGCTTGCTTGTATAAAGCTTGTTATTGCTCGGAGAATATACATATCTCTCCGCCATTCCAGAGCCGCCAGCCAAAGACGGAATCTTAATAACGTCTCGTGGAAGGGCGCCTTTTTCGTTTACAGTGTATGTTGTCTCAACATTCTTGCCTTTTGTATTGAACCTACCCTTTCCGGGTGGGCGCTTTCTCTTACCATCAGAATAACCTTTTACAAAACCGTCCGTGTAAGGTTCACGAACATCGTCTCTATTAAAAATTCGGTCCGACTTGTTTTTCCACGCGCACAAGATAGATTCATGGCTTCGCTGCCAAAAATGTAAGCTCGGCACTGTTTTGTTAGTATAGTGCCACGCTAACCAACGATGCGGCAAGTTCATGCGGACAGATAAGTGGGCCAAGATTTCACTGAAGCCGTATACGTATAGCGTACCCGAAGGCGATAAGATGCGTTCACACTCTGCAATCCACGTATCACACCAGTCTGCGTATTCCTTAATCGCTTGTTGTGTTTTGTTATTGCCAAAGTCTTTGCCGACATTGTACGGCGGATCTGCAATTATGCAATCTATTGAATCTGCTTCAATGTTCTTTAGACCCTCAACACAGTCTAATTTGTTGACTTCATTCCAGTTCATTTGTTACCAATTACCTTTTACTTCCTTTACAAAGGGCAGGTCGATCAAGCGATAAAACTTGTGCATGCCAGCTAGCATATAATCGTCGTTACCGCCTTTTTCTCCACCTTGCTGTCTGCTAAACAAGCCTGTGTTCTGGGCGCTCATGTATTTTATAAAGTCACTCTTCCCCATAAAGTATAGTCGTAGTTGAGAGAGTGCCCGATTCTTTGGGTGAGCTAATACTTTGCTAGGATCGTGGGACGGCGCTGGATTAACTCCGCAAAAAATAAATCTATCCCAATCTTTATCACAAGCGATATGATTGTATGTAAATTGATCTGGAACAATAAGTCTTTTGTCCAATTTCTTGTTAAGCGGAGAGTTTGCTAGAGAAAATTTAATTTCTGCCTTATGTCCGCCAATGATGCGATCGTGGCCCGGATTGGTTGGTGGCAAAACCTCAAACCCTTCCGCAAGAAACAGCTTCTCAACAAAAGCCTCACCAAGTACGCCTTTATTTTTTGTAGACATACCAACGTAATGTTTGAAATGTGTGTTGGACCAGTTAGATTGCTGTGCCTTGAGCATAAGCTCTTTTAGCTCGCCGTCTTTAAAAGCATTTTCAATATTCATTTATCTGTGCTCCCTAGGGCTCCTGTGCCCCTGTTGCTGATTGTTTTAGGGTAATCATATAGCGTCCCCTCTGTGTTTTCTTGCGGCTGAAAGTGTACAACCGGCATCATTACCAGTTGTGCGATCTTATCACCGTCTTGAATAACGCGCGTGTCGCGTCCAATGTTGTGGACATTGATGAAGACCTCTCCATCATAGCCCGAGTCAATCACGCAAGCGCCAACCACCAAGTTTAACTTAGCTGCCACGCTTGAACGATTCTTGACCTCAAGCATGTAGCCATGTGGCACGCCAAAGCGTAATCCAGTTGGCACGAGCATGCTCATATTGGGATGAACCGAAATAATCTCTTGTGGCTCAGTTGCCGAATAGAACACATCTAGTCCCGCGTCCGATGGGTTTGCACGCTGCGGGTTATGTGCGCTGTCACGCGTCTTGGTGTACTCAATAATCACTCTTCGTCTCCTGAAAACATATTGAAGTTCTCAACAACCTCGTCAATGTTTACCTTACCCTTGTAAAGACGGTATGCCTTTACAGCGGCTCGGATCTCGTCAGTATTAAGCCAGCCGTTTTCACGAAACTCAGAACGAAGCTCTCGCTTCTGCTCCTTGTAAGGCTCAATACACTCTTCAATCGCCGCCAACGAACGAATATATTCCTTGACATAGCGCTTTCTTTCTTCATTAGTTGAAGCCATTTTATCCCTCCTTGGATACTATATAAGTGTAACAAACTGAGATTTGTTTGTCAACGATTATTTAAAGCCAAATTGAACTTTTACCGCAATTTTCAACTCGGGCACCTTGAGCTTGTTTGCTAGCTTATGGCGCCTACACTCCTTGGCGTCAAGAAACCAATCAGCGTGACCCTTTTCGTGCACAATGTCTAAAAAGTAGTCCTCTTCGTGGCCGCAATTGCGGGCCATCATCTTATAGACCTTCTGGTTTAATCTCTCCACTTCTTTAGCGTCTACTTTAATCTCTTCTACTTTACCACGACACATCGAACTCACATCATGAATCATAACAGTTGCATTTGGGTCCATATAACGCATCCCGTCTATGCCAAAGCTAAATAGAATGGCCCCGCACGACATTGCTTTGCCTTGTACAATGGTAGCCACGGGAATGCGCGAGTGCTGGATGTCTGAGATCATTGACATCAGGCTATAAACTTGACCGCCATAGCTATCAATAATAATTGGAAGCACAGGTTGGCCTGTGTTTTGGGCGCGCGCCACATCCTTAGAAAAATCCTGCGCCGCCTTCTCATCAAACTTATTAACGCGAATAACCACGGGCAAGCTTTCGCTTCTAAACTTCACCTCTTTAAGCAGAGGGCTGGGTGTATAAATAATATTCATTTTTTATCCTAGTAGTCTGAATGTTTTACCTACAGCGTAGGTTGAAAAGCCCCAGTTCTCATCGTACTTTAAGCGAGCCATATATGGGCGGTTCAAGTGAATGCGATCTTTCTCGGGCTTAACTCCCCAACATCTGATCTTAGTTAATTCATTGTTAGAGTCAATTACCTCAACAATCCAATAGTTCTTTCCGTTCTTTGTTTTTCTCGGAACAATCTTGCGTGGGATAAACCAGCACACACACAGCTCTGGATCAAACTCAGAGATTGGTGGAATAAACTTCTCTTGTAGCCTTTGGACCGTAGCAGGAGGAATCACCAAGTTGAGTGGGAATACTCCGGTCAGTTCTGTTTTGAACTGGATAATCTCCTCTTCGCTAAAGTCACCCTCGGGTCGGTAAAGTTCCAAATTCTCAGAAAATCTCTTGGGATTTTTTGGACGGTCTACGATACAGGCAGACCAAAAGTGTTTTCTGCCGGTGAATCGATCATCAATAATGTCATCCAGGGCACCACCACGACACAACGCATCCAGAGACTTCTTGTTTAGCTTAGAGTACGTGATGTTCTCGTTGAACAACAACTCTTCCGCATTGTTGAGCGGTCGGTTCGCAAGAATCTGATCGATTGCTGCCATACCCAAACCCTTGATAGATGTAAGCGGCTGAATCATTGTCTTGCCATCGTCGCTGATCTCCCAGACTGTGCCTGACTTGTTGATGTGCAGGGGCGCAATCTTAAAGCCATACTTCTTGGCGATGTTGATTGCCTTCTCCTTTCTAGTCTCGGGCTCCTTATCGAGGAACGCAGCCATCCACTCCGCAGGGTAGTAGTTCAGCAACCACGCACACTGGAACGAGATGATGGAATAACTCACAGCATGCGACTTGTTGAAGCCGTAGCCTGAGAAGAACTCAAACTTATCCCACAGATCTTGTGCAGCGTCACGGGCTATACCCTTGTCAACACATCCTGCAATGAACTTCTTGTGAAGCCTGCCTTTCACGCTGTTCTTTCCGGTTCCCTTTTTCGTCAAAACCTTGCGTAGCATGTTGCCTTCGTCAAGAGTTAGACCACCTAGCTTGTGACCCAGCAGTGCGATTTGCTCCTGAAAGATTAGGAAGCCAAATGTCTCCTGTGTGATCTCGCAGGCTTCGTCTGAGAGGTATGCAATCTGATGTGGGTGCTCCTTGGCTTCCACGTAGTCAGCGTCAACACCAGCCGACAGCGGCCCAGGGCGGAAGATGGAAGTCACAGCAGACACATCAATGATGTTGCGTGGCTTGACCTTGGTACAGAACCCTTGTGCTCCCTGCTCTGTGAACTGGAAGACTCCAGCCCACTTGCCCTTGTGAAAGATGTTCTCGTATACCTCTTGGTTATCCAAGTCAATCCTGTCAGGGTGGAGGTTCTCATCGTAGTACTCTCGCACCTGTGCGAAGGTTGGGTTCTCAACGCCGTGATGTCGGCGAAGGATGTGCTCAATGGCGCCTTCCATCATCTTTAACGTAGACAAGCCCAGCAAATCAAACTTAATGAAGCCCATTGGCTCAAGGTGCCTGACGTTCTGTCCCTCTGCCCAAGGCGCCTGACGCACACCACCGGAGTTAATCAGCGGCATACTCTGGTCTAGGTTCTCTGCGATGACCACGCCACCAGCGTGACGGGAGCACGACCGCACCTGACCAACAAGACCTTCAACGTGAGCCTTGACTGCTGGATACTTGTTCAGGTAGGCGCGCAGTGACGGCGAGAACTCCATTGTCTCTTCCCACGTGGGCGCATAGATGCCAGCCTTGATGCCGTGCTTCTTCTTAGCCTCGGGCGTTGCCTCTCGGATCATCACAGATGTGACCGTGTTTGCCTCCGTGAATGGCACGTCATAGAACTTTGAGATATCCTTGATAAGAGATCGTAGCTGGAGTGTATTCCAGTTAGAGATTGGAGCAACGCAGTCGGCACCCCACATCTCCACCAGCTTCTCCTTCAATGCCATACTATCAGATATATCATAGTCAATATCAGGATAGTCTGTAGCATCGGAGCGCAGGAACCGAGAGAATAGTAGGCCGTGCCTGATAGGATCGACCTGTGTGATACCTAGCACGTAAGCCACCAGCGAACCAGCGGCAGAACCACGACCGGGACCAGCCAGCATCATTGTAGAAGCCACGTCAGCGATAGACTTCATTGTCAAGAAATACTTAGAGAAGCCTCGGTCATCAATAACATCTAGTTCGTGCTTAAGTCTTTGAATGTATTCTGGATTGCCTTGGAGCCCGCGTGCCTTCAATCCCTCAAGGGAGTACTGGACTAACGCCTGTGTCGCCGTGAAGCCGGCCGGCACCACGAAACTTGGCAAGCGCACAGTGTTGTCGGGGAAGAACTTTTCAATGCGGTCAAAGGCAATACGATGCGACTCTTCAATGCTGTCTAGGACAACTTGATCGTCGTATTTAAAACCACCTTCTGTCGCATACTTCTTATAGCTTGCCCACATCTCGTCGCCGTTCTTAGGATACAGCTCGTACCCCACCTCTTCAACACCCTCGGGCAGCTCCGACTTCATGTATTCGGGAAGACCACCCTTACCAAGCCAGCCAAGCCGAGTGTATAGTTCTCGATCTCGCCAAGCTTCTGGGTCGGGATAGTGACTATCGGCTGTGCTGACAAGCTTGACGTTATGCTTCTGTGCTGTCTGAATAATGTATTGATTTAGCTTATGTTGATCCTCCACGTTGTTCCATTGGATCTCGGCGTACCAACGATCACCAAAGATGTCTACCATCTTCTCAGTCGTTTCACTCATTGCATTAAGCACAGCCTCATCGCCTTCCTCTCGGTTCTCCCAGTAGTTGCCAGCGTAGACACCGCCGAGACAAGCAGACGCAGCAATAATACCTTCATTGTATTTCTTCAACAACTTGTAGTCAATGCGCGGGTAGCGATAGAAGTTCTCCGACTGATAGGACTCAGACACCAACTTGAACAGGTTATTCAGTCCAGTCTGGTTCTGCGCCAGGAGCACGAGGTGCCGACGACGGCGCAGGATGTCTTGTGTCTTCTTGCTGCTGCCCTCGTCTTCAACGGTGGCACCTGACTGCTCGTCCTTCTTGACGGAGCGGGCGCGCTTCTTGTCTTCCATTGCCTTCTCGTATTCCTCTCGCCACTCTTCGATCGAGGGGATGAAATACGCCTCACAACCATAGATAGGCTTAAAGTCCTTGCCTTCCTCCTGCATCTTCTTGGCGTGCAGAACCTGATACGCTAACCCGTTCATGTTTCCATGATCGGTGAGCGCTAATGCCTCTCCTCCGTTGTCATAACAAAAGTCCATATGCGCCTGGGGATACCCCAGCGCATCAAAAATAGAACCTGCTACACTATGAGCATGTAGGCCCACAAACTTGATCTTCGATGTCTTTCGACTCATTCTTCCTCCTTGAAATTTTAATCCAAATGGCCCACATAATGGGCACAGCAATAGGGTGAACACACAGCAACCAACTTAGCGGTGCGCCCGTAAGAAACCACGGGTTGACATTGTTGCCAAGCCATATAAATAGCAGCGGAAACATGACGTCTTCAATGATTTCCCAAATAATAAATATGACCACGAACGCCAATCCGTGTTCTTGCAGCAACTTTTTGAAATGAGACCACCTAAAGTGATGTAGCTTGTGCGTAAACCTGTGCCACAGACCTTTAAGTATCTTCATTCCCTTCCTCGACCCTATATGGTATTTTAGCGTGTTTGTGCGTCTTTGTCAATGGGTGTTTTGGTTTTTCTATAATATTTTTTGAGCCCAGGTAGGCACGGTAATTATCCCATTTGGATATATCGTAATACCAATCAGCGCTTTTTAGGATTTTGTTTTTCTCTGATACTTTCTTGAATATCTTGCTCAGAGGGAAGTGTCGGGCTGACCATCGCTCGTCGTATGGCAGCTTCTGCGTCGGGAAAGTTTGGCCGGGTAAACGGGGTAAATATTCCCGAGAGGTTGTCTGATTTATGTGATTTCGGCATGCTTTAAAGTCGTCTCCATTAAATGTGAATGCTATCGGTAAATTATCTTTAACTGTTTTATCGTCATAACAAAGAAAGAAGTTTGTGTCCCGCGATGCAATTTCTAAGCGATGTGTACGTAGCGATGGCAAGTCGTAAGCCGACATGGGGAACGAAACGTAATACTTTTCTGGCAACACCCATTTTGATATTTTTGCTGCGACCAACCATGCGCTGTATGCTCCATAAAGAATAGACCACCCGTATGAATCGCGCTTATCGCGATCCTTTGGGTGGATAGGGACGTAATAAATAGGTATTTCTTTGCGGTTTTCCGATGGAAATGTTGTTTTTGTATCATAATAAACTGGATCGTAGATCCATTCGCCTACGGTGTTTCTGATAATCGGTGCCAAATCATTGTTGGCGACAATCCAAATCGTCTGACAGCCTACCATTGCACATTCATAAACTGACTTCTGAATAGCGGTGAAGCCTGCATCCACAGGCATCATAACTTCTGGTAATTGTTGATTAAAATCAGTTTCTAGGCCGGCAACAGGGATGATACCAGCCATGTGAATGTGTTGTGGCATTACAGATGCCTTAAAAATCTATCGTAGGCGGCACAAGACGCCGCAAGATCCGCGAACAAAGATCTCTCCGATATTTTTGGAAGCGATACCCGATCGTGTTTTGATATAATCTCCATTGAATCTCTGCGTTTTGTTCGTCGGATAGGTGTTGTTCGAAATTTATAATGTTTGGGGTTTCCGTTGGTTGAGTAGCCATTCTGTCTTCCTTTCATTCCTCTCTTCTCCATCTCGGAGATCATTTTAAATCTAGCCATAGTTTCGCTGTAGTCAAACTCGGACAATTGATCTTGCGTAAGTGTTGACAATACACACGCATCTTTAACGGGAGAGTTGCCGCACATTCGATCTGATGAGTAGAACCAGATTTCCTTAACAAAATCATCACCCACCCACATGTAATCAATTTCGTGCTTGCCTCCGCTATTGAACGCAATCCAATCATAACATGTGTAGATTGGATTAGCAAGCTCTTTTTCTTTGACCAGCCCAGAAATATTGTCGTCACCAAAATAAAAGCAATTACTAAAGTTTAACGTACCTATCTTGGAGTATTCGTTGGAGCATATCAAATGCTTTCCATCAAATCTCATAGACGCACAGAGATTTGCAAGTGGAACTTTGCCATCAAGATTGAGCAGAAACATCAGGCGCTCCCATAGAAGTTCTGCTCGGAGACCCACAACTTTAACGCCATTAGTTCTAGTAAGTTCTATCTGACCTGCGCTAGTAAGTTTAACGCACCCTAAGTTCGTATTCGGCTCAAGGAAGTCAAATCGAAAAGGCTGACGGGGTTGAGAAAAAAAGATGGGTAGATTATTATTAAAGGCGAATAATATCGCCTTTAAATCACTACCAATAACTATGTCGTCGTACTCAAATATCAATCGCCCTTCACTTCTTCAAGGAGCTTAACGATGTCCAAACCAGCGCAATCAATCTTATTCTTGCTTACATGATAGTGGCTAATGAAACCAGAGAAGGCGCCGTACTTTACATCTTGCTCGTATTTTGTAGATGTAGTGCCGAACTGACTTACCGGGGCTTCCAACGGGACGTCTGCCGCCTTGTGGACTGCCTTCCAAAGTGCTTTTAACGCTTCGATTTGGATTGGATAGAAGTCCATGTGCTCTTTAAGCTTGCTACCATGAACCCAGGCATCATCAACTATTGGCCTATACCCAAAACCGTTCTTTTCATACCAACTCTGATATTTGGTATAGTATGCATTTGAAATCTCAACTCCAACTGACGCGCGGTTAACCCTTTCGGAGCCTGCGTGCCATGCGCCGTGCTGCATATCAAGTGTCTGGTAAATTGTGCCATCATTATCAATAAGAAAGTGAACAGAGGCGCCTCTTTTATCTAAGACCCTTTGACAAGAGGTAGAAGATAAGCACACATCCCAATGATTAACAAACAAGCGAATGTTTCGTTTTGGGCGTCCGGAATAGCTATAATAATTTCCAGCCGGTGTTTCAAGACCTCCACGCTCAGACCACAACACCACCTTGTCCCACTCAATAGCTGTAAAATTACCTTGGTAGACAATGTAGTTTGAATAATGACAACTCTCAGGCTTATGATCGTCAATATCTGCTTGGCGCTCAGTCCATAGGCGCCTAAAAGTTGCAGGCCCACATAGTCCGTCAGCCGATAGTCCGTTTTCCTTCTGCCACTTTTTAATTGCTCTAACTAATTTATCATCATAGTACTTCTCACCAAACCAAGTTGGATCCCATCCAAGTTTGGCGGCTGATGATTCATTATAAAAGTTTTTGTCGATTGCCATGGAGCATACTCCTATTATTTAATAATTCCCACAACATAATTATCTAGAATAATGTTTATTTTACTATTATTTATAGTTATTTCTTCAATCATAGACTTGTCTACAATCACAGATGCTCCATTTCCGCACATCACCAATTGATCTTTGAATCTAACATCCGAAGCATAAGCAACTACTTTCGCTATTATGTGCCTCTCTTCTGTCGGCTTATAGTCTTCAGGCAGTACAATACTGCTATTTGACTGGGACTTAGGTTTTGGCAAATCAATTTGAATATATCTGTTAACTGGCTTAAACATTGCCCACCTCTTGTTCTAAAATCTTTTGCTGTCTCTGATATAAAGTCTCGCTTAGAAAAACCTCTTCGCGACTTTTGCACTTTTTACAATACATGCTCACATTAACGTGGCCACCCACCATCGCACGAATATTGCCTGTGGGGGCCCAATAGCATTCACCGCCGTCTTTTCGGCAGCGACGTTGGAGAGTCTTATTCTCCATTAAATGATTAAAATTCACTTCTCACCTCAAATTGTACAACTATCATTTGTGCAGAACTTAGTTCCGCTTCCGCCCTGATTGCTATCGAAGCGCTGGATGGGGGCAATATTTTTGACCAGCTTTTCGTATGCTTCCTTAGTAATAGGCTCATAGGGCGCCTGCACATAGCCCGTCTCCTCATACTTGAGGAACGACACGGCTTTTAATCTTGTCTCATACATTTCTAATGCATCCTTAAGCTGGCTGGCCTCTTCCGGCTTAAACGTCACTGTAATAGACACCGAGTTGTCGGCCCAGTAGTGCTGGTATTGTGCTGCCATCTCCAGTTGTTCCCACATCGAGACAGATCTCTTTCCTTTTTGGAAATAAGGCTCATGGACAGGAAACTCAACACACACGGTATTAGGTGAGTATTCATCATCTTCCATATTATAACCTGCTTCCGACAAAGTTTTAAGCAATTCTGAATCTTTTGAAAACCTTATCCGTCTAATATAGTACTCATCTTCTGGGAAATGAATACCGGGCGTAGAGCCATTGAGTAGTGACACCGTTCCGCTTGGCTTGATGCTCGTCATGCGGATAGATTTGGGGATACACAACCAATTAGAATATTCCTGGTCTAGCTCTTGCACGTGCTCATATGCTTTATCGCACCAGTTGAGCATTTCGCGCTTGCCGTGCTTGTTAAATGCCTGCACAACGCCCGATTGAGAAAGACCGATGCGCCGGTTCTTGAGCATTTTTGCGTTAGTCTCGGGCCAGTGCGTATTAGAAAGCGTGATGGTCTTGCCATATAGATACGCGATCTTTAACGTTCTTACATAATCTTCATAGTCATCGTGCTTTGCTGGGAATGTCTCCACAAGGCAGCACAACTCCGCATCTTCAAGCTGTTGTTCAACGCAGGGATTAAAGCCGGCCACGTTGATATCATCAAAGCGGGGGCCATCTTTAAAGCGCCCACGTGTGCGAGCGTTGTCTAGCCAAATATACCCTGGCTCCCCATTCTTCTGTGACTGTTCTGCGTGCCAAGTATAATCCATACCCACCACCGCATTGAAGGAGTTGTTGGAACCCCACCGGTGATGGTAAAGCTTTTCTTGATCGTTTTTCATCTCAAGATACTGGCGATCATCGTGGGCGCCCATTGCTAGCGCAGCGGAACGACGAACATTGCCAGCAACCACGCAGCGCCCAATTAGATTCTCTGTGTCCACGATGTCTACAGATGTGATTGGCTCTCCGATCTTTGCCGTGTATAATTCCTTAAGGTTGTCATGCAGCTCAATCAGAGGCCCAGCACCAGAGGACGTCCCGCCGAAGCCACGAATAGGTGCGCCTTCTGGACGAATTGCCGAATAATCGAATTTAGGAACACGGGAACCAAAGAAAAATCCGTCAAGGAGAGTGTGTACAGAATCGACCCAGCCTTCGCGCGAGTCATCAATAACCAGGGTGTCATTGGTGTATTGAGGCTCTTTGATTGTGACCGTGTTCTCACCCTCGGTATCAAAGCCTACACCAATACCGACCATCAAAGCGTCCATCATCCATGCAAATAGATAACCGCCCTTTGTTGCAAGGTCGCGAGTTGAACGGAAAGCGCAGTTAAATAGGCCGGCGGCTGTGCGCTCTTCAATAAACTTGGTGCCCATCATCCACAGGCCGCGGCCAGGGGGAGTCCACTTAAGATTAAACAATCGATCATAGGCCTCTTTAGCGGTGCGTTGCGCTTTGTTGTCGTTCCACTCAAGGCCTAAAAGAAAAACGTGTTGTTTTTGCATATTGAACATGCCCTCAATAACACGACGACATGTCTGCCACCACTCCTCGGTGCCAGTGGCATCTGCATCAAATTCATTTAAACGCCTAGCATACGTGCGCTTGAATGTCACATACCCTAACGGACCCCAGGGCACTTGGGCGTCTTTATAAGGCTCGATAAATGTATCTGATAATCTAAATCTGCGAATATTCTCCAGTGTTCTCATTTGCGTTTTCCTCTTAGTTTTGTATATTTAGCTGACAGTAACTGCTTCTGTGCTGTCGGATTCAGAGCCACAGGCGCAGTGACAACCTGGGTCTGACCTTGAGTGTTAGTGGCCGGTGGTTTTGGCAATATCTTAATGTTTACATTAGACGTGTCCATAAATATTGGATAGACCATACCATCAGGTCCGTTTCTATTCTTGGCAATAAAAATCTTGCCTTGATTGTTCTGTTTGTCCTCAATTGTGCGAGAGACAGAAAAGATAAAATCGGCCACAAAGCACTTGTTGAATGCTTCTGAAATCTGCTCCATCGTGATTACTTCTGCACTGAGCCCAGAGCGATTTGTTTGTGATGCTGTCCAAATGGGGCATTGAAACTCCGTAGATAGTGCGCGTAGCTCTTCATAAATAGACTCTAATTCGTTTCGCTTCTCTTTTCTGACGAGCACAGGCTTAAGAAGATCAGCATAGTCTACTATAATCAATCCCGGCTTTATTCCGCGCTTCACAAGGCGCGATAGGTGTGCTCGGATTGTATTGGTAGACGCTGATTTAGTCGGGTATTCCTTGATAATCAGATTGCCTTCAAAGTCTTTGATCTCTTCATAGATTTCTTGCTTAAAATTTTTGATATCTGAAAGCGGGTAGCCGGTAATGCAGCTGTCATACCGATTTGCGATTACTGTGTCCTGTAGCTCTAATGTATATTGAACCACAGTCTTGCCCTCACGCAGTGCGGCGGCCCCTAGGTGAACAAGCACCATACTCTTGCCCGCGCCAGTTGGAGCAATCACAACCCCCAACTCACTCTTGCCTAGGCCACCGCCTACAATCGCATCAATGTCTTTCCATCCAGTAGTGATCGGGTTTCTGTGCTTTGGCATAAACCGCTCCTCAAAGTCCGCCATGTAATCATAGCCAAAATTGTTCTCCGATCCAAGCTTAAGTGAGTCGTTGATAACCTTAGATATTTCGTCAAAAGAACACGTCTGAAGTAACCCAACGGACTTCATCATCGCCTCTTTAAGGTTTTGCTTGCGGCAGAAGTCTAATGATGTTTCTTTAATATAATCATTCTCTGCCAATTCTCGGGTGTGAATCCGTGCAAAGTACTCACGTACTTGTTTTTGAGTTACTTCGTCTTCTGACTCCAACTCAGTGCGAACCATGGCCATCATTGCTTCAACTGATGGATGCGTATTGTATTTGTTACGATATGCAACAATTTTACGCAGAAAGACTTGAAGATATTCAAGTTCTAAAAAATTAATGTCCAGCACCTCTGTGATTTGATCCGCGAACGGTCTATCCTCAAAGATTAGCTGAACAAGTCCTTCTTGGAAGGTCTTTCCATACCTTCCGAAGCTTGCTTTTTCTGCTATCATTAATACCCTCTGTGCTGTCTTGTAATTATAACCGATCCGACCCGAATGTCAAGGTAGATTCAAATTTTATTCACTTGCGTTGTCAACGCATTCGTAGTTGATCTTGTTTAACTGTGACTTAAGATCATCCCAATTTAACTCACCAAATCCGTCTTCACGCATCATACGAATTAGCTCTGTCCTGTTGAAATCACACTCAAAATTCTCCACCGCCTCTTGAGTAAATTGCTTTGCTTGGACAGACATCTGGGGCGCGTAAAGTTGCATCATTTTGTAGTTGTGTTCTACTAGCTTTTTGTTCTCGATGACGTTGTTGTAAAATTGCACGCGCGATCCTTTTGTGCTCTTGACACAAAAGTCAAGGACCTCTGGGATAGTGCAGTCTCTATCCTCGCTCAAGAATGGTAGGCGCTTTTGGATCGTCTTTAGTCCGGCGCCCTTAATTCCTGGGAGATTGTCCGATGCATCGCCGGCCATTGCGCGCGCTAACGCCATGTTACGAGGATGAACCCCGATAGTCTCTACGATACGATTAGCGTTCAGCATCTCATTCACAGTAGGGCGCCACAAGACTGTCTCATCGTCGCACAATTGCATGAAGTCCCTATCATTTGATACAATAATCTTCTGCCAACCCTTGTAGTGCTCCATCTGGGTCACGTAAGAGATGACATCATCGGCCTCGATCTGTGCAATCAGCACTTGAATGATCGGCATCTCGTTCATGTACTCAATGATGCGCTTCTGCTGCCACATCTTGTTGGCTAGCTCCTCGTCTTCCGTCAGGTTGCGGATGGCGCGGTTAAGGCGAATGGGCTTTCTGCCTGCCTTGTAGTTCTTGTCCATGGTCTTGCGCTTG
>Ga0080013_1001982_pt1 | contig 25456 bp, 20 predicted proteins | sample ETNvirenome_6_85_FD_69236 | JGI IMG/M metagenome (GOLD analysis project Ga0080013, IMG submission 69236) | Marine viral communities from the Pacific Ocean - ETNP_6_85 (SPADES assembly) (version 2) | ecosystem: Environmental > Aquatic > Marine > Oceanic | place: Pacific Ocean | collected 2013-06-19
TTGAATTGTATATCCAGCGGCGAGGTCGAGTTGACTTGCCCCGAAGTCGTTGCCGGAGTCGCCGATGTTGACCAAGCGATTGTTACCCATGTCGATGCCGTAGTCGTTGGCTTGGTCGGAGAGAGTTGCCAGCGTAATCTGGTAGTTGGTTCCCGCCGTCGATAGGTCTTCAATATAAATCCCGTGCTGGTTGGTTGGGGTACTTGAACCGTCCTTAATCAGGAGGGCAGAAGCATCTACCAGCGTTACATTGGCGCCCTCTTTCACAGGCTGTAATCGCATAGCCGTCGCTTTATCGACTGTGAGCGTAGCAGTGTCACTGGCTATCGTAGGAGCTAAGTAATCATGCCAAGGAACCAAACTGGTAACTTGAGTTGCTCCCGTGTAATTGATGGTCCGTCCAATGCTCAACATACCTGTCCAGATGTTCGCAGTGCCCGACGGGATCGTGATTGTGGGGAAGTAATTAAAAAGAGCGATGCCAGTCCCGACTGCGGTAGTAGTCGTGTCGTAAAGCGAGATAAAACCGTTAGAGCCTACAGACGTACCCGTACCTATCATGAACAGATCGGAGAGAGTGTTGTCCGCACCTGCATACCAACTCTTACCGCTCGGGATTGACCACCTAACCTGCGGGTCACCCGGCGAAGTAAAGCCTCCCACTGAGATGTCTACAATTGCGTGAGCAGCAATAGCTGAGTTCGATGAGTTCTTGACAAGCAGGGTTTCGTTGGTAGTACCCGCTGCTTGGTCAAGGCTGACCACAAAGCTGCCAGGAGCCAGGTCAAGGTCACCGGAAGAGGTGCTGATGGTCTGCGCCCCAGTGAATGTCAGGTCACCATCGAGGGTCAGCGTGGAGCCGTCGAACGTGAGGTTGGCCTCCGCCGTGATCGCGCTCGCGCCGGTGCCAGTCAGGACAGCATTGTCGGCCAGGGTCGACACGCCAGTGCCGCCGTATGCGACGCCGACGTCCGTTCCCTGCCATGTGCCAGCGGCGATAGTTCCTGAGTTGGTGATACCTCCTGAGAAGGTAGTCGCTTGAGCAAATGTAACCCCGCCACCATCAGCTATCGTCATGGCTAGGTCGCCGTCTGTGTAATCTATAGTGGCTGTTTCTAAGCTACCGCTAACGATATTCAGGCCAGTGGAATCTATCTTTACTCTTTCAGCATTGTCCGCATCAAAGTGGATTTCGTTAGCTGTCTCAAAGTCTATGAGGGTCTGAGCGTCCTCGCCAATCTTTATGTCAGTGGCTAGCAGTGACGTGACATTTGTTTGTGCGGCGGCAAGGCTTACCACTCCTGCGTTAGTCATGGTAGCGTCACCTGACAATGCGGCAGGCGTAAAGCCTGTGCCGTCACCTATCAAAATCTGAGTAGTAGCTAACGCCACTTCGGACAATACGCCAGAACTGTTAGCGTCCCTTCCTAAAATAGAATTAGCGGCTATGTTCTGGATATGAGCGAAATCTATAGAAGCGGCGGCGTAATGCTCACTGTCAATGGCATCGTCAGCTACCTTGGCGCCTGTTATTACATCAGCGGCTAGGTGTGCAGTATCAATAGAACCATCCGTGTAATGCTCACTGTCAATCGCATCATCTGCTATCTTGGCCCCAGTAATAGCATCACCGGCTATATAGCTAGTGGCTATAGCGGTGCCGTTCCAAGTGCCAGCGGCGATAGTTCCTGTATTGGCGATGCCTGCTGAGAAGGTAGTTGCTTTGGCTATGGTGATAGCTTCAGAACCATTAGTCGTGACGAATGTTATGTAGGCATTGTCTGCCTCTTCGATGATAAGAGCGCTAGCTTGGTTGTCTGGTATCTTGATTGAGTTCTCACCAGCATTGGTGAACTGCAACGCTCCATCAGCGCCACCAGACAGAACCAAGTCACCTGCTATATCGGCAGATGATGAGAGGTCTAAGGTTGCCGCGTCTAGCTCTCCCGATAAGGTGATGTCAGTTGCCCCTGTAATGGCTCCGTTAAGAACTACCGCGCCGTTAATATCTACCGTGGTGTCGGACTCTATAGTCAGGACACCATCAGCAGACTGGTGAATGAAGGTGCCAGCATCACCGAACTGAATCTTCATCGTGGAGTTCAGCAAAATGCCAGCATCCGCTACATGCGTGAGCGTTACATCCTGGTCATCGCCAAGGTTGATGACCGCGCCGTCCGCTAGGAATAAGTCTGAGAACTCTAGTGAGGCTGTGCCTAGATAAGCGCCATCAGAAGCATCTGGCGCGAACCCTGTGGTGGCAGTAACAACAGTGCCCTGAACTGTCCCAGTAGAGGTAATGTTGCCTGAACCAATAGTTCCTAGCCCACTGACATTCCCGCTTGTGTCGAATGTATAGTTCCCATCCGAAAGAGTGCCCGTCAGCGTGATGTTGGTGATGCCCGTGAGCGCGCCATTGAACGCCACCGCGCCGTTGATGTCTATCGTGGTGGCCGCTATCTGTATCTCAGTGTCAGCGACAAGGTCCAGTTGACCATCGGCTGACGAGTAGATGTAGATAGCGGTGTCGTAGAAGCTGATGCGCTCAGTGCTGTTCATCAGGATGTCGTCAGAGAACTTGAAGTAGTCCTCGTCTTCCATCCAGGTGATAACGCCATCGGCAGTGTTGGCGTCGAATGTGAGGGTGATGTCCGCGTCTCCCCCAGACCCTATCGTCAGGGCATCCACGTTCATGTCAAAGGACATGGCCGCAGCGTCGCTGGATGTGATGGTCCAGACCGGGGTCAGCGTGCCTGCCTTCATAACGTCGAATTCAATTTGCCCGTCTTCAGTTGTGGTGGTGACATCCTTCGCGACCACCGTCATCCGAGCGAACTCGTCTAGATTCCCAGCGGAATCGTGCATCTTGAATGACAGGTAGATCTCGTCGTTGTCTGCCTTTGTGGAGTTAGCCCCGCTGAAGACCGCAACCTGATTGGCTGCGCTATTGGTCAGGTTGGTGAACGTGGCCGCAGGCGTGGTGGCTCCCGTGTTGTTGCGGACATCCACCTCCTTGAACGAGACCTGGTCGTCCCAGCGGATATACCGCACCGAGTTGCCCTCGGTGATCTCAACGTCGTAGCGGTCCTGGTCAGCCTCGTTGAAGTACCATAGCCCGTCCGAGTCAGTGGTGGTGGTTGCCTCTGTGGTGGCTGTGCCAGTCTCGAGCAGCTTGACGGTGGCGCCGCTCACGGCATCGCCATCGTCTTGGAACACATACCCTCTAAAGTTTACTGTCATGCTCTACTCCCAGGAGTGGTCATGGTATCTGAGCGCCTCGCTAACAAGCCAGTCAGCATCTTGGATAAGCTTATCGTAATCTAAAAATATAAGATTGACCCCGTTCCCCGCAAGCTGCGCCCTGGCTAGGATATCGCGGCCCCGGGTTTCCAAGCCGCTGTGATGATTGTAGAAGCTCTCTTGAACCTGCATGGCGAGATCGGGCGGATTAAAAAATAAAAAATCCACCTCTACATCTGATTCCAGCCTGCGCCCCTGAGAGCTGGCTCGGTACGAGAAGTCCCTGCCTGGCTGCTTGCCTGCTCGCGTCAGGGCGTCGAACGCAACGTACTCTCCCTCGGTGCCGGGCCAATCGTCAGGAGCCAGGGATTCGCGAGTGGTCATCAGCCCTCCAGGATCACAGCCCAGCAGACCTTGTCGCCGTTGGTGGCGGCATCCACATATACGCTGGAGAATGCTATGGAGCCGCCAGCGTCCGCGAAGTCGATCTCGATCTCGTTGCCAGCGGACAGCTCGTACCCGTTGGTTGTGGAGACATCGCTGACTCCAATATAGGCAATCCCTGAATTGGCCGCAAGGGCCTTGGCCTTGAGCCATAGGACGCGGTTCGCCACGTTGGCCAGTTGCTGCTCCGTCCCCGAGGTGGACACGGTTGTCGTGCCTGCGTCGAAGATCACGGCTCCACCATGCTGATCGTAGCCATGCCCCGCTCGTCGTGTCCGCTATACTCCAGGCCCGTGGCGGAAACGACATCCACATAGAAGTTTCTGGTTCCGCCAGAATCGTCCCTGAACGTGAACTCGTTTAGCGTGGTGTTCTCAATCGCCGTCAGCAGGGCGGACCGCAGTTCCTGGGGGGTTTTCCCTTTGTATTCCTTGTTCAGGTCCACGTTCACCTGATGGCCCCACTTGGCAGGCAGCTTCTTGCGCCATTCGAGCGTCAGGCTTATAACGTCAGGGGTCTTCTTTTTGTAGTTGGCCGTGGTGATGGTGGTGGTCCTGACCAGATTGAGCTTAAACTTGATCGCCCTGAAGGCGGTGCCAGCGGAGGAGCCGAACGTGTAGGTGTCGATCCCTGCGGTGGCTCCGATGCTCGTCGAGGTGACCACCGATGCCTCGGTGTAGGATTCGGAGTAATCCGTGGCATACGACACGGTCACCCTCTCGGTGGAGCTGACATCCTGCACCTCGGTCTTGAGTCTCAGAGCCAGCTTATCCACCTCGGACTGGCCTGCGTTGAACCAGGGCGTTTCATGCACCCCGGACTCGGCGTACTCAAACTCGGTCACCCTCGAGGGGTTGATGATATCCACGGGCAGCTTCATGTAGTACACATAATCGTCGTACCCGAACCAGAGCCTGTAGTTCTCGTTGACATTGCTATAGGCGTTGGACACATGCATGGCGTCGATCCTTCGGCCTGCCGTGTCGGCCACCCATTTGGCCTCCCAGCCCAGCTCGTTGTATCCGAGGATGCTGCTGTAGCCCGTGCCGGGGTCTATGACCGTGGAGCCGAGGCCGCCAACGCCCGTGGCCGCTGACCACTGGTATGGGATGCTGTCGGAAGAAGTGATGTTCGGAGCCGTGGTCGCGTCCACCCCTACCAGCAGCTCATTGTGCGTGCCCTCGGCCAGCATGATGGTGCCCCGGTTTGACTCGGGCAATCCATCGTCCCTATCAGGACCTACAACGGTCAGCACAGCGGCGTTAGCTCCGTTGACATACCTATACAGCCCGAGGCCGCTGGGGAAGTAGATCGAGTCGCGCCACCGCCCGGCGCCTTTGCCAGCGTGGGGGTGGAACGGAAACTCCACTTCGGTTTTAACGAACCTTGCGTTCGCGGCGTCATGGGCATACAGCCCCTGCTTGGTCGAGACATAGAGGATCGGCTCCCCGCCTGCGTCCCGCGCCACGAACATCCCCGTGCAGTACCCGGCAGGCAGCGGTAGCTGCGCTTCATCGACCTCGGTCCCCAGGGTGAAGGAGTACCAGAGCTGGCCAGCATTGGAGATGCCCCATAAACGGTCATCCCACTGGGCCAGGTACTTGGTGTCTTTGGCGTCATGCGCCCAGTCGGTGTTATTGCTGCCGTCATAGCTGGGCACGGTAGCGTAGCTGTAGCCGCTGCCGCCGCTGTCATAGTGAGCCAGCACCAGGTAGTTCGTGCCGTCGCTCTTGGTGAAATTCAGCGCATCGGTGACCTGATCAGGGACAGTGAAGCTGTCGCTGGCGTGCGCCCCTATGGTTGCGTCTTCGGATCTGCCGTCCCACCAGTAGTTGCTGGCGTTGTTGTAGACATATATCAGCGGGTTTTCTGACACGGAGCCATTCCACACCGCATAGATCAGGTCGTTGAATTCGATGATCGCAGCTATGCCTGTGCCTGCCCCTGCCGTGACCAGGCCGTGCGCTATCGTGTCGGTCTGGTTCGCAAGGTTGCCCAGGACGAGGTGGTTCTTGTATCTGAGTTGGCAGTCAGACCACCATGCCCGGTTAACGTCCCCGCCGGACTCCATGCGGTCTATGCCCACGCCGCCGCGCCAGTCAGACCAGGCAATGATCGAGGTGCGCGTCTGGCTGTCTTTGCTTGTGTCCCCGATGACCACTTTGGAGGGGTAGATGGAGGCGAGGACGCTCTGGACAGGGCGCGTCGTGGGGTAAAAGACCCCGTTGAGGCTTATCTCATTGAGATCTGTGACGGTGGCGGCCATTACTCGACCAGCCGTATGTCAGTCAGCAAGGGGAAGCCCCTCCGCGCAGAGGATGACATGCCCATCCAGAACCCCGCCATATTATTTTTATTATCTGGGTCAGTTGTCGGTCCGCCGGAGGCAGAGGCGAATGCGAGGGCCGTGGCCCTGGCGATCACATACTGCTCGTCTATCTCAGAGGTGGCTGAGTCAGTTGTCAGCAGGGCAGGCTTGTCCCCGCCCACCAACTTGAGCAAACTGTACCTGGCTGCGCCGTGGGCGTAGTTGTCGAAGACGATGTCCTTGGCCTCTTTGTCGATCCGCCACAGATTCCTGGGCATCTTCACCCACTGGGCCGAGTCGTTCTTGACCACGCTGATATCGTCCAGCCACACCGTGCAGGCGCCTATAGCTGAATCATACTCCAGGCCCACAGATATGATCGCCGTGTCGCTCCGGGGGTTGGCCAGGGCCACCCGACAGAACGTCCAGGTGTCTGCGCTGAGAGCCGGGACATCCAGGGTCTCCAGGGGAGACGCGCAGCTCGCGGTGTTGTCGAGGAGAATCTTCAGATTCCCTGACGATGTGGCCAGGGTGCTTCTGGCCCAGAACTCGATATAGTCATAGGCCGAGATGTCTTTGGGGGCTATGGAATCGGTGGCGACATCTCCGGCGCTGGCCCCGGCGGCGATCACGAACCTGTTGCTGGCCGTGCCCTGCTTTTTGATCTTGGTGTCAGCGGTGACCGTGATATCCGAGTCAACCGTCTCGTCCATTGCGGAGTTCAGCGACAGCAACCGGGTGAAGTCCACGGTTGAGCGGTAGTAGATATTCTGGATCATCGACAGCCCGGAGGGGATGTCGAACCGCTGGGTCAAGCCATCGGTGTGCAGGTCCAGCTTCTCGACAGGATCGTAAGCCTGGCCCGTGGCGTCGATGACGGCCTGATTGATCAGGTCGTCGATCCGGGCCGGGGAGTAGATATCGTCCCACAGCTCATAGGTGTCGCTGGCCACCGACGCATTGGTGAAGGCGGGAGACACCGTCAGAGTTGTGGTGGAGCTAACGTAATCCGATACCCTGGAAGCCTCCACGGTGGAGGCGGAGGCGTCGTTGAAGACCACCCATTTGCCATTGTGGTTGTCGTCGCCGCCTCTAAGGGTGTTATCGACAATCGTGGTGGTCGAGCCAGTGCCACTGGCAGACGATACATAGACGGCGCCGAGGTTATAGCCGATGCTCTGGCGCAATTGCGCCCTGGTGCGCCCCTGGACTACAGCCATAATCGCGCCTCGCTAGTATCTCTTGGACCTTACCTTCTTGCCGCTGCGTTTGGCGTAGGATTTGGCGGCCTTCTTGCCAGCCTTGCTATACGGAAACTTTTTCCTTCCCACCCTCGGCATTGCTTTTCTCCTCTAGCTCGGCAATCTTGGCATCACGCTCGGAGATGACCCTGGACAAGGTGGCGAGCTGAAGCTCCAGGTTGGTGATCTGGTTCACCTTCTGTTGCAAGGCCATCCGTATGTCCTGTTCCGTGATCTGTATCTCGGTGGCGTTGTTGTTGGTCATAGTAAATCCTCCTACCGTAGACCATCGTAATAGATTTTATTGTTGGAGCTATTCTTGCGCTTGGCCGAGCTGACCCTGATCTGCTCGAGGATCTTGCCGATCTCCTTGCGCTGGCCTGGAGTCGGAGCCGGCTTGGAGTGCTTCATTCTTACGTCGATGAGCCAACTTTCAAAAGCATTGCCAACCATCTCTTCGATGTGGGCAATGGATGTCTCATCATCGACAAGCACCCGGAACTGATGCCTACGGCCCGTGACCTCGTCATGGACCTTGAACTGGTACTCATAGATCTTCTCGCCAGTTTCGGCATTGCGCCCCACCTGGGCGACCCCGGTGTGGGTCACCCCAGGCGGGGTCCATAGTTCCGTTTCCTTGGGGCTGGCTACCATTAGTACAGGTTCATAAGCATGACTGTGTGGTACTCGTTGTCCACACCAGCCTTGCCGTGCACCCTCGCAACCGCAGGGGTCGTATCTGCGCCAACCGCCAGGAACTGGCCCGCGTGGTTTGAGCTTGCGCCAATCAGGGTGCCCATAGCAGGCGTTCCGTCCATGGCAACGGTGGCTATGCCAGCCACCTGCACCCAGCCGAAGTAGTCAGCCGTCATGCTCATGCAGGTAACCCCGACAAACCTACCAGCAACAGCGGCGGGGGCGACGACGACATCCTTGTAGGGACTCTTAATCAACCCTGCCGTCTCTGTGCCGTTGGTGATTGCCGTAACTAACCCGTCTGGCTCATCGAGCGTGGCGGTCAACGCGCCTGCTGAAGCAACATAAGCGTGCTCTTTTATCTTGTACATCTCATGCGGGTTGGCAGAGCTTCCCAGGATGGGTACGTTGATGAACAGATACCCCTCCGCATAGAGGTTCTTCGCGGCTGCGGTGGCGCCAAGCGTCACTGCAACTGTAGTTGAGCCAGCAGCGGTGGTCGCAACGGCGAGGTCTTCATCGTGGTTTCCGGCAGGGGCTTCGCTCGCAACGAGCAACCCTTCAGTTATCGCAGTGCCGCCAACCTCAACATAGCGGAACTTCCTGCCGTCCACAAACTGCATCTCCGTCCCCAGCTTGTGGCGCTGGGAAGATGTCTGCTGCTTCTCCCATCCGTAACTACCGCTTATCGTTGTGGGGAATGCCATTTTAGCCTCCTAGCTTACTGTTACAGGTTTCTTATGCACCCTGCGACCAACCGATATAATAATCCAAGCAGCCTCGGTCAATCTTTACAGCTACTCAGATACTTGGTGCGTCTTCATGTGAACACGTAGCCTGGATAGCGCCCCCGCCTTGGTCAATGCCGTCACTGGATCGCCACATTTCTGGCAGACCACCGATTCTACCTCGATATCCACCTTGCCTTCCTCCGCAATCGGCTCGACGTGGGCATTCCGAATGCTACACCACCTGCATTCGCAGGTTTCTCCGGGCAGGTATGGGAGCATGCCCAACCTAGCCTTCTTGAGAACATAGTCGGGGTTCCCCGGAACCCCCTTTAGGGGGGTTCCTACGGGAGACGACACATTGCCTTCGTTATCCAGCCCCGGAGCATGGCGGTATAGGGTGGCCTTGGGTTGCCATTCATCGATGTACTCCCAAGTGTACCCCTGAGCCACCAGCTCCGCTCTCATCCGCTGTCTATCAGTTGTTGTCACCATGCTAGTCCTCCTCTAGGCATAAGCCTAATCTAGCTAGGCGCTAGTGGATGGCGCGGCAGCATCGTAAGTGAGCGGCGCGCCTCGGGAATCGTCAAGCTCGAACACGCCGTAGTCAGCGGTGATCACCAACTCGGTGGCCCGGAGGGATGCGTCCCTCTGCCTCTCGGTTCTGTTGTCCACGCTCTTCAGCACGGCCAGGGCCGACTTCTCTGCGATCACGCCGATGGCGTCGTCGCTGGAGTCAACCGAAAGGTTTCCATCCTCAAAGATGGGGACTCCGTTCAGGGGCCTTAGACCACTGAAGAAGTTGCCGAGCAGGTCCGAAGACCACCCGGCAGGAACCGGGTAGGTGGACGATGCGGTCACCGCCGTGCTTGCGATGTCGAACACAGCGTTCGGATGCTGGAGTATATAGATCTGGCTCCCGAACTTGTTCGCCTTGGCGTATGTGATCGCGCCTGCCACGTTGGCGAGGCTCATGGTCGCGCCGGCGGCCCCAAGGGTTGTCCCGCCGTTAAGCCCCGAGTAGAGGGCATGGACATCGGTGTCTTTCTTTCGGGCCATGCCGTCGCCCAACTGCCTGCCCACGATGGACATGACGTTGGGGGCGGACTGCCGGACAAGCTTGTCGGTCAATATGACCTTGGCTCCAACCTCAGAGGCCGTAAGGTCCACTGTGGTCATGCCAATGTCTTCCTCATCGACAATGTCCTGGCCGTCTTGGAGATCGCTCATCGACATCTGTCCGACCTTCGGAACCGTCACCTGTTTCTCGCCCTTTCCCAGGGAGAAGGATTCAATCAACGCCAACGCCGGAGCGTTATGCTCCTCGGTGAACAGGGCAGCGGCAATGATTACTTTCTGGGCATTCTCTAGATTACCTGTCGTGGCTGTCTGAGCCATTTAAGACCTCCTAAGCCTTATTCCATACCTACTGCGCGTCTGGCCGCCGCCACAGCGTTAGCTGATCTGTCACCAGCATTATACCTGTCCAACCAGCCACCGTCATTAGACGCGACCTGCGGCTCGCCTTGCGAGCTGTCGTATTGCTGTGGCGGAACCTGGGCTTTTCGTAGCTGAGTCAGTTCGGCTTGGTCTTTGTAGTTGTCGGCTATTCGCTTGGCCAATTCCTCCATTATCTGAGGAGTCTCAGCCTGTCTGAGAACAGGCAGATCCTCCATGCTGAGTTTGTACTTTTGGGCGAAATGTTCCGAGGCTGCCACCTTCCCGAGAAGGTGCTGGCCGTACTCATCGGCTTTTCCCATCAAGTTCTGCTGCGCCTGTCGCGACTGAATGTACTGCGTTGCCTGCTGCTGCGCCTGTTCAGGGGCATACCCTTGCGACTCGAGCTGTTGCTGATAACTCCGGACCTCGTTCTGAATGGCCGCCTGCTGCCTCAGTCGCTCGTATTCAGCGGCCTGGGTCTGAAGCTGCTGAATCTGCTCCGGCGTGGGCTGGGGCGGGGCCGGAGACGTTTCGGGAGTCGCGACTTCCGGGGCTGGCGGGGAAGCTGACGCTTCTGGCGCAACTGGCGGCGCGTCAGGAACCGTGGCCTCGCCCTCCGTTTCCTCGGCGTCTGGCGGCGACTCGTCAATGTCGATCTCGGGAGCGGCATTGAGTTTGTCTATCTCGCTGAGTATCGGATTCTGCGGCTCTGGCGCCGCCTCTTCAGGCGGGGCATCGGCCCCCGGCAGCGACTGCTGGGTCAGCTCTTGATTATCTGTTACCATCCTATCCCTCCTAATATGGGCTTTGTCTATATGATCCCGGGAGCTTGCCGTAAAGGCTCTGATAAAACGCGCCGTTCTGGTAGATGTAAGGGGTGTTGGCGAACCACATGATCAGCAATTGGTCGATCTCAGGGTTCTTCGTAACTACCTGGTAGCGGTGGGCCTTGCGAGCCAGGTTCATGTTCTTGATGACCTGCTGGATAGCCCGATTGGGGTGGGCCTGCAATCTGCGCCGCTCCTCTGCCGGAGCCGCCAGGTACTCAGACCAGATTCCATCGGCGGTTTTGCCGATAGAAGCCAGTATTGGGTCTAGCCCCTGTTTGAGAGCGAGCATCTCATCCGGCTCAAATACCGTGTCTTCCCAGTAGCCGCTGTCCTCGATCTGCCCCAGCGCGTCGTAGTACTGGTCCACGAAGGGATGATGCTCGCCTTGATCGAGCCACTTGTTGAACCGCTCGGCCAGCCCCCCGGACTCATGAGCCATCTCGTCATCCCACTGAGCTATTTCACTTTCCCACTCTAGGTCAAAAGCAGTAAAGTTAACATCATTGGTGACGGGGTCCGTGTGTTTCTTACGCACTTCTGCCCACTTATGGATAGCCCAGTACAGCGGCTCCTTGGCTCTATCGGGCGGCTCGCCTCGTTGCTCGATAGCCGCCGCCACCCTGGGGTCATCCCCATAGACCTCTTTAATCGTGTTCACCCTTATTCGGTGCTGTTTGTTAATCGCTTTGAGGTCATCTCGGAAGGTGGTGGGGGACCATGCCGTCTGATCCTTGGGATCCCAGAGCGTCTTGGTGTTGCGGTCAACAACTGTTGTCTCCGCTTCGAGCCGTTTCCTAGACGACTCTCGGGTCTTATCGACCATCTGGCCGTAATCGTCGTACCAGTACTCGGCTCCTTCTCTCTGACGCTCGCCAATCTCCCGCACCTCTCGGGCATTACGTTGATCCCGATACAAGGCCCGAATCATGTTCGGCGCGTCTTTTTCTTTTTTTAATTGCTGCCACGATGTCAGGATTTTGCCTAGATATTCCGGGTGATTGCCCTCGCCAAACACCCGCTTGACCATGCGGTCCCGCAGCATCTCGTTCGATGAAGACTTGAGGTTAAACCCCAGGGACTGAAACGCGACGCCTCGGTTGCCGAGTTTGGCCTCAATGGACGGCGTGAGCCTGTCTATATTGGCCTCCTTTGGGATGATCGGTATCCCGAAAGGAGTCAGCTCGGGGAGATCCTTGTCCTTGAACGCGGTCCGCCCCAGGGCGATGGCTGCCTGGCCAGCCCCGATGGGGCCGAACTCGTCGGTCACAAACTGCAATGCCCTCTGGAGGTATCCCCATTCACCGATATCGCGGCCCATGTAATCTCTGGAACTCACCTGGGACCAGATCGCTCGGGGGGTTGTTCCAGCCCTGGCATTGATGAAGCTAAGGCCCGGCATGCCGTAGGCCCCATCGGTCAGCCGGAACATGAAGTCGAACTGCATGAGCAGATCGAGCAACGAATTGTCGCCAGCCCTGGTGGGTATCGGGAAATCAGGGGAAAGCAATGCGGGGTTGAACCCGTACTTGAAGGTGTACCACCCTCGGAGATGGAAGGGGACGTATCGGCCCCAGGGCAACGGCGAACCCCAGTCCACCCCTAAGAATCTGCCCTTCCCGTCTTTCTCGGTTAGCGTCGTGGTCGCGAAGTGAATGAGGTTAGCAACCCCGGCCATGAACAAAAACGCCCCGGCCCAGTGGGTGGCCCAAAAAGCTTTCTCCGGTCCGCGAACCGCGCCCATCATCTGGCGGAAAAAGGACTCGTTCTCGTTGAGGGAGAAGCTGAACCGCTGGAGGAACTCTCGCATGTGCCCTCGGACAACGCTCTGCTCAACCGGGATGGTGGACCACCGTTTATTGGCCCTCTTTGCCGCAATGCTCATGATCTGGCTCGGCGTCATATCGGGGTTGGTTGCCCGAATCAGCGGGATCAGGTTGTACTTCACATCGTGCAGGATGGCCGCCGGGTACATCCCGTCGAACATCCCTCGGCGCATGGCCATCTCGGCGTTCTTGATCCCCCGCCCTGCCGCCGCCACCATGCCTGCCGCCCGTCCACGCTCCACCGACTGCCGGAGCATTGTGACCCCGTCCTCTGCGTCGAAAATCGTAGCGTCCCTGACATGCAAACCATGACTGACCAAATTGGCGTTGGTGATCTCTGCCAGGGCGGGGTTGTCGTACAGGGGCGTGTTGGAGATCAGCTCCTTGCGCAGATACTCCCTGAAGTTGGGAGACAGATTTCCCCGAGCCATATCCCTCCAGGCTTTGGGCATATTGACCAGGTGCGTATGGGCCTCCGCAAGATGCCGGAACCCCTGATGGAATGCGTCCGGGTCCGCTGTGAGCGACCCCTTCCCCATCAGCCTCATGCCCTCGATGACTCGGTAGAGCGAGGCGCCAGTCCCGGCAATTCCCACCCTGAACGAGAAATCGACCTGCTGGAAGAGAGACGCGAATAGATTCGCTCGCTTGGGGATATAGAATATATCGTCGAACTTGACATCGATGCCCAGCCGATCAAACCGCTTCTGGGTCCGCATCCAATTCCACTGCGGTTTGCGCGGGGCGAACATCTGCTCAAGGGTGTCGGCCACCTTCTTCGGGAACACCCACTGCATCTGGATAACATCGGCGTGTTCAGCGGCATTAACGGCGTCGGTGAACTTCTTCTTCACCCCGACAAAGGTGTCGCCTTTCAGGGCAGGCCCGGCATTAGTGACCGCCTTCCAGCCGTCCCGCGACCACTCGTCCAGGACCTGGGGATCGTATGAGTAACGGGCCAGTCCCAATGCCGGGTTCTTGAGCATGCTCACAAGCTGTGTTTGAAGCCGTGTCTGCATACCCATCCGGGAGCGGATCATGGCCGTTTCATATGGGTTCCAGTACAAAGGCTCGAACCCAAACCTATCCATCTCCTCGAAGGGGACATCATTCCTGGATTGGAAAGCGCCGGAGCGGCGACCCAGCGCACCGCCTGGCGACGACTGGTACTGAGCCACATTGCCGTGAATGTTCGCCCACTCCCCATCAGGAATCTTCCAACCACGGTGGAAATAAGCCTCTTTGGGGTTGGGGTTATTGAGCAGCCCTGCCTCGATGCTGTGAATCTCCTCCCAGCTTGCATAGGCCCGTAGGTTATGGAACTGCCGCACTGCGGCGGGGCCAAGCGCCTGTAGGAGTTTCCCCCACTCGCCCTCCAACTGGTTTTTAACCGTCTTGTCATCGAGCGTGTAGTAGAGAATCCGCAGCCCCCCGGGTTCCTCGAGCGTCCCGAGTCCCTCTGCCGTTGGGAAGCCATCCTTGTCCAGCCAGTTCATCTCCTGAAGCTCGCGCCTCCCGGTGAGGATGACGTTTTCCATCCTTCCTTCATGGTTCCGCATGGTGCCAAAGAAGCTCCGTATGGCGGCCTGGAATCGCCCCTTGGCTAAAGGATATTTCTCCTTATCAAGCGTCCATCCCGGCCCTGAGTGTCTAATCTCATCCGGGGTTGGCAGCATTTGGTCGAGAGCGCGGGCGCCAGCGCTCGAGGCATCTTGCTGGCTGAACGCGAAGTTGTCATCCTGCACCCATTGGCTAGCCTGGCTGCTAGCTGGCGTCCCGCCCCGTGCGCCAAAGCGGTTCGTGTATTCTTCGAGTTCAAGGGCCTCTGCGTGGGTGCGCCAACTGCTCTGAGCGGGGATGGGGACATCCTCGCGCCGAACCCATTCATCGGTCAAGGGATCCTTTCGGAAGTAGTCCTCGAGATTAACAAGGGGCCTGCGCGTAGCCCCGGCTAAAGGCCCCTCGAGAAGGCCCAGCGGCATCTCTCTTTGAGCCGCTTGCCTTTCAGCCTCGATGGCTCTCTCGCCAACAAGGTGCCGAACATATTCCCCAACGCTGCGGCGGGTCTGGTTGTCAACCCCTCCGAACATCTGGGTGGCTGCTTGGTCAAGCAGTTGATCATTAAACACTTTGTGCCCCGGAGCGTCATCCAGGCCAGCCTGGCGCAAGGCCACAAGGCTATCTAATAGACGCCCAAAATTATCGCCTGGGCGCAATCCGTATATGCCTGCTGGGTACGGCTTGGTTGAAGGCCAGCCCGAGGGGAGGCGCGGGGACGCCGCAACCCCAACCCCTGCCGCACCCGGCACTTCTGGAAGTCTAGGCCCCTGAAGAGGCAAGGTTGTCCACTCAACAACTGCGTCTTCATCGATCAGCTCATCGAAGGGATGCACTGGAGCCGCCTGCCGGGTGTCGGTGGCGATATCCATTATATTGATTCCTAGTGCGCCCTCTGCTTCGCCTGCGACAACTCTACCCGCCTTGGTCGGAACCCACTTCTTTGTGCGCTTATTCCATTTATGGAGACCCTGAAGCCACTGCCTCGTTGTTGGATCCCATAGGGTTTCATCAGGCTTGCCGGACCAGAGCTGGGCGGGGCGCGCAACCTCGGGAGCCTCCCCAGGAGCCGCCGCCTGTCTTCGCATTAGCTCTTCCGCCGGGACATCCGGGATGGGCTGTCCGCCAAATCCTCCGGGATCGGGAAGCCTTTGGCCGGTTGGAATATCAAACCCCGGGACGTCCCAGAAAGCTGGCTGGCCTGCCACTGGAGGAGGCAGGCCAGTCATCGGATCTGCCACTCTAGGCCCGACTCCAAAAGCCCCTGGCGCCATCGACGGAGTCACGCCCTGGGCGGTTTCCATCATCGGCAACGCCCTTTGCACGGCGCCCACATCTGACGGGACGGCTCTCGCCGCCGCCTCTGGGACCTGCCGACCCGCAGCTCTAGCGGTTGCCCGTACCGAAGCAGCGCCAGCTCGGGCAGCCCTGCCGCCAACGGCGGCGGCCCATCCTCCAGGGATCAGCTCAAGGGGATCGGTGAGCGCCTCGGCGATCATCTCTTTCCACCAGGGGATCTCGCCTGCCTCTTTGGCTGACTGATACGCCCCGGCATAAGCGGAGACCGGGTCCATGCCCTGATCGCGCAGGGCGTTATAGCGAGGCAGCAAGGTTTCCTGTTCCTTGAAAATGCGGGTGGAAACCAGCGCACCAGTGGCCGGAGCCGTCGTTTTCTGCGCGGCCTCGAGAGCTTTTAGTTGAGGCTCCACCCCGCCTAGCCCCCCAACGAGAGCTTTCTTCCACAGGCCTGTGTCCGGCGGCAGTTGCTCCATGGCTTCCTGTTGCGCCTTGACTGTCTTGGACATGCCCCACGGTGTAATGGGGAGCGTGGCAATGCCTGTGACAATGTCCTTGCCCCGCCGCGCCCACTCGCCTGGATCCCAGTACGATGGCTGGGTTAGGCCAGAGAGATCCTGTTGGGGGGCGCCCGCAGGCTGCTGAGTAGGGACAAGTTGTTGGGGCGCCGGGGTAGGCGTCGGGGCAGGTTGCTGCGGCGCGGGAGCTTGCAACCGTAACGTCCTGAGAGCGATCATCGCATCTAAGAGGGGCCTGCCCTTGGCGTCTCGAGGAGGAGCCTTCCCAAACTGCGCGGCAAGCTGGGGAAATCTCTGGATTGATCTTTCCCAGAGGCCGTCGTAGAGATCCTGCGAACTCACTGGTACATGAACCGGGTCTGGGGGTTAAACCTTCGGAAGTCCCCGCCGGGTCTCATCCGGGGGCTGAGAGCGGTGTATCGCTCTGTCCACGGCATGTCCTCAAGAAACTGGGTGAAGCTCGGGGCTTCCGTCCCTGCGCGAACAGCCGAACCCATGACGCCCGCGTACTGGTTCGAGACATCGCCGAACTGGCCAGACCAGTACTGCCTCTGGGCAGGAGAAGTCTGGCCTTGGAACGGAGCCGAGCTGAAGTAGGCCAGAGACGGGGTGGCTTCCAGCATATACTGGAAGCCGCCCTCTGGATTAAACCAGTTGTAGTCGCTAAAGTCAGCCATAGTCATAGCGGACTATCCTTGCATTCTCGTATTGAGCCAATCGAGGAACGTGCCCGCGACCTTGCCTTTCCCGGCTTCCCGGGCGCCATATATGTCGTACATGTTCCCGAGCGCAGCTTGCCGCGCCTGCGCCCCGTATCCGATCCCGCCGCCCATGTAGGCGCCAGCCATCGCAAGGGCGTTGCGCCGCGCATTCTCGCCCTGCATAAGGCTTGCAAGCCGGAATCGTTGGGTAGTGTCATCCGCAGTGGCCACATCAAAGGTGTTCATCCCTGCCGACGCTGCAACCGCAGCGTCCCAGGCCGAAGCCGGGATCTCGGTTTGATATTGGCCGACACCTGTTGGGGGCATGCCTCCCAAGTAATTGGCAAAGGTGCCTGGGGCGCCTGCCAGGGCGTATGACCCGAACAAGGGCTGATACCCCGTCATCATCTGGTTTCTCCACGCGGGGTTCGCAAGCTGCGATTCGCTCATCTGTTGAGCGCGACCAGCCTGCCACAGCCCTCTTGGATCGCCTACGAATGTCGCCTGCGCCCCTTGTGGGTCCGCTAGCCAAGAAGCCTCTGGCGCTCCGAATTCTCCGCCTAAGCCCCATTGAACCATTGTTCTGTCTCCTTATCCTTGATGCTTAAAAGTAAGTAAAGTCGCCTGCTGATGGCTGGGGCGCCTACCCGAACCAGTTTGACACGTTCGGAGTTGGTTGCCCGAACCAGTTAGTAATCGCTCCCGCTTTTGGCAGTTGAGGAGGAAGAGACGGCAGAGTGAGGGGCGGCGTAAACCCTTGCGGTGGCTGCGGTGATGGAACGTAGCGCGTGTCGCGCATTCTTCGAGGCGATTCGGGCGATGCCCCGAACCAGTTTGTCGCGACTGGGGCTGATGCCCCGAACCAGTTTGACGCACTCGGGGTTGGCGCCCCAAACCAGTTTGACACGTTCGGTTGGCCTTGCCCGAGGACAGAGCTATTATACGCTTGTTGCATTGCTTGGTCGTCTGCCAGTTGGGCCGCTAAGATTCTCCTGCCTTCTTCCGCTATTGCTTGCCACGGGAGGCCCGCAGACCCTTCCGGCTGATAGCCGAAGAGGCCCCCTCCAAGCGTCGGTCCACCGCCAGCTCCCCAGCCCGGGAGCATCGGCACCGGAGGAAGAGCCGAGACATCAGTAGGCCCTGTGGGCGGGCGTGGCGCTGGCGCTGGGGCTGGGGTGGCCGCCGGGGGCGCCGGTTGCGGTATGCCAGTTGTGATGTTCGGGTCGGTGAAGAGTCCCCTGAAGTCCCATTGCCAGCCAGGGAAGTGGTTCGGCAAAACATCCGATATCGCCTGCGCTGCCCAATTGAGCGACTCGTCAGTCGGGCCTATGAGGCCCATGTTTCGGACCTGTTGCGCGAGTTGGTTCCGCACCGTTACGAGCGATGCACCCTCCCCGCCGGCGAACCCGTCAAGGATAAACTGGACGATCTCCGGGGTGATCAGGGTCTGTTGTTGTAGGCCTGGGGTGGTCATGTTCCCCAACTCCCTTGCCCCCCAGCGCCTGCCGGGGCTACACTGCCTGGCATGTCAACGATCCGCTGATTGAGCCAATCGATAAAGCCGCCCACTGGTTGACCAGCCGCCGCGGCCTCGGCTGCGAAAACATCATACATGGAGCCGAGCCGCGCCCTCATAGCATCCGCGCCGTATCCCTCCCCTGCGCCCATCGCCGCTGACGCCATCAGGACGGCGTTAGTCCTTGCCGCGTCAGCCTGAAGCAATCCTTGATAAGCGACCTGCCGTCCCAGCGCCAGGGGATCAGGGTTCGTAATATTTCGCGGAGAAGTCAGCTCCGCCGACGCCCGCGCTAGCTCCTGCCATGTCTGGGCCATATCGGGCTGCGCCCCGCTTTGGACGAATTCATGAAACGGGGTCGTGTGTTGTTGGCCCGAGATCAGCCACTGGCCGTATGCAGGCTGGAAGCCCTGCATCCTGGTTCCCCACTGCACGGGGTTCCAGATATTCTCCCCCATCTCTTGCGCCCTGAGCGTTTCCCACTGCTTGGTTGGGGTCATCGATCTCAGCGTGCTTCGCAACGGCAGGGCGCCACCACCCGCCATAGTTGTTACGGGTTGCTCGTCTTTGATCCGCCAGGGCATGGCGGCATTATCGGGATTGTGCAGCCATGTGTGGCCGCCAAGGGTGTACTCAGTCTCGTTGTTCCAGGTGCCCCCCTTCGCCATCTGCCCGTAGCTAATTAGCTGGTCAATCCCGCCAGGCCCTTCTTGCGCTCCCCAGAGATTCTTTTCTTGGTCAACCCAAAGCCCTAGCCCTTCAGGGGACACAAAGTAATCATATGTGCGGTCTTGGCTACTCAGCATCTTGGTGAGGATAGGCGCAGCCTCAGCCCCTTCAACTATCGTTGCCAGCTCGCGTAGCGAACGAAATGGACCTAACATCACTTCTTCTTGCGCGGGGTCGGTAACGGTGGGGGTCGTTCCCGCTGCTGCTTCGGGATCAGGTTTCATAGACCGGAGGTTTTCGCCCCAAGAGGCCAAAAGATCCTCCGCGGACCTACCCGCAAATCCAGATCCCCGGCCTTCAGTCGTGTCCATAATTTCGTTAATCCGACCCAGGAAGTATGCATTGTCCCTACGCGGATCTCCCAGGGCGTTTTGAAACTCTCTCTGAAGATCGGCCAGCCATTCATCCACAATTGCGTTATTGATCGCCCGTAGCTCCTCAGCTTCAGGGTCATCCGATATAACGCCTACGGGGTCAGCTTCCGACGCTTCGCGGCGTAGTCTGTAAGCATACGCCTGGTGATGCTGCGCTTCCTCCTTTTCCTGGGGCGTCAGTTCGGGGTATTTTTCTGTAAGGGAGCTATAGAGATGACTACCCAGATCGACATTCATTTTTACGTGGTCAGCTTCACGAAGCCCCTGATCGGTTATAACGCCTGTCGCCGCCTCGACGACTGGCCTTAAGGTCTGTTCAACGAAAGGAGACGAGACGACTGGCTCGACGACTGACCCTAAGGCCCGTCCAACGACTTCCGGGACCTTCTCAAAAACATTAGGCAGCCCCTGCCTGGCCATCGCAGAAGATGAGATGGTGCGGGGAGGGTCATGGTATGGCGCAGCGGTCAACCTTGGTGATCTCTGCCAGGGCGGTATGTCTGCTGCTGGCGTTATCACCAAGCCGCCAGACGGCTCGCCTGCTGGAGGGGGAGGCGGCACGAAGGTTTGGCCCGTCGTTGGGTCGATCTCTTGCTTCATATCAATGGCCTGATTGAACCAGGGGTCACCCGCCATCGGGCCGGGCTTGATTATCTCCGGCTGCACGATTATGTCCTGGCCGATATCCATATCGTAGAAGGGCTTGGCATAGCTCGCTGCCAACGCGACTCGGTCCTTCAACACTGCCTCGACCTTGGTGGGGGAAACATTGTAGATCGGGGCGACAATGTCGGCCACGTTCATGTCGGGGTCCAGCGGCCCTTCGTAGCTCATGACCGCGTCAGCGGCCAGGGAGACCTTGTTCTCGTCTTTGGCCAGGATGTTGACCATGGTCTGGTTCACGGCGGCGTTGATCGCCTCCCGGGACTGGGCGCTGGCGATAATGCCTGCCTGATGGGGATTTCCGGTGGACGAGAGGATATCGGTGTACGTGTCCCCTTGTTCCCGCTGGAACTGCTCTTCCAGGTCTGCCAGGGTGGGGCCGGACGGCTCCTCCTGGGGCAGATCGCCCGTGGAATAGATAGTGGCTAGAGCCTGGGGGGTGCCATTTCCAGAAACAACCAGGCTGGCCAGATTGGCGAATATATTTGGCAGATCGTCTTCGTATGGCATCTTAGCCTCTCGGGCCTACGAGGCCCATGCTTCGGAGTCGCTGCTGCTCGCCCTGCGCCCCGGGCCTGGGTTGGCCTGGCGGAACCACCGGGCCTCCCTGCGGGGTTGGCACGGGGGGCGGCACGCCAGCCATCGCCGGGGGCATGGCCCCGGGCGGCGGCATGGGAGGCAGGCCGCCCTGCGGCGGTCCGCCCGGTGGCGGGGCGCCCTGTGGCATTGGAGGCAATGCACCCGGGGATGGGCCGGGCGGCGCCCCGCCGCTAAGATTATCCGATAGAACCTTCGCCTTGCTCAATAGCATGGCGGTCAGTTCGCCTGCGTAGAACTGAGCCAGGTCATCCCGGCCCTGTTTCATTGAGGCTTGATACAAACTCCAGATGCCCGCCTCGGGCAGCGTCCGCTCCGCGATCTGTTCCTTGACGGCGTCCTCGATCTGGTCCGCGTCCTGAACGCCCAGCACGTTGTCCCGAATCCAGAGGTCCGGCAGCAACGGGGTGGCTCCCTCCCTGGCGATCTGGGCCATAGAGTACTTGGCCATATCGTCCTGGGGCAGCCGGGCCACAATCGAGACCTCAATGTCCCCGCCCTCTTTCACTCGGGCCGGGGTGACGGTCTCGGAGAAGTACATTCGGTTGTTGTCCCTGCCCGAAAGCTCCATCGCGGTGAACGCGCCGCTGGAGTACTGGTCGCAGAGAAGCCGGAAGATTTGCTTGTACGCCTGCTCAAGGGCGATGATCCTGGGGGAAAGCACTGTCTCAACGCCCTGTTTGAGGGTGTTGATGGCGAACCCCGAGAGCTGGAACTGAAGCTCCCCGTAGACCGAGTGGGGAATGGAGCCGCGCTGTATCTCGCCGGAGACCATGCCCATGTAGGCCCCAGTCTCCCGGGCCACCTCCATGAGGCCCAGCGGCTGGACATCCTCGCCCTGGGCCAGGGATATCTCGGTGCCCTCTTTGTAGGGATCCTCCTCGAGGGTTTTCTGGCCGTCCCGGGACATGATCTTCAGGCCCTGCTTGCGCGACCTTGCGGTCAGCTCCAGCATGACGCTCATCATGAAGTTGTGGTTCTCGTAGAGATCCCGGGTGGACTTGAAAACCGACTCGCCGTAGTCCTCGTAGGTGTCCTCAATGGAGGACCACTCGAGCGACTGGATCAGGGGGTTGGCCCCCACGGGGCCGAGGAAAACCGGGACCGTCCCGTAGGACGAATCGTCCTCGGGGGTGTGTCGGGTGCGCTTTTTGATAAAACGATTGGGGACTGCCACGAAATTATCTTCGCGGTCATAGAAGTCGTAGACATCGATGCCGTCGGTGTCGTCCCGGCCAGAGCCAAGCCGGACATTGTACTGGCTCTCGATCTCGCCCTGGGTCTTTTTTGTCTTGTAGCAGGCCCATGAAAGGCCATTGGCGTCGGTGCCCCAGTAGGTGTGCATGGGATCCCACGGGGTGATGTCGATATATGTGGTGTCCTCGTCCCTTTTGACCAGCAGCGCCCTGCCTGCGTACCACCCGCGAAGGGCGATGTACCAGGAGAGCTGGCTCTGGAGGTCGGGCAGGAGCTTCGAGGCGAGCCTCTCGTTGGCCGATTTCAGCGCACCGATGAGGAACCGTTCCTTATCGTTGTTGACCTCCCGGTTGTTGCGGGGGTTTCCCGCCGGGGGGATGCGGATAATGGTGTCCGCGCTGGAGAGCCAGGAGATGATCTTGTCGGCGTAGGTCTGCGGCTCGTTGGAGGTGTAGCTCTGGAAGCCGTCACCCGCGTCGTAGGGGCTAAGGCGATAGAGCTGGTGGTCCGTGTCCATGCGAGCACGTAGGGAGGTCGTGGCATCGTGATGCCCCTCGACCAGGTCGAGAATGTTTTCTACAGTGCGCCGGGCCATCCGTCACCACCTCTTGACCTTGATGAAGCTGTTATTGCCGATATGGCCATAGCCGAACTTGTCAACGAGGCCGTAAACGACGGCCTTGACCCCGTGGTTGTTCTTGTCCTCGGGAGACTCACCTACTATATTACCATCTCTGTCCATTTTCCAGCGATAAGCTCGCGTTTGCCCGTCCATAGGGGACGGCATCGCCCCGAATTCGGACAGAACTCCGTGACAAGTTGGATTAAAAATTATTTTTGGGGCGTTAGAAACCGGATCGAACTTCAAAAAGCTCTTCAGCCTTTCGGTTCCTTCGTTGATGCGGATTTTTTGCGCCGACAAATAGATCCCTGTCTCCTGGAGCCAGATCTCCGCAGGAGCGGACATCGCCTGATGCTGGTATCCGGCGATGTCGATGACTCCCCCGGCCACATCCTTCCACCAGGGGCGGGACTGGGCGATATTGATGATCTCCGAGGTGATCAGGCCCTGCTCGTAGATCTCGTCAATGACGCAGATCTGCCCGTTTATCTCCTGAACCGCCTCGACGGCGTAGGCTCCGGCGTATCCCGGGTCCATCCATAGATAAACGGGGCTGCCCACGGACCATTTCGCGTTCTCGGATATGTGGATGTCTGGGCGAAACTCCCCGAAAACAAGGCCCTGGGGCGGGGAGGGAATTCCCTCGATGCGCTCCATGAAGAACTCGTCGGAGGCCATAGCCTTGAGCCGCAGTATCTCCGGGTCGGACTTCCCTCCGGGGTAGAGGTGCTTGTTGGTGTACGACGGCAGGGAGAAACTCTGCTCGTTCTCGGTGCCGTGCTGCCAGGTCTGAAAGAGCTGGGGATACCAGCCCAGGCTGCCCTCGAAAGTGCCGCCAAGAAACAGCCATCCGCGCTTTGGGGCGCAGCGGCTTCGCATTCTGTGGAACGATTCAAGGTCGAGCTGGGACGCTTCGCATCCGATGATCCCGTTGGGCGCCCTCATTGCCAGCGTCCGGGGGTCTTTCGCGCTCTTGGTCTCTATCCGGGTGCCGTCAGCGAGGACGATCCGGCCTGGATCGACGCGCTTGGAGGCCTCGGCGAGGATGCCCAGCGTGGCGAAGTCCTGAATCAGGTAGTCGAACTCGGCCCTGGTGCGCTCATAGTCCGCCGCGACGAGCCAGTAAAGGCCCGGCTCATCGGTCTCAAGAAACCTGGAGACCAGGTACTTGGACGCCACCATTGATTTCCCCGCCTGTTCGCCACCCGCGACGAGGATAAACCTCTTGCGGCAGTCCAAGATGGGGGCCTGCTTCTCGGTAGGCTCGAAGTCTAGCTTAGAGAACAGGTATTCGGTGATCTGGGGGGTTTCACTTGGGGCCAGGGTCATTGCCCTTCTTCCTCGCGAGGATATGCTCGACCTCGTTTATGGCGTTTTGCCGGGCTTCCTCGGCGTCTTTCAACTCGGGGGAGGGTTTGGCCTTGCGATTGCTCTCGCGGACCCACCGCTTCCACTCGCCCATCATCTCTTTGACCTCATTGGCGACCACGTTACCGTCCCGGCGATACTTCTCAGGCCAGTGGGCGTTGAGAAGCGTGATCAACAGCACGGGATTGTCCTTCGGCCCCTGGTCTTTGACCCTTTGGACCGCGATATCCTGGAGGTACTCGCGGAACATCTCCCGGGAGGCCTCGTACTTGGCCTTGAACCCGTAGGTGTCCCGCTGAACCCAGCTTACCACCGTGGCTCGGGGCACTCTGGACGCCTCGGCGGCCTTGCGGAGCGAGCCAACCTCGCCATAGGCGGCGATGAACGCGCCCTGCCTGGCCTGGGTGGCATCCGGGTCACTGTCCGCCTTCTTGCGGGGCTTGCTGTCAGCCATAGACTTCTCCTCCCATTAAGCGTCGGACTGCAATACGTCTTTGGCGAGCGCAATTATGCCTGCAATGCAGCCCACGGCGACCTCGTTGAGATCCCGGTATATGCTAATCCCGGCAATCACGCCAAGTATGGCCAGGGCCAAAAATATCTGGGGCCTTAGTTTGCCGAGGAACCTCTCCATCTCAGACTGACCTCCTGGGAATTCTTGAAGTTCCGCTTGTCGAAGCAGATCTTGCATATGCCGAAAGATTCAGAGCCGTTCGGACTATCGATAACCCAGTGGTGGCTATGCTCCCTGGTCTCGAGGGCCAAGCGGCCCTTGTCGAAAGCCTCAAACCAGTAGCGCAGGGTTCCCCTTGGAACCTGAAGCATATCTGCAATCACCCGCTGGGGGCGGCCTTGAATATGGCCCAGCAGGGCGGAAGACACAAGGGCTGGCGGATATGTCACGGAAGCTGGCATCCGGGCAAGTATAACATGTTACATGTCTAGTGACACACCACCCCCCTAAAGGGGGTGTGTGTGTCCTAGCAACTAGTAGCTAGTAGCTAGAGCAAGGCAGTACCCCCCCAACCGAGCGTGCAACCATGCCCGGTTTAGGCTTGCAGATTTCAATGAAATCTCCTGGCATTTCATGAAATAGGCTGGGATTGCAATGAAATACGCCTCCGTTTCATTGAAATCTAAGGGGATAATTTAGCAAGAAAAGTCTGTCAGGGGTAGAGGCTTATTAAGAGTATATCCCTCAAGCCATACCCCCTCCTTTACCGCGAAACGAGCCTAGCCTTTTGGGCGACTGGCTTGGGCACTGGACCTTGCTACTCAGTCACAAACTTTGACGCAGCCAGCCATTTCATGTATTCTGGCTGTCTGGTCCCTCAACCAAGAGGTAAGCCAACCAAACACAGAATATGGCCAAAATGGCCACACAAGGAAAGGGAGATGACCACAATGACCAACTCGACAACTAGCAGGTCCAAAGGCGGAAACGAGAGCGGGAAAGGTGACAATATGAACACGAAACCACAACCACAGTTCCGATGGACGAAACAGAACGAAACGCTACGTCAACGAATCGCTGGACACATCGACGAAACTGTCTTTGCGGCAGGCGT